>Ga0180437_10001007_pt1 | contig 49934 bp, 45 predicted proteins | sample SS_ome_4_FD_132410 | JGI IMG/M metagenome (GOLD analysis project Ga0180437, IMG submission 132410) | Hypersaline lake sediment archaeal communities from the Salton Sea, California, USA - SS_3_D_1 metaG | ecosystem: Environmental > Aquatic > Non-marine Saline and Alkaline > Hypersaline >... | reverse complement strand
GGACATCAAATTCGATGTGAATCTTCCCAACATGATGCTCGTCATAAAAGGGCACAAGCTCGGCATCAAGCATGTGATATACAACCTCGTGGAAAACGCAGTGAAGTATTCCAGCAGCGGAGGGGAGGTGAGTTTTCTCGTCGACTACGATGGACAGGAAAAAACGCTCACCGCAATTATCAGGGACAGGGGTATCGGTATACCGGAATCGGAGCATGAGAACATCTTCAGGGAGTTTTACCGGGCACCCAATGCAAAGAGATTTGATGCAACCGGGACCGGATTCGGAATGGTCATCGTCAAGCAGGTGCTGGATTCATGCAGCGGGAAGATCGGGATAAAAAGCAAAGAAAACGAGGGCACGCAGATCACCATCACCCTTCCTCTCGTTGAGATTCGAAAACAGACGACCAGGGAGGATGAAGGAAGGGAGAAAAGAAGAAGGATCATCGTCTGCGGTGGGGTGGCTGCAGGACCGAAGGCTGCGGTGAGGGCGAGGCGGCTCGACCCGAACGCTGAGATTACCATATTCGAAAAAGAATATTTTCTCGTTTATGCAGGATGCGCACTCCCTTTCTATATATCGGGTGTCATCAAAACGCAGAGAGAGCTCTCAGAGGCGGTCTCCGGGTTTCAGGGAGGACCTGAATATCTCAGGAATGTGAGGGACATCAACATCAAGAACCTCTGTGAGGTGACCTCCATCGATCGAAAGAATAAGACCATCCGCTACAGGGACCTCATGTCGAACCAGGAGCACACCATGGGGTACGACAGCCTCATCCTTGCGACCGGCAGCAAGCCGGTCGTTCCCGAGATCATCGGTGTGCACCTGCAGAACATATTCGTGCTCCACGGAGTGAATGACTCGGAAAAGATCAAATCCGCGCTCACCAACGATATGGCCCGGGATATCGTGATACTGGGAGGAGGTCTCATCGGTGTGGAAGTTGCCGAGGCACTCACTGCTACAGGCGCGAAGGTGACCATTGTGGAGAAACAAGACCAGATACTCGCCTTCCTGGACCATGAGCTTGCTACGCTCGTGGAACGGCACATGATCCACAAGGGCATCCGCATTCTGAAGAACGAGTCGGTAAGCGCCTTTATCGGAAAGAAAAAAGTGGAGTATGTGCAGCTTTCCAATTTTCGCATTCCCGCGGACCTGGTCGTACTGGCTATCGGCATCAATCCGAATGTGGGGCTTGCAGTGCAGGCAGGGCTCACCAAAGGCCCGACAGGAGCAATCGCGGTCAACGAGTACCTTCAGACAGACGATACCTCGATTTTTGCAGCCGGTGACTGTGCAGAGACCTGGCACTCGATTCTCAACAGACCCTACTACCTGCCCCTGGGATCGATTGCGAACAGAATGGGGAGGATAGCAGGGGGGAACGCAACGGGCAGGCAGATGCAGACCTTAAGCCCTGTCACAGGAACGATCATCATAAAGGTGTTCGATTATCACGTCGCAAAAACAGGGCTCAATGAGGGTGAAGCAAAAAAGGCCGGGTTCGACGTGATAAGCAGCTACGTATCCGAATATGACAGAGAACCCTTTATTGCCGGTGCAGAGCTCATACACATAAAGATGTCAGCATGCAGAAACACGAGAAAGCTGCTCGGTGTGCAGATCGTGGGCAAAGGGGAGGTGGCAAAGAGGATTGACATTGCTGCCATGGTAATTTCCAGGAATGGGAAGTTCGACGAGGTGCTCTCCGTGGACCTTGGATATGCTCCATACTATTCCAATGCGGTAGGGGCGATTGTCGTTTCCGCAAATGTGCTGCAGAACAAAATCGATGGGCTTTTTCGGGGAATATCTGCACAGGATGTGCATACGCTCATGCAGACCGGAAACGAAGAGTGCGTGTTTCTCGATGTGCGGACACCTCAGGAGTACGAGGAAGAAAAAATACCCGGTTTTGATATCATCCCGCTCGAGAATTTGAAAAACAGGATCGATGAAATCCTCCCTGACAGGAAGATCATTCTCACCTGCGAATCAGGATCCCGGTCGTATCAGGCCTCTCTCATTCTCAAGAAACACGGCTTCAGAGAAGTATACGTGCTCGAAGGGGGGATACGAATGTGGCCCTATGCACTATCCCATGAATGAATCAGCCATGACTGAATGAAGGTTCACTTCCAGTCGCTCTTGATGCCTGAACACTTGAAAAGGATATTCCCCATGCACACGCTTCAGGACAGTATCATCCCCTGAACACGCTTCATCTCACACTTTTTCTATTCTCACCGCACAGACCTTCGTCTCCGGAATCTTGGCCACAGGGTCAATCGCATCCGAGGTGATCATGTTCGTCGGGCTCTCGGCGAAATGGAAGGTCATGGAAACGACTCCCTTCGGCGCCACATCGGTCACCTTGATATGGGACTGCACCTCACCTCGGCGGGAGATGACCTTGACGACCTCTCCGTCCTCAAGGTCGAGCGCCTTCGCGTCTTCCGGGTTCATCTCAACGAGCTCACGGTCCCGGATCACCCTCAACCCCCCCTTTCGTGTCATGGTCGCGGTGTGGAAGTGATAGAGGCTTCTGTCAGTGGTGAGAATAAGGGGGTACTCATCGTCGGGAAGCTCGAAGCTCGGTTTATAGTTGAGCGGCATGAACTTCCCCTTCCCGGTGATGGTCGCAAAGAATTCGGTGTGAAGAATTGATGTCCCTTCGTGGGTGACACTCGGGCACGGCCACTGCAGCCCTTTTACCTCGAGCCTGTCGTAGGTGATCCCTCCGTAGCTTGGCGTGAGAGATGCGATCTCCTCCATGATCTGCACCGGGTGTGTGAAGTCGAATCCGGATTTATTCATACGCCGCGCAATTTCGCATACGATCTGCCAGTCAGGCTTGCTCTGGCCGATCGGCTCGATGACTTTTCTCACCCGCTGGACGCGGCGCTCAGTGTTTGTAAAGGTGCCATCTTTCTCTGCAAAGCTCGCCGCAGGAAGCACCACATCTGCATGCTCAGCCGTCTCTGTGAGAAATATGTCCTGCACCACGAAGAACTCGAGCTTCTCGATCGCCTTCAGGGCGTGTCCTGCGTTCGCCTCACTGAGCGCAGGATTTTCTCCCATCTGATACAGCAGTTTCACCTTTCCCTCAAGGATGGCGTCGAATATCTCTGTGTGTGTGAGCCCTGGTTCCTGGGGGAGGGTGCTTTTCCAGGCTTCTTCGAACTTCTGATTGATCTGCGGTACGTTTACCCTCTGATAGCCTGGGTACACGTTGGGAAGCGCCCCCATGTCGCAGGCCCCCTGTACGTTATTCTGACCTCTCAGCGGGTTCACTCCAGTTGAAGGCTTGCCGACGTTTCCGGTGAGAAGGGCGATGTTGCTGGTGGCAAGCACGTTGTCTGTTCCGTGGGTGTGCTGGGTTATTCCCATGGCGTAGAGCAGCATCGAAGGCTTGTGGGTTGCATAGGTGACCGCAGCTTCGACGATGTCCTCCTTCTTCACACCGGTGACTTTTTCCACTGTTTCCAGGTCATACTCCTTCAGTGACTTGGTGAATTCCTCGAAGTTGTCACACCGCTTTGAGACAAAGTCGATGTCGTGCAGCCTCTCGTCCATGATGACCTTCATCATCCCCATGAGAAGGGCAACGTCTGTTCCCGGTTTCTGCTGCAGAAACAGGTGAGCAAACTCACAGAGGTCGATCCGCTTGGGGTTTGCCACGATGAGCTTTGCCCCCCTGCGCACCGCTTCCTTCACCTCGTAGGCAAGCACCGGATGGGCAGAAGTGGTGTTGGTACCGATTGCGAATATGCATTGGGCCTGGCTGATTTCTCCGATGGAGTTTGTCATGGCGCCACTCCCAAAGCTCTGGGCAAGACCGGCCACTGATGGTGCGTGGCAGAGCCGTGCGCAGTGATCGATGGTATTTGTTCCCATCACCGCACGTGTGAACTTCTGCAGCACGTAGTTGTCTTCGTTCGTACATTTCGCAGAAGAGAGGGCGGCGAACTGCTCGCCATGGAAAAGAGAGAACTTCTCTGCAATGAGATCCAGCGCCTCATCCCAGGTCGCTTCCACGAAACTTCCGTTTTTCTTTATCAGCGGGGTACTCAGGCGGTCCGGGTGGTTGACGAACTCGTGTCCGAACCTTCCCTTCACGCAGAGCCTTCCCCTGTTCACAGGATTTTCTCTGTCGCCCTCGCTGCGCACAATCCTGTCTCCCCTCACTCCCATGATGATGCCGCATCCGACGCCGCAGTAGGGGCATATCGTCTTCACCTGCCTTGAGGGGAAAACAGATTCCTTGGCTTTGAGTGCGCTCACAGGACAGCGCACCACACACTCGCCGCAGGAGACACACCTGGATTCGAGCATCGGCCTGTTTCCGAAGGTGCTCACCTGCTCGTCGTACCCGCGGTAGGCAAACTCGAAATTGCCCACTCCAACGATGTCGTCACAGGTCCGAACACAGATCCCGCAGAGGATGCACTTGTTCGGATCGTAGATAAAAAAGGGATTCGATTCATCAACCGGGAGCTTCTTTAGCTCCTGTTTCAGCCGGTCGATGTGTGCCTGATCAACTCCGACATAATTCGCGATCTTCTGAAGCTCGCACTTCATGTTCTCCGAACAGGAGAGGCAGGAGGCAGGGTGGCTGATGATAAGGAGCTCTGCTGCGATTTTCCTGATTTTTTTTATTTCTTCGTTCTCAGTTTGTATTCGCATTCCATGTTCGACCGGTGTCTTGCAGGCCACGTCGATTCTCTTTCCGTTTATCTCAACCACACAGAGACGGCAGATTCCCACTGGCTTAAGATCAGGGTGGTAGCAGAGGTTCGGTATATAGATGCCGTTTTCCAGGGCAGCCTCGAGAACTGTCATGCCCTTTCGGGCGGTAAGCTCCACCCCGTCTATGGTCAGCTTCACATTATCCATTCTCTTTGACCTCCACTTTGGACGGACGTCCCGGTAGTATCTCGATCGCGTTTCCCTTCACAGGACAGGTAGAATAGCACAATCCGCACCGGATGCATACATCCTGATGAATCGTATGCACTTTTTTCGGCTCGCCACTGATTGCCCCCACCGGACATATCTTGAAACATGCCTGGCACCCGATGCATTTTTCCGGTATGATCCGGTAGTGAATGAGTGCCTTGCACACCCTCGAGGGGCAGATTTTCTGATTGACGTGGGCTTCATACTCATCCCTGAAATACCTGATCGTGGTAAGAACGGGATTCGGTGCAGTTTGCCCCAGCCCGCAAAGAGATCCGAGCTTGACCCCCTCTGCGAGCTCTGTGAGAAGGTCGATATCCTCTGGCGTGCCCTTCCCTGCGGTGATATCGTTGAGGATATCCAGCATCTGTTTCGTGCCCAGACGGCAGGGCACGCACTCTCCGCAGGACTCCTTGCGGGTAAAGTCAAGAAAGTAGCGTGCCACGTCCACCATGCAGGTATCCTCATCCATCACCACAAGGCCTCCGGAGCCCATGATCGATCCCGCTGCCTTGAGAGAGTCGTAGTCAACCGGGGTGTCCAAAAGCTCCTTCGGTATGCAGCCTCCGGAGGGCCCGCCGGTCTGAACCGCTTTGAACTGTTTGTCATGAGGGATTCCGCCACCGATTTCGAAGATGATTTCCCTGAGGGTGATTCCCAGGGGTACTTCGATGAGCCCGGTGTTTCTTACTTTCCCTGCAAGTGAGAAGGTCTTTGTTCCCTTGCTTCGCTCGGTGCCGCAGCGGGAAAACCAGTCCGCGCTGTTCTGGAAGATGAGTGAAACCGATGCGAGGGTTTCCACGTTGTTGATGATGGTGGGCATCCCCCAGAGCCCCGAGATTGCGGGGTAGGGGGGCCTTGTGGTCGGCATGCCACGCTTCCCCTCTATGGATGCAATGAGGGCAGTCTCCTCACCGCAGACAAAGGCTCCTGCACCCTCCTTTATTTTTATATGGAAGTTGAAGTCCGTGCCCAGTATTCCGTCTCCTATAAACCCCATTTCTTCGGCCTGCCCCAGAGAGATCCTGAGCCGCTCCAGCGCGAGGGGGTATTCCGCCCTGCAGTAGATGTACCCTTCCTCCGCACCGATCGTGTAGCCGGCGATCGACATGCCTTCGAGCACCGAGTGGGGGTCGCTTTCGAGCACAGACCTGTTCATGAAGGCCCCAGGGTCGCCTTCGTCCGCATTGCAGATGATAAACTTTTTCTCGGACTTCTGCCCGACGGCAAACTCCCACTTCATCGCGGTCGGAAAACCGGCCCCACCACGACCCCGGAGCCCGGAGCTCTTCAGCTCCTGAATGATGGCCTGGGGATCCATTTGAACCGCACGCATGAGCCCACTGTACCCCTCATGGGCGATAGAGTGCAGGATGTTTGTGGGATCGATGATTCCGCACTTTCTGAGAATCCTTCTTACCTGGGGTTTCAGGGTGGAGGTGTCAAAGAGCTTTGGGATCCCTTTGATTTTCTCCTCCCCCAGCGAGCCGAGTGCATACTCCGCAACAGGAGTGTCCCCGAGCACGTGCTTTTCCACAAGCTCGTTTGCCTTTTTCGGGGTGATCTTTCCGTAAAACACCGCAGGCTTCGGGCTTTTCAGGACTGTGACGAGTGGTTCGTTGTAGCAGAGGCCGATACATCCCACTTCGATGATGGACCCGTTGACGCCTTTTGTCCTGAAGCTCTCCTGCAGGGCTTCGAGCACCTCGAGACTTCCTGCGGACCGCCCGCAGGTTGCAGTTCCCACGGTCACCACAGGATCCATGCTCGCCTCGATCCTTCTCCACTCCTCGGTCGCCTGGAGGTACAGGTTCTTGAAATCCTGCTCACTGCGTATCATCTGTGCCACCTTTTTTAAATATTTTTGCCACCTTCTTCGGTGTCATGTTCGCTTCGACTTTTTTATTGACCATGATGCAGGGCGCAAGGCTGCAGCATCCGATGCATGCAACGGTTTCAAGGGAATAGCGGCCGTCTGCAGTTGTTTCTCCCTCCTTTATGCCGAGCTCCCGCTCGATTTCTTCCAGAATCATGGACGCACCCTTGACATGGCAGGCAGTTCCCCTGCACACCATTACCCTGTTTTCCCCCATGGGGGTGAAGCGGAACTGGGCGTAAAAGGTGGCAGCACCCCAGATCTTGCTCTCCGGCACCCGGGTGAAACGGGCAATCTCGAGCATGGAATCCTCAGGAATGAAACCGTACTCCTCCTGAACGGCCTGAAGCAGGGGGATGATCTCATCCCTACTCCCCCTGTACTTTGCAAATATTGACTGCAGTCGATGATCCACGAGCACACTCCTCCATTTCGACACGGATATATTGGGAAAGCATTATACAATTAAATCACCGCACTGTAAAGCCTCTTATTTTTTCACGTATTCAAAGGAGAATCTGATTTCCGGATGGGTTTTCTGTAATATATACATCGTTTCTTCCACATCGCCAAGAGGTTTTCTATCCGGGTGGCTCAATCGAAAGCTCGCAACGATTCTGGTGCCGTTGTATGGCTTTGAGAAGAGCTGAAGCCGCCCTTCGGCTTCCCTGGCAGCCTGAGCAAGGAGTGGTATACCGAGCCCTATTCGCTTGCCCGGTTTCGAGCTGTAAAAGGGATCCAGGGCTTTCGCCGCCGTTTCAGGATCCATGCCCTGCCCGTTGTCTGTAATCTCGAGGGTGAGAAGGTCTTTTTCCGCTTCAAGGAGGATTCTCACCCCAATCTCAGAAGCACCCGCCGCCATTGCGTTGTCGATGATATCAAGAATGTGCAGGGAAAGATCTTCCACCAGGGGTCACCTCATTACAGTGTGAGTAGCGCATCGTTTCAGTCGAGAGTGATCTATACTCCGGTCTTCCGTATCAGTCGAGAGCGACATTCCTCCAGTATTTCTGTTTCAGTCGAGAGCGAGCTTCCTCCCTCCGACTCCGCAAAGCGCTTTTTTGAGCTCCTCAAAGCTCGGGGACTCGAGGGAAAAGGTTGTCGTTGCTCTCCCGATGTCCTTCAGCTGATGCGCATCTGAGAACGAAACAATAGGGAACCCGAAACTGCTGTATTCAAAGCCAGTGTTCATTCCTCTGGGAGATACCTCGAGGGCATCGAGCTCGAGCCCTGGAGGGATGAAGCCCAGCTGGCTTACGATGCTGAACACCTCCCTGTCAATATGAGAGGCAATCGCAAGCCCTCCCAGCAGGTGAACACTCAAGACAATTTCCTCTATGGAGATGTCAGTCGCGCTGATGAGGAGCCTGCCACACTCTGCATTCACGTAGTCCTCCTCATCGACGATATACTGGGGACCGAACACTTCAGGATCATTTGCTCCGTGCAGATGCTTTCCAACAAGCTCCTGCATTCCCGCAAGACCCCTGTCTTCTCCGAAGAGGGCGAGCAGGTGGATCTCCTCTCTTGAGGTAATCTCCATGCCCCCGAAGATGCCAACTCCCGCTTTCTCGCATGCCCTGCGGACAGCGTGAACATTCTCCGAAGCATTGTGGTCACACACGCCGATTGCATCGATACTGAGCTCTTTCGCCCGTGCAACTATCCTCGTGGGCACCATCTCTGATGCACCGCAGGGGGAGAGACAGGTGTGTATGTGCAGGTCCATTCTGTATTGTCTAAGCATTGCTCATTCCGCTTACCCCGAACCGATAGAGCCTGCCAATCAGCTCAAAGGCAGGCTGCTTGCTGACGAGTATCGGAATGTTTTCCTGGCGTGCACGCTCCTCGGTTTCTTTTTCCGGCCTTCTCCCATTGATCAGGACGATGCCTGCGAGCTCTTTCATGTTGGCAACTGCCACGATGTTGAGGTGTATCTGAAGTGTGACCCAAAGATCTCCCTTCTGGCTGTTGGCGAGCACATCACTCATCAAGTCGCTCGCATACCCCCTGACTACCTCATTCTCGAGCCTCTCACTTCCAGTGACAACCTCGAGCCCGAGTTCCTCAACTATATCTCTCAGCCTCATAAGAGCGCTCTCCTTCTGGAGTGTGATATATGTTTCCCTGCGTGTGATACAGATTTCTTGGTCTGCTCAGGGATCGTCTCCTACTCATTGAATTCTATCTCCAGGGGGAACCCCATACGCAGGGTTGTTCCGATCCCGACGGTAGAAGCAACTTCGAAGGTCTGTGCACAGTTCTGTATGTTCGTAAACCCCATTCCTGCGCCGAATCCGAGCTCTCTCACCCAATCCGGTGCAGTCGAGAATCCGGGCTGAAGGGCCTTCTGAATGTCAGGGATACCGGGTCCGGAATCTTCCACGTTGATGCTGATGCCTGTGCCGTCCATGCATACCGTGATCTTTCCCCCTCCGCCGTAGATTATCAGGTTCATTTCAGCTTCATAGGTGGCAATCGCAACCCGCCGAATGATTTCCGGGTGAATGCCGAGATTTGCGAGATTCCTCTTGATCGTGCTCGCCACTTCTCCCCCATGTCGAACCTCTCCCCCGGAAACGAGGTAGGAAAGCTCGAGAGTTATTTCATTGGCAACCATCTCATTGAAAAAGTGTCCCCCTGAGTAGCTTGAGAGCTCCATCTTGCTGTAGTCGATCTCGATTGCCTTGAGCAGTCTGAGTATGATGTCCCGCCTGGTAATAATACCGGTGAACCGGCCTGTCTTCCGTTCGATTACTGGGAATTCGTAAAAACCGTAGGTGTCGAAGCTCTTGATTGCATCAACGAGCGGCTCGTCCTCGAACAGAATGACAACCTTGTGCGACATCTTCTCGAAAACCCTGCAGTCAGGCTCTCTCTGAGTGAGCCAGTTGATGTAATCATTGACGCTGATGATGCCGACAAGAGCGTCGTGCTCTATCACCGGAGCAGCTGCAATTTTGTTGCTCTTTAAAATTTGACGCACCTGACTCATCATGGTGGTAGGTGTGAGTGTGACGACCTTCTGTTCCTTTGCGTCACCCACCTTGAGCTCGAACACAAGCTCCTGAACTTTTCGAATTTCTGAGAGGCGTCTCATGGAATGCCGTTGACTTTCACCTTTTGAGCCATATAGAGCCTTCCGGAGGCTTCGTACATGGAAAATTTGGTGGAGAGCAAAACGATTTCATCCTGTTTGGCGAGCGCTATTGTATCCTCATGCGGGAGCTTGCCGTGGACGAAACAGATGGACTTGATTTCGACCATCTCAGCGGTCCGCACCACCTGGGGATTTATCAGCCCTGTCAGGAGCAGGGCCCTGGAATTGCTGAATGAGAGGATATCACTCATGAGGTCCGAGCAGAAAATCGTTTCGATTTCTCTTTTCAGCCCCCCCCCATCCAGGAGCAGTTCTGCCTCGAGAATTTCGGCAATTTCTTCAAGCTGCAGGGATCTTTTCAACTGTTCTCTCCCACCTCTGAAAGCAGCAAATTTTGCTACACCGCAACTGCTACAGGTTCTTTATTATGAACTCTTCTATGGCGAAGTACCCTTCTGATTTTTTCAACTTCTCCAGATTGTCTTTCCCGATGTCGATGGAAATTCCCCCATATTCGCCAAGCTCTTTCACCAAAAAACTGCCCATGGATATCGCGAAGGCACCGTCAACTGTGGAGGCATCAGGGAGCTTGATGAATATCCTTTCGTCCTTTTTGAAAGGATTGAGTTTTGCCATGACATTGAAAGTTGAAAAGATGCGGTTCTTCACCTCAGGAAGGGTTCTCTGGGTTACCGCGCCCGAAATGTGGATGTTCTTCTCCACATAGCTGTTTTTCTCCTCTTCGCGTATGTCCCGCGACTCCCCGTTGACGATGATTTTTGCCAGTGTTGCTCTGCAGATGACGTCAGCAGGTTTCAGATCATCGGGTATCATTTCTGTAACCGGTTCTTTTCTCACAGGCCGTGTTTCCTCTTCTTCAAAAGAAGCAATGTTCTGGTCGAAGATCTCCATGATCTTCTCGAGTCTGTCCATTTCCGCAGCATATTTGCCGCCTTCAGGTCTAAAGATATAGGAAAGCCTGAAAAACTCTCTCGCACGATCCTTATTCTGCGCGTAAGAATCGATGATCGCATTTATCCGATCGTCCTTGGTATGGATCTGCTCGAGAAGCACCGCAGGGTTTTTCACAAATTGTGTCACGGTGGAAAAATTACTTTTATCGACAATGAAAACGATATTCGCGACCGCATTTTCGAATCCCTTCCCATAGGCGAGCAGCACATAGGCGAGTAAAAATGTCCTCAACAGCTTTCTCTTGTCCGGGTCATTTTGCAGGGGGAGACTGAAGTCAACCTGGTAGTCCATGAGAAACATGTATGGAAAGCCGTAATTTTTTATGAAATATGCGAATTCTCCCCTGACATTCACGGTGGTACCGACCTTGTGGATGTCCTCCTTGATCGCATCCATGTCGGTGAGAAGCGGAATCGAGGTCTCGAAACTCTTCTTCCTGCTGCGAAGGAGATTCTTGATGAAGTTCTCCATGCGCTTGTCCCGGGTCAGTATGATGCTTTTTTCATACATGGTTCAGCCTTTCTGCTACGTCCTTTATGAAACGCGTGTTTTCAATATCCCTGTACACCTTTAGAACACGCGGGAGTATCACGGAACGTCCATTGTAGAGATGGATTGTTCCACCCGTTTCCAGCAATGATGAGGAGGGAACGAAGAGCGCAGGTTTCCCGTAATGCGGGAAAGGCACAAAGCCGATATGAATCAGCTTTTTTTTCAGGCCTCCGAACAGATCAGGAAGCTTGTACAGCAGAAGAGCATCGTAATCGGACATAGCAGCGGTATCAAGGGTGAAGCGTTTCGGTGCATTCTGCATTCTGTTCAAAGCCCCTTTCGGGTTTGTTCCTCTCTGCATCATCATGAGCATACCGCTGCGATTTGACACGCGCAGCAGATGGATAAAGGCTTCGAGCTCATCAAGAGCAGTCATGTCTTCATCGGTGATGAACAGTACCTGACTGCTCCCTGTGATGCACTTGAGAAATGATTCTAGTTTTTTTGCATTTATCCCGTTTTCTGGAAAAAAGTCAGGTTTCGGATGCGCGCCGGAGTAGTATTTTCTGGTTTTGGCATCCGCACCTGGGTTTCCCCTGAGGGCGAGAGCGCCTGCGGTCTTCAGAAACTCGAGGTAATGAGCCTCTCTGATTCTGAAAATGCTCTCTGCGTAATCATCGAGCCGTGTGGGTGTTTCCTGGATCACAAAGAGTTTTGCCCCCGCTTTTGCTGCTTTTCGCAGGGTCATCTCCAGGATAGGGTAGCTCCTGCCGGGTTTGATATTGAAGAGCACCACGGTTTTCCCTGATGCGATCTGGGAGAGACTCGGTGATGGGATGTCCTTTATCAATGATTCCAGGACCAGCGATTTCCCTGCAACAGGCAGGGTGCGGGGTGGATAGTCGGCAAAATCAAAGGGAATATGAAACAGCTGGCACCTGGGCACGAGGTCAGAGAGCTCGCGAACTCTTTCATACTCCTCGTTGGATAGGTGTGTGGAGGTGAGAATGAGCGGACTTTCAGCATTCTTCAGAAGGGTTGCAGCGTTCTGAATCGCTTTTTCCCGTCCAATTTCGACTCCGGTGCCGTCATTGCACTCGAGGAAACTGAGGTTTCTGGACGGGGAGAGAAGATGACCGAATCCGAACCTTCCCCGCACGCAGAGATTTCCCTGATTTTCTCCTCGCATCGGCTCTGAAGAGGTGCCCAGCACCATGTTTTCGTACACATCGTACTCCAATTCGCAGCCGAGACTACAGTTGATGCACCGGGCCCAGACCTTCTCTGATTTGAAGGGACCGGGTTTGGGAAGCGCACAGTTCAGTGACAGAGCGCCGGTGGGACAGGCTCCTGCACATTGCCCGCAGAAGTCGCATTCGGTGTCCTTGAGCTCCAGCCCAAAAGAGGGTGAAATTTCAGTCTGGAATCCCCGTTTTGTGTATCCAAAGATGTTCAGACCCCAGACCTCATCACATATCCTCACGCAGATGCCGCACTTGATGCACTTGTTCTCGTCCCTGAGAATTGGCGGGTGTCCTGAAATGAGGTTGCCCTGTTCCTGATAGAGGTTTTTTTCACCGACGATTTCTGAGGTGTCCACGCGGTAGCGGGTTGAGTAGTCCCGCAGAAGACAGGAAAATCCCTCGCTGCAGCCGCACTCGAGACAACGGGCAGCCTCCCGAATCGCCTCTTCCTCAGAAAGGCCGCGCTCTATCTCCCGAAAGTCCTCTATTCTCTCCATTGCGTTTTCAACGGGCATGACGGCTCTTTGGGCCTTTTCATACAGCTCGAAGTAAGAATCAGGTATCTCTTCGAGGGTTCCTTTTGAAATATTGAACTCCCAGGTCTCTCCTTCGGGTTTTTTCCCTGTCCTCAGGTATTCATCTATGGCAAAGGCCGCTTTTCTCCCTCCTGCGATTGCCTCGATCGCGGTGGCCGCACCAGTCACACAGTCGCCTCCTGCGAAGACGAAGTCGTCGTGCGTGGTACCGGTGTTCGGGTTTGCCTTGATTGTGTCATAGGCGCTGACCATCTCAGGGTCAGCGATGGAAGAAACATCGGTGCGCTGGCCAATGGCAGATATGAGATAATGGGTCCGAAGCGTGTAGTTGGATCCTTCAATCGGAACAGGTCGCCTCCTCCCTGATGCATCCGGCTTTCCAAGCTCCATTCGGATACACTCGACATCGAGACCGCCATCCGCAGGAGTTATTCTTACCGGTGCAGCCAGGTATTCAAAGACAACCCCTTCCTCTTCTGCTTCTTCGATTTCTATATCATTGGCGGGCATCTCCCTGCGTGACCGTCGGTAGAGCACCCTGACCTCGGCAGAGCCGAGGCGAAGAGAAGTCCGGGAGGCGTCCATTGCCGTGTTTCCTCCGCCGACGACGACCACCGTCTTCCCTGCAAAGTCAAACTTCCTGCCCTTCGCCATGTCGTGGAGAAATTGGATCCCGACAAGCACGTGGGGATCATTTTCACCCTCTATTCTGATGCCTATGGACTTTTGCGCCCCTATGCCGAGGAAGAGAGCGGAAAAACCCTGTTTCTTCACGCTCTCCAGGGTCACGTCTTTCCCGAATTCCCTGCCGAACTGTATGCCCACACCGAGGTCTCTGATGAGCTTGATCTCTTTTTCGAGCACATCTTTGGGCAGACGGTAATCCGGTATTCCCCACCGGAGCATTCCTCCTGCCTCCTGGTGCATCTCGAAGATACTCACATCATATCCCTTGACCGCAAGGTAGTAGGCGCATGAGAGGCCAGCCGGACCAGCTCCCACCACGGCGATCTTTTTATTCTTTTTTTTCTCTATACTGGGGACAAAGGGGAGCTCCGCGCTGCGATCGTAGTCGGCAGCAAATCTTTTCAGATTATTGATTGCAATGGCTTCGTCGACCCTGCTCCGCCTGCATACCGTTTCACATGGATGAGGGCAAACCCTGCCAATGGTGAGCGGCAGGGGGTTTCTTTCCTTGATGAGCTTCACCGCCTGTTGATATTTGCCCGCCCGTACAAGGGCGATGTACCCTTGTATATCAATGTGCGCCGGACACTTGAGACTGCAGGGAGAAACACAGTCACCGAAGTGATCCGAGATGAGAAGGGTAAGGCTGAGCTTTCGTGCCTCGCGTACCTCCTCGTCCTCTGTATCGATGCGCATGCCTTCTGTGACTTTGGTGGTACAGCTCGGGAGGAAGCAGCGCGAACCCTCCACCTTCACCAGACAGACTCTGCAGGATCCGATTGGCTCGAGCCGCTCGTCATGACAAAGAGTGGGGATGAAGATTTTGTTTCTCCGCGCCACCTCCAGTATGGTTTCACACGTGTCAGCTTCTACTTGTGTGCCGTTCAGCGTGATGCGTATCTTTGCCATAACACCCTCATGCGAAATATCGAAAAATTCAGCTCACCATCACCGCGGAGAATCTGCAGCTGTCGAGACAGATTCCGCACTTGATGCATTTTTCCTGATCGATGACGTGCAGTTGCTTCTTTTCCCCGGCGATTGCCCCGACAGGGCAGTTCCTCAAGCAGGCGCCGCATCCCACGCAGTTGTCGGGAACGATGCGGTAGGTAATGAGGCACTTGCACTGCTTTGCAGGGCATTTGTTGTCTCTGATATGTGCGAGATACTCGTTTCGGAAGTGCTTCAGTGTGGTGATGACCGGATTCGGGGCAGTCTGCCCGAGAGCGCAGAGGGAGCCCATCTTCACATTGACAGAGAGCTGTTCGAGCTTTTCGATGTCTTCCTCTTTCCCTTCGCCCTTTGTGATCCTTTCCAATATCTCGAGCATCCTCTTGGTGCCTATTCGGCAGAAGGTGCATTTGCCGCAGGACTCATCCTGGGTGAAGGCAAGGAAATATCGGGCAACCTCTACCATGCAGGTGTCCTCGTCCATGACGATCATCCCACCAGAGCCCATGATCGATCCCGCCTTGGTGAGCGATTCGAAGTCAACGGGAATGTCGAGCATGGATTCAGGAATACACCCTCCAGACGGACCGCCGGTCTGTACTGCTTTAAACTTTTTTCCGTTCTGTATGCCCCCCCCGATGTCGAATATGATTTCCCGAAGAGTGATTCCCATTGGAACTTCCACCAGGCCGGTATTGTTCACTTTGCCTACCAGGGAGAATACCTTCGTTCCCTTGCTCTTCTCGGTGCCGATACCTGCAAACCATTCTGCTCCGTATTGCAGTATTCGAGGGACATTTGCCCAGGTTTCCACATTGTTGATATTCGTCGGTTTTCCCATATACCCTGACTGGGCGGGATATGGGGGCCTCACCCTGGGGTGTGGGAGCTTCCCCTCCAGTGAGTTTATCAGGGACGTCTCCTCTCCGCACACGAAGGCGCCTGCTCCCCTGTTCACTCCCACGTGAAAGTTGAAATCCGTCCCGAGTATGTTGTCACCGATGAGACCATATTCCTCTGCCTGCTGTATGGCAATCTTGATCCTTTTCAGAGCGAGTGGGTACTCGTTTCTGATGTAGATGAATCCATGGGAGGCGCCGATTGCCCGAGCGCCTATGAGCATTCCCTCGAGCACGGAGTGAGGGTCGGATTCCACGATGGATCGATCCATGAAGGCACCCGGGTCCCCTTCATCGGCATTGCAGATGACATACTTTTCATCTCCCGGCTGTGCCCTGCAGATTTCCCATTTCAGGCCGGTGGGAAAACCCGCTCCTCCTCTTCCGCGGAGGCCGGATTTCTTTATCGCTTCGACAATTTCCACTGGTGTCATGCTGGTGAGCGCCTTCAGGAGCCCTCTGTATCCATCTCGTGCGATGTACTCATCGATCTTCTCCGGATCGACGATTCCCCTGTTTGCCAGTGCGATGAGCCGCTGTTTTTTGAAAAAGCCGATGTCGCGCATGTGAGGAACAGGGGACTTCGTTTCAGGGGGAACGTACATGAGCTTCTGTACGGGTCTTCCTTTGAGGAAGTGCTCTTCCACGAGAAAGGGTATGTCCTTTTCCGTGAGCATCTGGTAGAATATGCCATCCGGCTGCACCACGACGATAGGTCCGTTTGCACAGAAACCGTTGCACCCCGTCGTGACGATCTGAATCTCATCTTGAAGCGCGTGCTTTTGTATCTCTCGTTCGAGCGCCTCTTTGATGCGGAAGGCTCCATTCGATACACACCCCGTTCCGGTGCATACCATGAGGTTCATTCGAAACCGTGGCATTTATGATATCCTTTCACTCCCCAGCGCAAAGGCGTATTCTGTGACGATCTTTCCCCCCAGAATGTGCTCCTTGAAGATTCTCACAACCTTCTCCTCTGTGAGGTCCACATATTTGACGGGCGGCTGACCCTTGAGCTCAACCGTTGCCATCGGTTCCTTGCTGCAGAGCCCGGCGCATCCGGATGTGGTGAGAATGATGTCCTTTGCATCCTTCTCTTCAACGAGCCTGAGGAAGCTGCTCAATATCTTTCGTGCGCCTGAAGCGATGCCGCAGGTCCCCATATGGACAATGATCTTTGCATTTCCAGCTCCCTCCCTCAGGAGCGTTGTCGCCTTCATCCGTTCGCTGATCTTGTCAAGATCTTCTGGTTTCAATCTCATGGAATTCCCCTTTCAGAGACTCTCCTATTCAACACGCCCTTCTCTGTATTCCTTGAGAGTCCTGATGATCTTGTTCGGCGTGAGCTTTCCATAGGTGTTCTCGTTGATCATGACCACCGGTGCGAGGGCACAGCATCCCAGACACGCGACTTTCTCGAGGGTAAACAGCATATCTTGTGTCGTTTCTCCCTCTGAAATCCCAAGGTTCTGCTTGATCACATCGGTGATCTTCTGGGCTCCCGCGATGTGGCAGGCCGTTCCATGGCACACCCGTATCACATATGTACCCTTTGGCTCAAATCTGAACTGTGCATAGAATGTGGCAGCGCCCAGGATCTTCGTGATGGGTACGTTCAACCTCTGTGCAGTGAACAGAAGCACTTCCCTCGGCAGATAGCCGTATTCTGCCTGAATGTCCTGGAGAATCGTGATGAGCGAGCTTCCACGTGGAGTCTCTTTTTCGAGAATCCTGCTTACAGGATAGATGTCGATTTTAGACAAGCGTCCCTCCAGAGCCCGGTCGAAGTGTGGAGCACAGAACCTCACACCCGCTGTATTGCATCTTTCGTATGGAAAGGTTGAATTGAAAGAACTGCATTTTTGCGAGAAAAGCGACTGAAGCGGATACCTCAATATCCATGACGGTTTGTTCTGTTTTAATGCACCGGTTGAGAGAGCTGATCAAGTATCTTCAGGTTCTTCATCTCCTGGTGCTTCACAAAAACGTTGTGTATTTTCAGAGATATGACATCTTCACAGGTCTCTGTCTGTTTGATCTTTTCAACCACGCTCTCTATGGAGAGTTTCTTCTTCTGATAGGGAAGATCTATTGATATCACGAAATCGTAAGGACCGACAACGTGGGATGCCAGTTCAACTCCTTCGAAGGATTCGTACAGATTTTTCAGCTCCCAAAGCCGGTCCGGATCCGCACTGTCTTTCACTTTGAGGATCAGATACCCTCTCGCTCCCATGGCTCTCCCTCTGTGATTTTTCCCTAAATATACAAAATTTTAACAAAGAATGATAGTAAAACTTGGTGCTTCTGGGAAAAAATGATATTTGTAGCGTTTGTGGGAAAAAGATATTACCTTTAAACTGTATATTGCAGAGAGGTGAGAAAAATGAAGAGGAAGACAAAACTCTATTTCATAGGCGCCTTGGTAGTGACCGGGGTATTGTTTTTCCTGCTCGGAATGGGTTCAGGCCCCGGAAAAGGGAAGGCTGAGGAGGCTGTGCCGGTCACCACGATTGTAATCAAAGACGAGGGTGGATTTTCAAATACCATCGCCGAGGTGGCGAAGGCACTCACCCCGGCGGTAGTGCACATCGATGTGTCTGGAACGGTGACCCAGAGAGTGCCTGAATTTCCCTTTGGGAATGACCCCTTCTTCAGATATTTCTTCGGCCCGCCCCAGGAAATGGAAAGGGAAATTCCGGTGCAGGCCCTCGGAAGCGGCGTGATTATAAGTAAGGACGGGTATATCATCACAAACAACCATGTGGTGGAAAATGCCGACAATGTCGTCGTAGAGCTCTACGATGGCTCGACTCACGAAGCTGAGCTGGTGGGCAGAGACCCGAGTACAGACCTGGCGGTCATCAAGATCGAACCGAACGCAGACATGAGGTACGCGCTTCTTGGTGATTCTGATGAATGCAGGGTAGGAGAGTGGGTTATCGCAATCGGTTCACCGAGGGGTCTCGACTGGACCGTTACCGCAGGAATCATCAGTGCCAAGAACCGGTCAAACATCGGAGTGCTCGGTCCAACAGGGTACGAAGACTTCATACAGACGGACGCAGCGATCAACCCTGGGAACAGCGGCGGACCACTGATCAACCTGAATGGAGAGGTAATCGGTATAAATTCGCTTATTGTGTCTGCCTCCCGCGGGTCGGAAGGACTCGGGTTTGCCATTCCCTCCAATATGGCAAAAGCGATCTCTGACTCGCTCATACGGTACGGAAAAGTGGTGCGTGGTTACCTGGGGGTGAACATACAGGACGTGACGCCCGAGATCGCAAAGAGCCTGAAGCTGGGGAAAAACTTTAAAGGGGTCATCATTGCTGACGTGCTTCCTGAGGGTCCTGCTGCAGGAGCCGGAATCGAGCAGGGAGATATTGTGCTCGAGTTCAGCGGGCAGAAGGTTGAGAATGTGACCCAGCTCAGAAACGTGGTGGCAGACACCAAACCAGGTACCCAGGTAACAGTCAGAATCCTGCGGGATAAAAAGGAGCTTGAGCTGACGGTGAAGATCGGTGAGCTTGAGAGGGCAGAGGAGCAAGCAAGGGCGCAGAAGGGAGATGAGCTGCTTGGATTGACTGTGGAGAAAGTTACTCCTGAAATCGCCCGAAATATCGGTCTGAGAAAGCCGGCTGGGGTGATCATCACCCGGGTACAGGAGGGAAGCTCCGCACAGTCTGCAGGCCTGGAAGAGGGTGACATCATCTTCCGAGTTGGGAACAGAGCGGTGAACGATCCGTCGGAGTTCACCTCACTGGTGCGGGATGCAGCGAAAGAGGGAGAGGTGCTTTTTCTCGTCCGCGCTGGGAGGAGCGGGAGAGTGGGTTACCTCGTTGTGCCGCTCAAGTAGGGGAGTTCAACTCATGGGGAGAAGAGCATTCACTCCTCTATGTAGTGGCATCCGACGGACTTTCTATTCCTGCGGGCAAACTGGGCGATGAGATTTGCGACGAGTATCCCGTTTCTCAGCTCCACCTTTGCCCTGGTAAGATTCGTATTGCGGTAGTAATCTGTCACGCGGGAATAGAGGTTTCTGAGGTCTGATTCTGCACGGGTCAGCCGTGTTTCCGTGCGGATGATGCCCACGTAGTTCCACATGGTGCTCCTCAGGTTGTTCCAGTCCTGAAGGACGAGAAGGGGATCGCCGTTCGTGGTGTTCACGTTCTTGGGATACACCCAATCGGCAACATCCCCGAAGTACGCTTCTCTGTTCTCGGCCATCGCACTCTTGATTCCCGCTGACTTTCCGTACACGAGCCCCTCGAGGAGCGATGTTGACGCGAGCCGGTTGGCTCCGTGAACGCCGGTGCAGGACGACTCGCCCACCGCGTAGAGCCCATTGAGGGTTGTCTCCCCGCGCTCGCCTACCAGGATTCCGCCGCAGAAATAATGCTCCGCAGGCACCACGGGTATGGGTTCCTTTTCAATGTCTATTTTATGTTTCAGACATTCTTCGTAGATACCTGGAAATCGCTCGTGTATGTGAATGTGTTTCCTGTTGTAATGTGCGATGTCAAGATACACGTAGCTGCTCTCTGTTTTTGCCATCTCGTTGTAGATCGCCCTGGCAACCTCATCTCTGGGGGCGAGGTCTTTCCACTCGGGCGAGTAACGCTGCATGAACTCCTCACCGTGTTTGTTGAGGAGTCTCCCGCCTTCACCCCTCACCGCTTCAGAAATGAGAAATCCGCTCTCCTCTTCGGTGTAGAACATGGTGGGGTGAAACTGCACGTACTCCATGTTTGTGACTACGGTACCAGCCCTGTACGCCATGGATATTCCATCGCCCGTGGCACCTGCGGGGTTTGTCGTATATTTGTAGAGCTTCCCTATCCCTCCGGCAGCGATGATGGTTGCATGTGCGAGAAGGGTGTGAACTTCTCCTGTATTGTTTTCAAGCGCATATGCCCCGAGACACAGGTTGCTCTTGTATTTGAGGAGGTGATTTCTCGAGTTGTGATGGGTGGTGATGAGGTCAATCGCAGTGTAATTGCTGAGAAATTTGATGTTCGGCTCCTTCTTCACCCTCTCGAGCAGCTTTTTCTCTATTTCGAGCCCGGTCATATCGAGGTGATGCAAAACCCGTTTTCGGGAATGGGCTGCCTCTTTGGTGAAGTGTAGCTCGCCGTTGGGTTCCCTGGTGAACTCAATCCCGACCTCGGTGATGAGAAAATCATAGACCAGCGGCGGGCCTTCTTCAACCACGAGCCTGACTGCATCAGGATTCGAGATGCCGTCGCCGGCCTTTATGATGTCGTTGTAGAGCAGCTGTTTGGAATCCTGCTCTCCGATCACCACAATGCCTCCCTGCGCGTAGCGCGTGTTCGACTCCAGGGGATCGCTGCTCTTGGTGATGAGAAGCACCCGTTTCCCTGTCCGGGCTGCGAACAGGGCCGCCGTACAGCCGGCAACCCCGCTTCCTATGATGAGGATATCGGACATTTCTCTGCTCAACCGGTTCCTCCGCGGATAGTCATCTGGTGTGAAACAGATCTCTGATCTTTTCTCTGACCTCTGTATACTGTGCGCCACTCATCCGCTTTGCCCCTGTACTGTCAATCGAGGATGTCGTGGAAATTTCGAATACTCTCTCCTGTTTCGATTCCTGACGCCTCATCCCTTCAGGGATCTCGGGAAGTATCCCAATCGCTTTCTGGATGTCTTCGGGGAATTTTCCGGGATCTGCAGTCTCGTAGACAACCGCAGGAGAAGCGTGAGCAGTCCCTGAAAACTCCTCGAGGGCTTTCCACCCAACAGCGCCGTGGGGGTCCAGTATAATCCCGTAACTCCTGTAGACGCGGCGTATGGTTTCGTAGTGCATCTCATTGCTCACACTCACGGAATATATGTCCCTGCGCATTTCTTCGAGATCCGGCATTCTGTCGATGACGCCTGCATCCGTTATCCGGTTCGTCTTTTCGTTCCTCCTGTCAAACATGTGGCCCCCGTAGAACTCGATCAGACGGGCGAGATTCGACGGGTGGGAGACGATCATCGCGGTGGAAGGCGACCATTTCGACGGTTTCACCGCATATTTTCCGGTGAGGAGAAAATCGGGGTATTCCCTGTTTTCGTTCACTCCACAGATTATTCTCTCGATCGGAAGGCCCATCTCTTTTGCAAGGACGGTTCCCATCATGTCGCCGAAGTTGCCCGAGGGTATGCTCACAATGAAATCGCTGGCTTTGAGCGCAAGTCGTGAATAGGCATAGAAGGGGTAGACTGTCTGGGGCAGGAGCCTTCCGAGGCTTATGGAGTTTGCAGATGTGAAACGGTCCGGATCACCAAAGCACTCTTCTGCAAAGCTCCGATCTCCCAGGAGGTTTTTTGCGATTTCCTGGCAGACGTCGAAATCGCCATTGACGGAAAAGGCGTAGATGTTGTGCCCCAGCGTGGTCATCTGTTTTCTCTGGTGGTCACTGATGGCATCCTTGGGAAAGAACACGACATTCGAAACGCTGTCGAGCCCCAGCAGCGCATCCGCAACCGCCCCTCCAGTGTCACCGCTCGTCGCGACAATAACGGTCCTCCTCAGACCGCTCTCCCTGAGAAAATGATTCAACACACGGCCGAAGAACCGGGCAGCAAAATCCTTGAAGGAATAGGTCGGGCCTCTGGATAGCCACAGGATGTGGGTCTTTCCTGTCACTCTCTCCAGATCCACGGGGATGATGCGCTCATCGTAGGCATCCTGGAGGATCTCCATGAAGGTGCCTTCCTGGATGTCAGGGCTCACATAGGGATTCAGAACCCTGAACGCGATCTGGGCGTAGGTCATATTCCGCATGTCATCGATTTCATGTTGATGGAGCTTCTGCATGTCCCTCCGGTGCATCATGTAAAGGCCATAATTGGAGGCAATCCCATTGAGCAGCGCCTGTCTGAAGCCGACATTTTCGTCCTGGTTGTTTGTGCTGTGATAGAGTATCGCCATGTTTGATTTTCCTGTTGCAGGATCCTTTATGCATACGATAACAGGAGTTTTTTCAACTCCGGTTTTACATTACTCCTGTATCAGCGGTGCTGACGGGTACTCCAAATATACACTGTTTGGAGATTTTGTGAAACCAGAAAAACGTGCGTCTCCTATTCTCTGATTCTGTACCCGAGGGTCTCTGCCAGCTCTCTGAAATGGGGTGGATAGGGTGCTGAGAAGGTGAGTGGTTTTTCGGTTCTGGGATGGTCGAAGGTGATTTCTTTCGCCAACAGGGCGATATACTTCACCCCCATGGATTTGCGAGCATAGAGAGGGTCTCCCAGGATCGGGTGGCTGATGCTCGAACAGTGTACACGGATCTGATGGGTCCTCCCGGTTTCAGGCATGAGCCTCACCCAGCTTGTATCCGCCTTTGAGTCTATGACCTGATAGCGGGTAATCGCCTCTTTCCCTGATTCTCCCACCGTAAATTTTTTCCTGTTCCGAGGACTCCTGAGAATCGGTCTAGAGATCGTCCCCTCAGCCGGGGCGAGCATTCCCTTCACCAGCGCCTCGTAGATTTTTTCGATTTTCCGGTCTGCAAACTGCCGGGAGAGATGCGTGTGCGAACAGTTGTTTTTCGCGATCAACAGAAGTCCCGAAGTATCCTTGTCCAGCCGGTGCACTATTCCGGGTCGTTTTTCACCTCCGATGGTCGAGAGATTTCCCTTGCTCCCGAGATAGAAGAGCAGGGCATTTACGATGGTGTCGTCGGCATGGCCGGCGGATGGGTGCACCGGGATACCGGGCTGTTTGTTGAGAACGAGAATATCACGGTCCTCATAGAGGATTTCGAGATCGATATTGGTGGCGCTGAGTGAACTGTTCTTCGGTTCTGGGAGCTGGACTTCGATGCGGTCCCCCCGGCGCAAACGGTAATTTTGTTTTTTGCGCTGCGAGTTGACGAGCACACAGGGTTCATCTTCATCCTGTAGGTAGCTCTGGAGGAGGGATCGTGAGAGTGTGGGAAAGCATTCCGTCAGAAATATGTCGAGCCTTTTCCCCTGGTCCTTTTCGTGTGCTCTGAACAGATAATTTCTACTCTGCTTCCTGCTGTTCAGTCTTCCCTCCATGGGATATGATGATGATAAGGAGCATGACGATACCCACGAGCACGCAGGAATCGGCGACATTGAATGTGGGCCACCGCGTCATATGAATGTTCAGCAGTCCGATGTGGATGTCCGGAAAATCGAAATCAAGAAAATCGACTACCCTGCCTCTCACTATTCTGTCGATCAGATTGCCGATCGCTCCGCCGAATATGAGTCCCATCGCGAGACCGGACAGCTTCACCTCTTTGGGAAGGGAGACGAAGATGTAGAGAATAATCCCCAGTGCCAGGAGAGAGACAATGATGAGCAGGAGGCTCTTGTGGGGGAAGGGATGATCGTCAAAAAGCCCGAAGGCGATTCCTGAGTTCATGATGTAGGATATGGTGAAATAGTCGTCGATTATTCTTATTGTCTGGTTCAACCGCATCGTGGACGTGACAATCCACTTCACGACATGATCGACTGCGATTACCGCGACGCTGACGATAATAAAAAATTTCATCCTCCTGCTTCGCATTCAAAACTCCTCTTGTAATGGGGTTTCCCCGTGCTGGTTATAAAAAGCTCTGTAAGAATCTGCCTCTCTGTGACTCTGAAAATTCCTCGGAGTTGGTGCCTTCCCCGAAAATTGCATCTTCCTTTGATACACCGTTCTGTTATCATGAAAGGCAATGCTCAAGGATATTCCAATGGTAGAAAGCGCCAGGTACCCATATTCCTGATTCGAAAAAGGCTCTGAGCCTTCACCAAATCCTCTGTACAGAAGTGTGCCCAAAAAACTGAGCAGGAAACTTGCAGGGAGAGAAATGAAAAATATTGTCTCGAACCTTCTGAGCTTGCTTTCTTTGTACTCCTGTTGAGATGGTGCAAGATCAATCTGTTGAATTTCGGGGCGGTCTTCGGGCGCATATGGGCGAATCCCCCCTGCACGAGTCTGTGCTGCTGCAGTTTGGAGTATTTTCCACCGTGTGCCGTTAGAGCTCTCACCCGAGTGCTCGAAACGAGTTTCACCAAACGCAGCCTGCTGGGTGCCCCCCGTAATACCGCCGAACTGAAGCAGTAGCAAAACGAGCATGAACAGTGCTATCCCCGTGTATCTCTTTCTCATGGGAGTCTCAGTTCCAGTATTTTTCATAAAAAAGTGAAAGCTCCTCTTTCACAGAGGAAGGTATTTTGTTTTTTTCGGTTACCAGGGCGTATTTTGCGGCTTCATTACAGGAACACATGGAACGCTCAGGCAGTTTTTCCACGACCTGTTTCAACGCCTCCGCCGCTTTCTCTGTTGTTGCTTTCAGATTCTCCACCACCATATCGATGGTAACGGCCTGTTCACCCTCCTTCCAGCAGTCATAATCCGTGGAGAGTGCCATCATCGCATAACACATCTCTGCCTCACGTGCAAGCTTTGCTTCAGGAAGGGCAGTCATCCCTATTACGCTTCCTCCCCATGAGCGGTACAGCAGGCTCTCTGCGTGAGTGGAAAAGGCCGGACCCTCCATGCAGATGTAGACCTGGTCCTTGTGAACACGGTGGCCCAGGGATTTCACACTTTCATAGAGCAGCGTGCTCAAATCAGAGCAAAAAGGATTTGCAAATGAAATATGCCCCACGACACCCTTTCCGAAGAAGCTATTCTCCCGTAATCGTGTGCGGTCGATGATCTGGTTGGGAATGACAATGTCCCTCGGCCGTATTTCTTCCCGCAGACTGCCGACCGCACTGACGGAAAGAATTCTCTGCACTCCGAGCTTCTTCAAAGCCCAGATATTGGCCTTGACCGGGATTTCAGAGGGGAGGTACCTGTGGCCAACACCATGCCGTGGGAGAAAGGCCACTTCCCTGTTTCCCATTCTGGCGATTGTGATTCTGTCTGATGGGTCTCCAAAGGGGGTCTTTATATGAATATTACGCACGACGGTGATGTCCTCTATTTTATAGAGTCCCGTTCCGCCGATGATTGCCGTTGTTACCTGCTCCATTCAATGCTCCTTTTCTCTAACGATGAACTGTTTTTCAGTTATAAAGAGATCAAACCTCTCACGAGGATCAGCTTGTTCCTTGATTTCAAACCTCTGATGATCTCGACGTTCTTCTTTGGAACATTAAAGTACTCCGAAATCATTCGAACGACATCAGAATTCGCCTCGCCCTGCAGTGGTTTTTTTCCGGTGTAGAGATGAAGACCGTCATCTTTCTGTTCTATCCTGGACCGCGCGCTTCCCGTATGCACACGAAGTTGGATGCGAGTCTGTTTCTCGGCGTCCACTCCTTCCCCCTTTCTCTTGCCTGCGTTCCTTTTCACGATGAATGTCAGAGCAGCTTTTTCTTACCCCTGGTTTTCGATTTGTCGATTACATCACCAAACTTCTTCCACACCTCTCCCTTCGAGTACTCGTCGAGTGCGACGATGCGCAGGTAAGGACATGGATTGTAGTTGTCAGGATACGCCTTATCGTTTTGAGTGATACACTTCTTGAGCTCCATTTCCGTGCTATTGTCTATGGCGCATTTTTCAAGCCTGCACTCTAGATCTAGGTGATTCATTGGGTACCTCCTTTGAGTAGCCGGTGATGATCCCCCGTTTCAGCACATAGCAGTCTGTAGTACTGTGTGAGGGGAGGGGAGCATGGCTCGCAAGTATCACTGCCGACCCCCGACTGTGCTGCTCGTCGAGGAGCCTGAGAATCATGGCTGTTGATTCCGCATCGAGCTCTGAGAAGGGTTCGTCTGCAAAAAGATACAGGGGCTTTTTCACCAGAGCCCGCGCGATCATCACTTTCTTCATTTGACCTCCGGAAAGCTCATAGGGCATGCTGTCCAGGTTCCGATTCAGCCCGAGGTTTTTGAGGAGTGCGAGGGCATAGGAGCGGAGTTCTCCCATCTTTTTTTTCAGAAATACATTTGGAGAAATAACGTTTTCAAGAACAGTCAGCTCATTCACGAGCAGGGTGTCCTGCGGAACGTAACCGATGCACTTTTCCCTGAAGATTGATACTCTCTCATCCCGGGCAGAGGGTACATGGATATCGTCGAATACCACCTCTCCCTTGGTCGGATAGATGATGCCCGCAAGAAGGGAGAGCAGAGTGCTTTTCCCGCTTCCGGTCGGACCAGAGAATAGGGTGTAGCTCCCTTCATTGATGTCGATGCTCACATTTCTTATCGCAGGAGCGGAATGCACGATTTCCCGGCCGCTGGTATAGGTCTTGGAAACCGAGATTGCCTTTATGCCCAAAAAGAACTCTCCCTTCTTCGTAAATCATTTCCTTGAATATAGTGGAATATTTCCCTATCATCAATACCTCCATTTCTTTCATTGGATGGTATTCATATATTCAAATATGTTGCGTATATACCGCAAATGAACCATTCGGCGGCGAGCTTGGGGCCGAGGAGCTCAAAAATGCGGTGTGCATACGAATGAGTTTCTGATCTCTGCCTGTGAGGAGTGAGCGGAATAAAATATGCCCGCCTGGGACTCTGAAAAATACTGAATTTCCATCCACGGCAGTTGGCGGAGGTTATTGGAGGAAACCACCGTGGAGTATCCTTCAACCTTTCTTCGGCGGGCTTACTCATAGTATAGGACATAACCCATGACTTTTCAAATAAAGAAGAGAGTCCTCATGAGAACCGACATCCTCTGGCGCTGCAAAACGGCACTGTTATCAGGGAGAAAGCGTTGTTCGTGTATATGGGGTGCATTGGATTGAGGAGGGAGTATGCTTGAAGATATCAGAAAAGACATTCAATGGGCAATTGACCGGCTTCATGATACAAAAGCAGAGGGAGAGACCTTTGTTGCCATTTGGGCTGTCATTAAGCGTCTGAAAGAAACCATGAAGATGCTAAACGTCAAGATCGCTGGCTATGAGAGAGAAGCAGAGGATCTGCTCATGGAAGATATCGAGGAACAGATTTGTTTGAAGTTTAAATCGTGAGAGCAGGGTTTTGGGTACTCGTATGGTCAGCGTTTGTCATGTAGTGATTTTTTGAGCAGTAGGCCCACACCGATCAACACCATGCCAAGGGTGGCGAATACCACCCCGATTTTTCTGGGCCTTGTCCGAAGCACGAGCAGAACAATGCCCACAAGAGCCAGTACAATGCCTACTATGAGAATACTGTACATCACCGCTTTTCACACTCCGCTCGGCATACATTTCATCACGATGTGAAAGATACGGTGTTTGAAAGAGAAAATCAAATATTGTCCAGAGGTTTTCGCGATGATATCTCGAAATTTACTTTCTCTCGGCTCCCCAAGGGCTATTGTATTGGGTATATGGACACTCGGATCCGACAGCACTCGCACATCTCCACTTCCCGAAGCACGAGAAACCTCAGGACCGCCTTCATCCTCAATCTTCTGTTCACCATCATTGAAATAGTCGGAGGGCTTCTCACCAACAGCATCGCCATACTCTCTGATGCGGTGCATGATTTCGGTGATTCGGCGACGCTCATGGTTTCCTGGCGTCTGGAAAAACTGTCTGAAAGGGGGAGGACAGATCGGCTCACCTTTGGGTACAAGAGATACTCGCTTCTGGCAGCCCTGGTCAGTGCAGTGGTGCTCATGTTCGGTTCGGTTTACATTCTCTCCCGGGCAGTGCCACGGCTGTTCAGCCCCGAGCACGTAGAGCCCCGGGGCATGCTCGCCATCGCCGTGCTCGGTGTCATCATAAACAGCATCGCTGTGCTGCGCCTGAAGGGAAGGCAGAAGCTGAACGAGCGGGTAATATTTCTCCATCTCATGGAGGATGTGCTCGGCTGGGTTGGTGTTCTTGTGATAAGCGTCATCCTTCTCTTTATGGATGTCCCGATTCTCGATCCCATACTCTCGATAGTCATCACAATCTATGTTCTCTCTAAGATATTCCCGATACTCAAATCAGCCTTCAGGATTTTTCTGCAGTACGCGCCTGAAGGAATCGACGTGCAGGAAATCAAAAGATCGCTGCTTGAGATCGACCTGGTGGAGGATGTCCACGACATACATCTGTGGTCGCTCGACGGCAGGTACACCGTCTTCTCCGCCCATGTGACCGTGGATGAAAACCTGCAGGTCACCGATCTCGAGGAGGTGAAAAGAAAAATCAGGCATCAGCTCGGGAATCTGGGTGTGCAGCACTCAACACTCGAGTTCGAACCAAGTGGCGAGCTGTGTGAGCATTTCGACCCCTAGCGGATCGATGCGTGTCGGCATGCACGCACCCCACGACAAGTCCTCATTCAAACATTACGCCTCACACTCTCGGATTTCATGAGGATTTTCCACCCTCGGGTGCGGCCATTTCAATTATTTTCTCTCTACTTGAGAAGTATCCACCTTCATGATACGAGCGTTGACTGCCACAATGACCGTGCTCAGGGACATGAGCACCGCTCCCACTGCTGGACTGAGGATGATGCCGAGGCTTGCGAGCGCGCCTGCTGCCAGGGGAATGGCGAAGGCGTTGTAGCCGGTTGCCCAGATCAGGTTTTGTATCATCTTTTTGCGGGTTGCCTTGGAGAACTCTATCATTGCCACCACGTCGAGGGGGCTGCTCCGCACAAGAACCACGTCGGCGGTTTCGACAGCCACATCAGTACCAGCGCCGATTGCGATGCCTACATCTGCCTGGGCGAGTGCTGGGGCGTCGTTGATCCCGTCACCGGTCATGGCCACGGTCATGCCGCGTGACTGCACCTCTTTGATCCTGTCCACCTTCTCCCCTGGCTGAACCCCTGCGAAGTACTCGTCGAGCCCGATCTTGCCGGCTACCCATTTTGCCACCGCATCGTTGTCGCCGGTGAGCATCATGCAGCGTATGCCCATGGCCTTCAGTGTGGCGACAGCCTCCTCTGACTCCTCCCTGATCACGTCGCCCAGAGCGATCGCTCCCTTGAGTTTATCCTCCACGAGCAACAAGACCACGGTTTTCCCCTGCTCTGAGAGCTCGCGGATCCGTTCTTCCGGGACCTTCCTGCCCTGTTTCTCGAGATAGCGCGGGCTCACCACGAACACCTGTTTTCCTTCGACCAGGGCACGAACACCCTCTCCCTTCATTGCTTCGAAGTCCTCGGCCAGGTAAGGATCATCTGCCGCCTCGAGGATACCCCGGGCAATGGGATGCTCGGAGCGCGCCTCTACAGATGCGGCGAGCTTCAGGAGCTCCTCCTTACTCATATCGTCGTCGATGAGCACTGTGTCGGTCACCGCAAAACTCCCTTCCGTGAGAGTACCTGTCTTGTCGAAGATCACTGCATCTATGGCCCGTGCCTGCTCGAAACCATTCCGGTTCCTGATGAGCAGTCCGTTCTTTGCTGACAGCGTGGTGGTGACCGCAACCACGAGGGGTATGGCAAGCCCCAGCGCATGAGGGCAGGTGATGACCATGACGGTTATGGAGCGCTCCAGGGTAAAGGTGAAGTCTCTCCCCTTTACCAGATACCAGAGCAGAAAGGTCAGCACCCCCGCAGAGATCGCAACGATGGTCAACCAGAAAGCAGCACGGTCTGCGAGGTTCTGGGTCTTCGAGCGGCTCGCCTGCGCCTCTCTGACCATGCCGATCATCTGCGAAAGGTAGGATTCTTCTCCAACCTTCTGCACTTCGACGGTCAGGGAACCGTCTCCGTTCACCGAACCGCCGATCACCTCGTCTCCGGCCGCTTTCGAAACCGGAGTCGATTCGCCGGTGATCATCGCCTCGTTCACTGTGCTGGAGCCCTCGATAACTTCTCCGTCGGTGGGTATCTTCTCACCCGGCTTGACGAGCACCCTGTCACCCTTGTAGATCTCACCGAGGGGGATGTCTTCCGTTGTGCCGTCGGAACGCACCCGGTGAGCTTCAGAAGGGAGAAGCTGTGCGAGCTGCTCCAGGGCTTTTGAGGCGCCCATGACCGACCTCATCTCGATCCAGTGCCCGAGGAGCATGATGTCGATGAGAGTCACGAGCTCCCAGAAAAAGAACGTACCTTGTACGCCGAACACCACGGCGCCGCTGTAGAAGTATGCCACGGACAGCGCAAGCCCGATGAGCGTCATCATGCCGGGCTGGCGTTCACTGATCTCGCGTGCGAGTCCCTTGAGAAATGGGTAGCCGCCGTAGAGGTAGATGAAGGTGGAGATGCCTAAGAGCACATAGGAGTCTCCTGGAAAGTCGACGAGTTTTTTCAACCCGAACACATTCTGCAGAAATGGTGAGAGGGAGAGCACCGGCACTGTTACGGCGAGGGAAATCCAGAACCTGACTCTGAAATCCCTGACCATGTGGGCGTGATGGTCCTGATGGTTGTGCTTACCATGACCTGAAGCGTCTCTGTGATTCGCCCCGTGGCTGTGATGCCGGTCATGGGTATGACTCTCTTCCCCATTCACAGTTCAGCTTCCTCTTTATTTCCAATAAAATATTCGCTTTCCAGCTGCGCTACTGGAGATCACGCTTCAAGCTCTCGAACTCCTCCCTCGAGATCTCTCCCTTCGCATACCGCAGCTTGGCGATGCCGAGAGGCGATTCGCCCTGAGAGGCACCGCTCACTCTGTGCTGCTTCTGCGTCCGCACGATCAACCAGATGACCACACCGATTATCCCGAGAATTACGATCCACATTACGATCCTCCATATGAAGAATGACCAGGCGCCCCCCATCATGGTGCCGGAAAAGATGCCGTAGCCGCCCATGCCGCGGCGGCCGTGCATGCCCCAGCCCATCATGGGCATGCCGCCCATCATCCCAAAACCCATGCCTCTTGTGCCCCATCCCATCATCGGGCCAAGGCGTCCGCGGAAATCACCGCTCAGATATCTATACCCCATCATGCGGTGCATGTACTCGAGGCTCTCGGATCCCTCTCCTCCCATCATCCGATCCATGAACTCGTGCTCCCGCTCGTCCGGGTGCATGAGATCCATGACTGCTTCGCCGAGCTCCTCCAGGTGTGCGTCACTCACCCGATTGGGGTTGATGGGATCGTTTGGACCGATTCCCTGGACTTCTCGGATCTCCGCAATTATTTCATCTATGCTTCTGCTGCTGTGGCCGTTTGCGAATGCCGTGCCTCCGATGAAAAAAATCAAAAGGAGAGCGCAGCCAAAAGAAAAAAGTATATATTTTTTCATTTTTCCGCCTCTTGTCATTGGTATTCATACATTGATGTTACAATACATACGGTGTGCTCACCCATGGGAAAAGTCAATATGATTTCAGGAACGTCGTTTGCCGCTTCGAACCCAGCGCACCACCCTGCGTTTTGGCCAGGTACTTCTCAGAATCCTGCTCTGCGTTCTGCCTCACCCCTGAGATATCCGAGCCCCGCATCGATCGAGCGTTGCAGCATCTGCTGCATCCAACCGTGGAAGAGACGCGCTACGAGGCCCTCCCAGGATTCCTCCGTGGTGACGACCGTATGAACTGAGCGCCCGGCTCAACCTCTCCTTCAAAGGATGCCCAGGATACGTCCTCATTCCATTCTGGCCAGCGGTTAAAGTCTGTCATGACGTGCCATACCGTTTGGGGACCTGCAGCTATATAGACCCTGGAGGTGGCAACCACTGGAGCCTCTCCATTGATCGACTTCACGGCAGTCCCTTCCTCGTAGACAAGCCACCCTGCTCCCGCGAGCACCGGCGACACCATGACGAGCGCGATAAAAAATATATACATCGTTTACTCAACCAGGGATGCTTCGAGGTGAAAAATTCGCTCCAGCTCATCGCTGAAATGGTAGAACAACCGTTTCATGATGCAGAGATCCTCTGCATCGTAGGTACAGAGCTTCCGGGCCTCTTCGATGCAGGCCTGCTCGAATCCTTTCTCAGGGAAGATCCGGTCGATCAGCCCCAGAGATTGCGCCTCCTCAGCCCCCATTTCATCTCTTCCCAGTAGTATCTGGAGCGCCTTTGAGTGGCCCACGAATCGCTCGAGGAAAAAGGGCAGGCCTCCGTCAACGTAGGGACCCTTCCTGAGGTGGGAAAATACAAGCCGTGTGTCTTCCGATGCAAACCGCATGTCAGCAGCCAGGCTCGCGCCGATAAAGGGGCTGACGACCTCACCCCGCAGGCAGTCGATGTAGATCTTGCTGCTTTTTATCCTCTTCAGGATGAACCGCTGCAATATATGCATCTCGCGTGCCCTTTTCAAACGATTCGCAGCACTGTCTTTTGCCTTTCGACTCACGGCCATCTTCTTCACCAGGTCATCGTGGTAAAGTCGATACGTGGCCTCGCTGTAAGCACCCGGCTCGTTCATGAGCAAGATGACCTTGACGCGTTCGTCCGCTTCCCAGGCATCGAGCCACTGAAGACGCTTTTCTCCCTCCTCCACGCTGAACAGGATCTCATAGTGGTCCACGGGTATCCTGATTGAACACAGGCAGTATTCGACGCGTAACTGATTCTTCTCCCGGGCTTTTTCTTCAGCCATGGCATTGCCCTCCTTGTATTTAAAACATTGCCAGGAGAACCTAACTCTCCTGATACATACTTTAAGGCAACTGGAGCAATCAGAACATAGGAATAAAGCCGTTTTTCTGAACACTGCACCCTCTTCCCGATTGACACCCCCACGAAAAGTGATCAGTGTGTATAGAGAGCGCTCATATCAAAGAAGGTAACTCATGCGTTCCAGTGACAGTATCACTTTTGTTGTGGGAGGAAACCGATGATTGCGTTCCGGAACACGATCGTTATACACAAGTCTGTGGAGGACACCTTTGCATTCCTCTCGGATTTCACGAACATACCAAAGTGGAACTACTATGTGTATAGGGTTACACCGGTATCAAGCGGTGAGACGGCTGCAGGCACGGTCTTTCGCCAGGAGCGACGTCAGGACGAACAGATCTATGAAATCATCGATTTCGAACCGCCGGAGAGACTCGGAGTGAAGACCCTCCCCGGTTCCTCGCTTCAGTTTGAAAGAACCTTTGTTCTGTGCCCTTCGGAAAGCAAGACGGAGCTCAGGGACGATTGGAAAATCCATACTGGGAGAAGCGGGTTTGTGGAAAAACTCGCGAGCCGAAAGATAAAAAACGCGGTGAGAGAAAACCTGGGAAAGCTCAAGGAGCTGCTTGAGACCGGACGTACGATGCTCCAGGACGGCAGAGAGGTCAGTCTTTAGAATTCGTTTGATTCGATATTCTCATTTGCTCCTGGAAGTTATGTTTTCAGGAGAACATCCTCTTCCTTCAACCAACAGGGTGAATGGCAGGACTTTGTTCATGTGGAGGAGTGCCTCGGAAAGGGAATTGTCGTTCTCAGATACGGCTCAGCGGTCGTTGTCTTCCAGGCGTCCCGGAAACCGGTCCAGCCATTCGGCCCTGTCTTCGATCCTGTGATTGAGAGCCTTTTCGATGAATGAAACGTAACGATGTTTCAGCTCGTAGAATCCATGCCACCATGCATAGTCAGGTGCCATCATCGCGGCACCCATGCGGGCGCGCCTCCCCTCATGATGCCATAGCTCGTAGAACTCCCACTCCAGCTCCTCGTCGAAGTACGTATCCTCGGTCAACTTCCCGGAGGCGTACAGTTCGTCCATCATCTTCCTGATCGGTTCGTAGTAGAGCGTGTTGTACGTTTCCACTACGCGATCGAGATTGTCGAAGTGCCCGTTCACCCACTCTTCCGAATGGCACTGGAGGCACACCTTCATCATCTTTTCCCGCTCATTCCGATAGTCGGTGTTCGCCGGAAAGGCGGCGAAATTGGACGGTCTGATGGTAAGCGGTGCCTGGAGCTCCCAGGCGAGGCGTTCGGTTACGTCGTGGGATTTTTCAACCCCTTCCGCTTCGGACATATGGCAGCCCGCACAGGTGGGAGCACGGTAGTCCCTCCCCGCGCGCCAGTGAAAATCCTCAGGTCTCCAGGTCCACTGATCGCCGTATGCGTGGTAGATCGTGCCATGCTTGGATTCGTTGTAGATCTCTATCTGGGGGTGGTCCGGGCCGAGGTGACACTGGTCGCATGCCTCCGGTTTTCTGGCCTCGACGAGAGAAAAGCGGTGCCTCGTGTGACAGCTCGTACAGCTGCCCAGGCTGCCATCGGGGTTTTTCCGGCCCACGCCCACGTTTGGCCAGCTACCCCGCTTCGGTTGACCTTCAGTGAAGGTCACCTCGGTCCCGTGGCAGGTGAAGCAGCCCGTCGTTCTCTCCACCTCATTGTTCATGCCGTGGATGAGCCATTTGTCGATGCTCTCGATGATTTCCAAGGTGTTGGCATGTTTGCTCCTCGAGTACTGCACCACCTCGTCTTCGTGACACTGGGTGCAGCGCACGGGAGTCACCAGCCCAGAGACTGGTATCTCCGAGTTTTCGAAATGCGCCCGGCTGACCCACGCGGCGTTCCTTTCTGTGACTTTGTGGCAGTCGGCACAGCTCACGCCCACCTTTGCGTGTATGCTCTGTTCCCAGTCTGCAACCAGACCTGGTTTTTCCTCCTGATGGCAGACCACGCAGGATGCGGCAATTCGGTCCCGCTCGATGGCGCTCGCACTTTGAAAATTTCCTTTCAGGGGGAATCCCCAGAGCCACCCTCCCACGCAGAACAGGATCAGAAACACGAGGGCCAGGTTCACGTACGCGATCGTTATGTAGAGCCGCCGTACCCCCTGCGGCCTTGCTCCGGCTTCCCCAGTCCCGGTTCTTGAAGGTTGCGCCACCACTGGAACCCCGGAAAATACCTCCTCTCCATGGGGAGCCGCTTTCAGGTGCTCGGTCAGGTCCTGACCGGCCAGGTGTTTGCGGAAATGAGTACCGTCCTTCCATTTGCCGCTTCCACTCACGTCATAGACAGTGCCCCTGTAGAGGATGTATGCGGGCCTTCCCTCCCGGCCGTCAAAGCTTTGCAGGTTTCCCATCTTGAAACCTGCATCAGTTTCCTGGGCTTGTCCCTGCGACTTCTGCAGCTGCCTCCGCATCAGTTTGCTGATGATGGTCACTGCAAGAACGCCGAGGATCACCAGAACGATGAACAGGAGTATCTTGATGAAGAGCAGGATCCCGAACCGGCTTTGAAAAAAGGAGGATGCCGAGTCGAGTCGATACCAGGTCAGGTACACACCCGTGACGGCAAGCGCACTCATGCAGGACACCCCCAGCAGTTTTTCCCCCCTGGGTATGCCACTCACCAGAGACTGGGGCCTGATGATGATGTGGACGTAGAAGATCGTTCCCACCAGGATGGCAGCGAACACCAGATGTATGTATCCGATCACGAGACGCATGCCGCGATGAAAGGATGTGCTGAGCTGTATGGATTTGTCCAGAATCCGTTCGGGTATAGGGTAGTCGTAGCCGTTTCGGATGAAAGCTATTCCCACGTTGTTCAGAGGCCCGCCGTTCGGGCCCTGGTGGCAGAATGCACAGCTCTTGCTGGTTTCTTGTGCATACTCCTCGGTCGCCAGGAGGGATGATGCGCTCAGGAGAAGCACGACAATAAGTAACACCGTTGATATGTGTGCGGATACTCTCAAGAAACCACCTCGTCATGCCGAGATTTTCATTACACAGTCCACTGCCGCTCACTCCTGAGCGGGAAAAAACAACATATTTCACTCAAACAGGAAAACGGCACTGCGCAAGGAAACCGCAGGACTTCGCGCTCATTGTACATCGAAACAAGGGGTTTCGCAAGCACGATTCGTGTAAGGATCTCAGTATTCCCACGAGGTTTGACGTTGATTCAGACTTTCTCCTCTACCAGGATCAACTCGTCCACCACTTCCATCTTTTCCGCCGTGTTACTCCGTGCGATGTCCAAAGCGCGCTCCTTGTCGTGAGCGCTACTTACTTTGCCGATGAGATGTATCTCGTCCCTCTTACCGATACCTCTCTTTTCGGATGATACGGAGATATGCGTTTTGTCTCTGATCTCCGGATCCTCATTGATGGCTTTCTGAATTTTTTCAACATAATCAGCGGTTTTCATGACAGATCACCTCTTTTCTGTGTGTGAATTTACTTATGATGCTCTCGTTCCAGAGCCCAGTGGCTGTTGGTCCCCATGCGGGGTACGACCACCTGCCTTCATGTGCCCAGACCCGGGTACCTTTTCCATTTCTATCTTTATCAAACCTTTCCTGATTGCCAGGGCCACGGCCTCGGTACGGTTCTTGGCCCTCATTTTTTTCATGATGTGGGCAACATGGGTTTTGACCGTTTTTGTCGAAATTCGGAGCTTGTAGGCGATCTGTTTGTTGCTCAAACCCTGGGCAATGAGCAGAACCACCTCGCGCTCGCGGAACGAAAGGGTATTTTCGCCCGCTTTCCTTCCCTTGGCCAGCTCGTGATAACGCTGCAGCACCTTGGTGGTGTCCTGGGGACTCAGGAGCGTACCCCCTCGGAACACGGACCGTATTCCTTCAACGAAACTTTCAGACGTCACCGTCATCGGGAAGCATCCGGAAGCACCGCTTTTGATGGCCTCGAAAACAACGTCCCTATCCTGGGCACTGACATCGGCGAGCAAAATGCAGTGTGTATCTTCGAATCGTTCTCTGATGTCTTTGATGATCTGAACTCCCTTGGCATCCTTCATGGTTGGTCCGATGAGAACAATATCGGGGTGTTTTTGCTCGACCAGGCGAATCACCTCTGCCTCATTACTTGTGGTCCCTACGAGTTCAATTCCTTCGTGTTTCGAAAGTATACTGACGATGCCTTCCCTGAGTATTTCGTTTCCGTCGACCAGAAACAGCCGTATCGTGCTGTTCATGGCTGTATCCTCCTCCCTGCAGTTGAGATCGCATCTCAACGGATATGCACATTCAGTTTTCTCTATAAACACTATACCGGTCTTTCGCCAGCCATGGAAATAGGCCATATGGTCTATATAGATAGGTTTTTCAGGGTATGGGGATGGGTTTTCTCAGGCACGAAGCCATACGTCTCAGAACCTGAACAGGGCTGCCGCTGGTTCGCCGAGTCGGCTTGGGTCTTCGAACACGTGCACCGTTCCACCCTTCAAGAGAGTGTAAACCGCTGCATCGTCGATGAGATCCTCATCCGTATTCCGACGCTCTTCGTGAAGAACGACCCGATTGTGAGAGGGGGTGTACCGACCCCACACCTGCTCATGGGCCTTTATGAGAAGTGTCTCGACCCTCCCCTGGAATGCATATGAAATTATTGTCCGCAGATCGGAGGATGCGATATCGGTGCCCTCATACTCCTGGTAACGGTCAAGGGCAACATACGCACGCTCCCGTGCATGCTTCTCCACCAGAGGCCAGGCTCTCTGGTGCAGCTCATGCGGCTTCATGGAGTCAGGATTGCCGGCTACAAAATTGGTAAGGAGAGAACTGCTTCTGGAAATCTCCTTGAACAACGAGAACAGCGAATCGACCCCGGCGAACAAAAGTGGCGCAGAAGAAGTATCGAGCAGGTTGTGAAGAGCACGGTCGATCTGTCTCAGATACCGGTATATATTGTCGAGTGAGTCATCCTTTCCCACACCGTGCCCGTGGTACATTGCAGACCGATCGCCGAAGCTCGGCGCCGTCCCCGTGTGAAACTGGAGTTGACTTTCAGGATTATCGTAGCGAAGCGTATCTTCCATACTTGCCGGCATATCCTTTACGGAGATCTTGGTGAGCGCATCTCTGGTTCCCAGAAAAAACCTGCAGGAATTCGCGCTCAAGGCAAGAAGATAGAACCGTTCGTTTTCGTTGAACAGCCTGAGGAGGGGTTTGATGTGAAACCGGCTACCCGTCACCACGATCTCCTGAAAATCGAGGGGAAGCCGCATTATCTCGAAACGTTTTTCAGAGATGAAGATCGCCAGTCCCCTGGCAAGATGATGCCAGAATGAGCTGTCCTCCAGTAGATGCGAGGTTTGCTCGAGAAAGGTTTTCGCATCTGCGGGCCTCATCCTCTGGGAAACGAGCTGATCTTGCACAGCTTTGAGACAGTTTTTGAAGCGCGTGATGTCCTGCCGTACCTCTGTGCCGGTCTGATGCGTCGGCATGTACAGCGAGACGTGGTGATGGTCGGTATCCTCAAGCAAGTTCAAGAGCTTTTTCTCGGTTACATTTGTTTCCATGATAGACTCCTTTCTCCGTCCATTAAACACATCGCAGGTGTTCCTCCTGTATGGTGCATCTTCTGCTCTTCTATTTAAACCATGCCTTCAGAAGGCTGCCATTGTATATAGGTATTTCGCATTACTGGGAGGGTAGGCCGTTCTTTTGTTCAAATTCGGGCAGACGGGTGTCGGGCATACCTGCGATACAGATAAGACAGAATTTTTTCAGCATTGGGTTCAACGTTCAGTGAGTCAAGGGCATGTGTACTGTGGACTACCACTGTGGGACTCCCGACTTTCTTCGAAACGCCCGCATGTCGACCACTTTTCCCGAAAGCCGCGAGGTGTCAGCAGCAAAGGCCATGATATGGCTCTCCAGGGACTCCAGGCCGCTGGTCATGGGTCTCTGTTTGTTTTTGAGGTTGTCGACAAAGCTGTCGACGAGCCTGAAATCTCCCCCTCCATGCGGAATTCCCCGGGATCTGAGTTTTTTCTTAAAGAGCAGCCTCTGGTTGCCGGAGTAGTGCTCATGCAGCCGAATCCGTTCTCCGGTCAGGTTGAACTCTCCGATCAGGGTAGCCCTGGTACCGTCGATTCGGATGATTCGTCCCTCCCGCTCGCTGAACCCGTGCATGGTAAGGTTTGCCGTCACTCCGTTGTTGAACTCGATATTGACCACCTGATGGTCCACCACGTCGTTGTCCGTCCGGTATACGCACCTACCGTAGGGGCTCGAGCTGAGGATTTTCAGTTTCGCCTCATCGGAGTAATCCTCTTGCTGCCCGGTATAGAGATAGGAAACGGGCCACCAGCGCCAGTACCTGATGTACCGCAGGGGAGGTAAGACCCTCGAGAGGACGGTGAAGAGGCCCGTATGGCGCTGCCGACAGTTCATGAGCAACCTGAACAGCCTGTTTTCGCTCTTCAAGGCGATCTGTTCGATAGGTACGATATCGATGTAGAGCCGAGGTGCGTAATAGAGACAGGAGTCCTCTATGGGGCATCCCTCCACACAGAATGCGGGTCCGTTCTCGGGTGCGTTCTCCCGGCGGAAGTGGAGAAGGTTGCCGAAGGAACTGATTCGAGCCGCCATGGAGCCGACCAGCCAGTAGAGCAGGTCAAGGTCATGACAGCATTTCGCAAGAATGACCGGCGCAGAAAGTCTCCTGTTCGCCCACTCGCCCCGTACATAAGAGTGGCTGAAGTGGTACCAGGCGATGTTCTCTGCGTGCTGCACGCTGACCATACGACCGAGAAGGCCTTGGTGGATGATGTTGTGTATTGTGGAAAAGAATTCGGTGTAGCGCAGCACGTGGCATATGGCCAAAAACTGCCTCTTCTCGCGAGCTTTTGTGACGATGCGCAGGCAGTCGTCGAGAGTGGTGGCCATTGGTTTCTCGAGCAGCACATGGTAGCCCCGTTCCAGTGCGCGCAGCGTCGCCTCAGTATGCATCTGATCCTGCGTGCAGATGAAGGCGGCGTCTGCAAGCCTGTTCTGTTCGAGCAGCGCTTTCCAGTGACGGAACCGTCTCTCCCGGGGGATTCCATGCTGCCTCGAGAACCTTTCAAGCCTGTTTTCAATGGGCTCGGCTACGGACGAGAAGGCAAGCTTGCGAGGGTTCTTCAGGGCGTAGCGTCCGTAGAGCCTGCCCCTGTTTCCCGCACCCACGAGCACTGCTGTTATCGGTTTTTCCATACAACAAAAGTATGGGGGTAAGAGTTGAGCCTCGGCAAATTTCTCTTTTATTCCGTTCCTGGATACGAGCCATCCTGAGGATCAAATCCTAATCCTTCTTCTGCTTGAGCCCGAAATAGAGCGGAAGACTCAGTATGAACGGAAACACATAGTAGATCATTCTAAACCCAAGCATGGCGCTGAGGGCGGTCTCGATGGGTATGCCCAGGGCAGCATATGCCAGGGAGCCCGAGCCTTCCATCGTGCCTATCCCTCCGGGAATCATCGACAGAACTCCCGCAATCTGTGCAAAAGCAAATCCCACCGCCAGAGTCCCCAGGGATACCGAGTAATTGAGGGATAAAAAGGAGAGGTACATCACACCGATCCAGAAAAGGTACACACACAAAGTTACGAAAAGCAGAAGAAGCATTCGAGCCGGATTCTTTGACAACTCCTCTACACCCGCCTGAAACTCATCGAACATCGATACAACCGGACCCGGGTCCAGAGAGATGCGTTTAGTAAAAATCCCGATTATCCTGCTCATCACCCGGAAGAGCACATCAATCGCCACCCGCCTGAATGGGCCCCAGAACAGTGCCATGTACAAGAATGGGTGTATTGCAATGAATAAACCCGAGACTCCGAGTATGGCCGCTGTGTAAGGTCCAAGCCTGGAAGGATCGGACAGAATTGAGACGAAACCGGCGATCAGCATGACATCGAAGAAGGCATTGAAGAGAAAGAGATGGAGTATTCTGGTGACTGTTGCCTTCTTTACGTTGATACCGTGGCTGTCCAGTATGTGTATCTGTGTGGCAAAAGGGGTGAGCCCGCCCAGGGATACGAAATATCCGATGGAGTTGATGAGCGCGGATCTGAGGGCCGAGATCAGAGAAAGTTTCTCACCGAAGATACTGAGAGATGTACGAAGAAACAGCCCTTCGAAGAAGTGCACCAGAAGGGCACACCCCATGGCGAGAAAAAGATACAGGAAAACGATATCCCGAAGGTTCTGTCTGAATTTCTGAAAATTGGAGAGGGCGAGCAGCACTCCGATGATAACGATGAAGAGGATGACATAGCGAAAAATTTTTCTCAGATTCATGCACATGCCATGAGATGGGATACTCGATCGATGTCCTTCTCTTTCTATATGGTGTAAAAAACCTGCACCGTCAATTGAGTGAGCGGATTTGAGCGGCTGCTTCCGCCCTTGACGGAGGGGAGGGGAGGGGTACAAGGTATATGTGGTGATCTTCAAAGGAGAGAGAAAAGAATATTGTGTGACTATTATTACGGAAAAGGAGTTGCCATGAACAAAACCTTCAACATCAGAGAATTGGTCAGGGTGGCAGTCCTTGACGAACGAAGCGGCAAGGAATTGTACAGAAAAATGTCTGAAAAGTCACAAAACCGAGTGGTTCGGGACACGTTTTCCACTCTCGTAGTTCAGGAAGAACGCCACGAGGAACGTTTCAGGCAGATGCTCGATGATCTGGAGTCGACCGGGGAACAAGCCACCGGCCAGTATCCGGACGAGTATGTCGACTACCTGGAGCTGTTGATTTCCGATGGGGGGAGATCGGATGCTCATAGAAACATGCCCACCAACCCGACCGACCATACAATGATCGAACTGGCGATGAGTTTCGAGCGGGAACAGCTTTCTTTGCAGCGCGACATGGGCACCGTTCTCGGGGAGAGACACCGTACCCTGATCGACGAGATCATCAGGGAGGAAATGGGCCATCTGGTCACGCTCTCCGAGCTGAAAAAACAGCTGAGTACCTGACTGGGGATGCAGCATCAAGCCACGGCACAGGCTCATGCAATCGTAATAGTTATGCATATACATCGGGGGAAAATCTGATCTCGAAACGACCTACAATTGAGGGAAGTGAATGCAGGAAACAGGGAAGAGTATTCCATACGGTATCCTGGTGAGAGAAGACAAAAGCGTCATACCATTCTCCAGGGGGATCCTTGCCAGCTCAGTTGCGGAAATCGGGCTCGGCACCTTCGAAGCCTACGGGATTGCCGATCAGGTGCTGAGTATCCTTCGGGAAGAGGGTGTCCATGTAGTCGACTCCTCACGAATACGCAGGCTCGTCTCCGAAGAAATCGAAAAGATCGACCAGAAGGCGGCGAAACAGTACCTGTTCAGCCGGAAGCAAAAGGAGGACGGCATACGGCCTGAGACGATTATTCTCATCGGTGGAACTTCCGGTGTGGGGACCACCACGACTGGTTACGAGATGGCCGCACGGCTGAACATAAAGAATATCGTGAGCACGGATACGATAAGGGAGATCATGCGCATGACGATCTCACCGAAGCTGAGCCCGGAGCTTCACCAGTCGACCTTCAATGCCTCCGAAGAGAGCGACACTTCCATTCCTTCAGAGTATGATCCTGCGGTGTTCGGGTTTGAACGGCAGGCCTCTCTCGTTTCGGTTGGCATCGAGGCGGTGGTGAATCGGGCCCTCAAGGAGGGTCACGACATTGTGGTCGAGGGAGTGCATGTGGTCCCCGGCTTTCTGTCCGGAGAAATCACCCGCCGCAATCGTACCTTTCCATTCCTTCTCACCATCACCGACCCTGACGTACATCGAAACCGATTCTCCCTTCGGAGCCTCCAATCGGATCTGAAACGACGGGCAGCGCACTATCTCGCGTATTTTGAGGAGATCAGAAAGATACAGGATTCCCTGATAACACGGGCGGAGGAGTGTGGATTCATCCTCGTAGAAAACGAGGATGTGGACCACACGGTTGAGCTCATGCTCGAAAGAATTTTCACCTCAAACAAGCACCGCCCTGACGAGGAGAACCAGTTTACATCCCGTGCTTCGGGAGAACCCCCCTGAATATTCGTTGCAAGAGGGAATGTATGAAGGACATTCGCATACTGCAGTTGGGAGACACCCACATCACAAGGTATTCCGCTTTCGACTACGACGCCTTCAAGCGCGGCGTGGGCATGCTGAACGGTACTGATGCCGACTACTGCATACATGTGGGGGATATCACTCATGAAGGGCTGATTGAAGACTACGAATTCGCCTCCCTTTTGTTTCCCTCCATCAGGCACCGTATCATGAAGCTTCCGGGAAATCACGATGTGAAGAATGTGGGATGGGTGCTCTACGAGCGATTCTTCGGAAGGCGCAGCTTCATCCACGAGGATGAAAAACTGCTCATGGTGGGAATCGACTGCAGCATCCCCGACCGTGACGATTCGCGCTTCTCTGAGGAGGACCTCAGGGTCATGGAAGAGGCCCTTGGGACGGCCGGTGACCGTTTCAGGATCGTGATCTTTCACAATCATCTCTTTCCCATTCCCGGGACGGGGAGGGAACGCAACATCATATACAACTCCGGGGATGTCATAGAGATGCTGCAGAACTACGACGTGCATGTGGTGTTGAATGGGCACAAGCATACCTCCAACGTTGCCCAACTCAACGATATCGTGGTGATCAATTCCGGGACGTTCTCGTCCTACAAGACCAGACAGGGAGAGGAGCACTCCTTCAATGTGATCGACATATCCCCCGAGCGAAAGGAAGTAGTGGTAACCACCCGCTGGATAGAATCCGGTCGCAAAGATGTGGAGAAGAGAAATTTCGGGACCGGTGCGCACACACAGGTCGAAAAGCGAGACCCTGTGTTCAAACTCGTACAGATGTCAGACCTGCACGTGTCGGACGGTACTGATTTTCTGCCGGACATGCTCGATGAGGCCATCGAGCAGACAAACAAAATTCAGCCGGACCAGGTCTGTATCTGCGGCAATGTGGTGGACCGGGGGCTGCCGCACGAGTACGAGCAGGCCCGATTCTATCTGGACAGAATAGAATGCCCGATGCTGGTGGTTCCGGGGTACAACGACCTCCAGCATACGGGGAAGTTTCTTTTCCCCAGGATGATGGGGGATATGGAATCCCAGGTCGACCGCGGCGCCATGCACTTCATCGGCATCAACACCGCCCTTCCCGACACCGAGACAGGGGTGATCGGGAGAGGAAAGCTGAGCTCAATACTCTCGAGCAGGCTGAGGCACGAGATGGTGAACATCGCCGTGCTGCACCACAAGCTCACCCCTGCGCCGGGTATCAGGGAGCATGGATACATCGAAGATGCAGGCTCGAGTCTCAGGAAGTTCATCGAATCCGACACTGATATCGTTCTTTCCGGCCACCGGCACGTTGCCTTCAGTTTCATGATCGACGGACTCGTCACCGTGAATAGCGGAACCGTGTCCAGCAGAAACCACTACACCCTGTTCGGCAACTCCTTCAATCTGCTCACCTTCTATCGGAATGGAGGTCTCGTGGTGGAGGAGTACCGCCTCACGGAGGGCAGATCAGTCGTGCTGGCCGAATACCGGCTCCCGCGCTGGCCACGCTTCCCGCAGTAGAGAAGAGACAGGCAGGAGTACCACGCCCAGGAAACAGGGAAGAGGGCCGTGCCAATCAAGCAGGCAAGAGGTGGGCGCCCTGTTGCGCCCAATCAAGAATCCTTCATGCGAATGGAGCGATTTCTGATCAGGATCAGGACCGTTCCCCCCACCCCAGCAACCAGCAGACCGATGTCCTCTCTGATCCCGAGTGAAACTGCTGCAGAGAATCCGATGATCGACCAGATCAGTGGGATGACGAGAAAGTAGAGGGGGAGCTTCCTTTCGGCCCAGAGCAGTACGCCGAAGGTGAATATGGTAACGGGACACGGGGCGACACCGAACATGGGCGCTCTGGGGTATCCGTGGCCAAGGGCATCCCCCACCAGTGGATACACCACCATAGCGTACAGGATGAACAGAGCACCGGTCAATCCATATATGTTCCACCGTAATGAGAAGCGCACGGTATCCCTGAGGGTACCGAACAAAAACAAGATGAGCGCCTGGACGATAAACAGACCGCCGAAGAAATACGCCGCACGATTGATGCGCGAGAAGAACCCAATGTGATACACCACACCCATCCACACCCAGAAAAACGCAAGAACGCTCATGACGATACTTCTCGAATAGCGTCTTTTCGTCACGGCGAATACGATTACCATCGCGCCCAGGGCATAGGCGAAGATCTGCATGGGCCAGATAGCTCTGTTGTAGTCTGTGAATACTTTCAGGAATTGCTCTGTGGTAAATGGAATTTTCATCATCGATTCCTCCTTCCCCGACTTTTATCCGGTTTCACTGTTGAGATTGATGGCGAAGAGAGTTGATTCGCACTTTGCACACACTGTCTTCCGCAGTGTGTTATGGTCAAGGTTTTTCTGCAAAAATCAGCCGTTTGACCAGAACTGGCTCAGACCGTATCAAACCGAAGCCTCAAGAAATTTGCCTTTTCAGGAGTCCTGGATCCAGTGTTTTGGTAAGAGTGCGCTCCCTCCAAGAGTCATTGATAAGTTCCGAAGTTTTTCACAGGAGCGCATCCAATCCACTCTGTGTGCAAGGAGGTATGATCATGTTTATTTGGGATTTGATATTCGCCCTCGTCATCGGTCTGGTTTTCGCCGCCATCTTTTCACTCATCTTCAGAAGGACGGGGCCCTGGGCGAGCTTTTTCGTATTCTTCGTTATCATCGCACTGGCTGCATGGGCCGGAGGGGTGTGGCTTCGGCCGATGGGTCCGCCGCTGTTTGGCGTGTTCTGGATACCGTTCCTCATCTTCGGTTTCATATTCGCCATTCTGATGGCAGCTGCCGCGCCGAGCCGCAATTACCGTTCGCGAAGGAAGATCGAGGGAGATCAGGTCGTGATTGCAGCCTTTGACGTCTTTTTCATTGTGCTTATTGGTGTGCTCGTCGCTTCGATCATTGTGGGATATCTCATGCGATAATGCGGTTTTTACATCACCGAACCCGGTATTTTTATTTCTTTTTTTGATCTTTTGTTGTAGTATTTAAAAAAAATCGAGTGCAGGCGCGGGTTTCTCTCGGGGCGGGCGGATGACCATACGGGTGTTTATCGCTGATGATCACATCATATTTCGTGACGGATTGAGGGCCTATGTCATCCAATCCGAAGAAGGCATTGAAGTGGTGGGGGAGGCTTCTGACGGCATTGAGCTCCTCGAATGGGCAGAGAAGAACGCTGCTGATATATACCTCGTGGACATATCCATGCCCAATTTAGGGGGACTCGAAGCAACCGAGCGGCTTATTGACATGAGACCCGGCAGCAAGGTAATTATTCTCAGCATGTACGAGGACAAGCTGCTCGTTGAGCGATCCTTCAAAAGCGGCGCCTGCGGCTACATCACCAAGGAAAGTCCGGGTGAAGAAATCATACGCGCGGTAAAGGAGGTGTACCGAGGTAAGTACTACCTCAGTCCCTCCATTGCAGGCTACATGATCGAAGGTTTTCTCGATATCAGCTCGGAACGGGAACAGGAAAAGCCCAAGTCAGAGCTCACGGTCCGACAGAGAGAGATACTGAAGCTCATCTGCGACGGACTGACCGAGAAAGAAATTGCCTCGCTCCTCGACATTTCGATGCACACCGTTCATGTGCACAAGAACAACATCATGTCCAAGCTCGGTATACACACCAAGGCGGGACTCGTGAAGTATGCCCTGAGAGCTGGGATCACACAGATTACCTGATCCATGTTTCTGGCGCTTAACCCATAATACAGCATATTCACAAGAGTTACACCCCTTCCTACTGCAAAAGCTGTTGCATAGTCCCCAATATCATCACCCGTAGACCGGAATTTCGGCTGGTTTAGACCGTTCGGCTTATTCACATGCCTCAGAGGACCTGTTACAGTTAAGAACGTATCAAAGAGGCATTCTTTGTGTCATAGCCAAAAAACTGGGAAGGAGTGTACCATGAAAAATACCAAGGTAGACAGATCCATCATTGATACGTATCTCCATGAGATAGAGCGAGTGCCGGTCATGTCCCGTGAAGAGGAGGTGCGCTGCGCGAAGAGGGCTGAAGCCGGGGATGAAAAGGCCAGGGAGGAGCTTGTGCTGGCAAACCTCCGGTTCGTGGTGAGCATTGCGATCCGGTATCAGAATTTCGGGCTTCCTCTTCAAGATCTGCTCAACGAGGGAAACATAGGTCTCATGAGGGCCGCCGAGAAGTTCAACTGGAGGCGTGAGGTAAAGTTCATATCCTATGCACGCTGGTGGATACGGCATTATATCCTTCGGGCACTCTTTGAGCAGAGAAACATGGTCAAAATCCCCTTCAAGTATGCGTCACAGCTGAGCTCGTACAATGCTGGAGGCCCGGATGTGCCGCCGGCCATCGAGAAGCTGAGAAGGTTCACACGACCATCGTCGCTCGACATGAAGCTTTCTGAAGAGGAATCGGAGACGGTTGGGGATATGCTCGAGGATAGCAAAGATGTCCCCGTTGAAGAGAAATCACTCAGGACTCAGTTGAAAGAGCAGATCAACCACTGCCTGAACAAACTGAAACCCATTGAGAGGAGTGTCATAAACTGGCATTTCGGTTTGAACGGTGAGCGTTCTATGACCCTTCGCGAGATCGGCGAACGATTCAACCTCACGAAAGAGCGGATACGGCAGATCGAGAAGGCAGGGCTTGAAAAGGTCAGGTATCCCATGGAGCAGATAGAGCTCTTTGACTTCTTGTCAGCCTGAATCTACACAACAAACCAATTGACAGGAGGAAAAACCAATGTCGGAATTAAAGGAAGTGTTCCAGTCGGCGGACTGGAAAACAGAAAAACACGTTCCGGTCATAGATTGTCCGGAATCGGTCAAGGCGGGTGAGCTCTTTGAAGTAACTGTCACCCTGGGCAAGGAAGTGGCCCATCCAAACACCACCGAGCACCACATTCGGTGGGTATCGCTCTACTTCCATCCGGAGGGAACCAAGTTCCCCCATGAAGTTGGCAATTTTGAATTCAGCGCCCACGGTGAGTCAACGGAAGGCCCTAACAAGGGTCCGGTGTACACGAACCATCAGGTGACTGCATCGTTGAAGATCGACAAACCTGGAACCCTGCTGGCGGCTTCCTACTGCAACATACACGGCCTCTGGCAGAATTCAAAACCGATACGCCTCCAGTAGTAGTAACACCTCTTGCAGAATGCGCCTGCACTCGAGCAAAGGAGAGAGGTGTTCAATGCATGGTTTGGTGTCAGGGGGAATGGGGAGCATCTTGGAACGGTGCCCAGAGAGTGACCCTGGTGTGAGAACCAGGGCTTGAATCGATCTCCATCTTCCGGCCGATATCCCCGAGCCGTTCCCTGACACTGAAGAGGCCGACTCCTCTTTCTAGGAGTTGGCCCTCGTCACCTGTTGGTATATGAAATCCTCTCCCCTGGTCCACCACCGTGATCTGGAGAAAGTTTTTCACCTTTTTCATGGAAACGACGGCGCGCTGCACATTCGCATGCTTCACCACGTTGAAGATCAGCTCGCGAATTCCTTTGAAGAGGATAACGGAGACCTCTGCGCTGATGTGGAACTCGGTGTCCTCAGCCTTGAAATCGAAATGAACCCTGTAGCGGTTTTCCATTGCCGTGCACAACTCCTTGATCGCGTCCAGAAGCCCGAGCCGTATGAGCATGGAGGTTTTCATCTCGAAGGAGAGGGAGCGCACCGATTCCAGGGCTTCCGTTAGATGCTCTTGGATCTCCTGGTGGGTTTTTCTCTCTTTCGGATCGTCTCTGTCTGTGCAGAGCAGTGCATGTTTCATCTTGGCCGCTGCCAGCAGTTGGGAAACCTGATCGTGCAGCCCATCAGCGATGCGCTGCTGCTCCTCATCCTGGGCCGAAACGAGGCTTGCCTCGAGCTCGATACTTCGATTCTGCGCTTCCCGGAGCTCCGTCTCTGTGGCCTTGCGTTCCGAGATGTCCCGGAGCACGCCTGTGATGCTCGTCACACCTTTATCTTCATCTCTCTGGACCTCTCCTGAGAACTCGAACCAGTGAGCATTTCCTTCAGGTGGAGAGATCCGCCATTCAAAAGCTTCTATCTCTTGGGATACCTGTGCATGTTCCAGCTTCGAGGCCACCGTTTCCCTGTCCTCATGAAAAACGAAATCGAGAAGTTGATGCCCGATTATTCCCTCCGGATTTATTCCGTAACGGCTGATCTGTGGGCTGATGCAGGTGATGACTCCCTCGGCGTCCATCGAGACGAGGATGTCTCTAGTATTTTCTGCAAGGCTCCGGTACTTGATCTCACTGGCAACGAGCTCCTTTTGCATGCGTAACAGATTCTTCATGGCCTTTTTCAATTTATTGGTTCTCACATCGACGCGATATGCCAGCGTACGGTTGAGGTCCGCAAGCTCATCCTGGACCCGCTTCAACTCGGTGATGTCCGTGAACATGCCAAGGATTCCCTCCACACTGCCATCGGATCCTCTGATGAGGCTGGTGCTTACCAGGGTCCACAGCTCCGAGCCGTCCTTTTTCCGGTATCGGAACTGAACCTGGCACCCCTCGCTTTCCATCTTCCGCAGGTCGAACTCCTGCTGCCCCCT
>Ga0180437_10001006_pt1 | contig 49939 bp, 53 predicted proteins | sample SS_ome_4_FD_132410 | JGI IMG/M metagenome (GOLD analysis project Ga0180437, IMG submission 132410) | Hypersaline lake sediment archaeal communities from the Salton Sea, California, USA - SS_3_D_1 metaG | ecosystem: Environmental > Aquatic > Non-marine Saline and Alkaline > Hypersaline >... | reverse complement strand
TACTGGTATCGGAGGGCGGCCCAGTAGCCGGTGACAGCGCCGATAGTGCCGAAGGCGACAATCTGTATAGGCAATACGGCAAGGGCGGCGTCGGAGAAGACATTCGCGGGGAGGCGTTCGACGAGTCTTTCAAGGACGTCTTCAGAAAGTGAGGCGTAGACGGCGTAGAAGGTGATGAAAGCGGTGGCGATGATGGGCCAGATGTAGCCGAGGCCGATGAACTTGCGGACGATGAAGCCGACGATGAGAAAGGCGACGAAGATGCCGAAGACAACCTGACCTATAACGGGCCGACCGACAAAAGTTCCGAGGTACGGGTCAAGGAAGGGGACGTCCTGTACGAAGATGGAGATGCAGGCTTTACCGATGACGATGGAGACGGCCAGGGCGATGGCGACGCGGAGGGCGATATGGAGTTTCGTTTCTTGTTGGGTGAGGTGGGGCAGCGGCTTTTTCGGAGGTTTGAAGACCTTCTGACAGATATGGACGGCGGCGAAGCCGAGCAGAACCAGCGCGAGCCAGAAGAAGGATTCCCATTTGAGCCTTCCATAAAATTGCAGGCGCTGTTCGAGGCCGGGATTGGACTGGATGAAGGAGGCGAGGGGGCCGGTGCGGATAGCCCAGACGGCGAGGCCGGCGGGAACAGCGAAGATGCCGATTTCCTTACCGTATGGCCAGGAGGCGAAGAAGCCGAGTACGCCGCAGATGAACGAGAGGCAGGCCAGGATAAGAATGGTTGGTATTGTAAATTGCCCGGCGGTCAGGGAAACAAGGCCAAAGGGATCAGGCGGAGCGGCGAGCGGCCAGGCAAGAAAGCCGATGATGATGACACCGAGGATGGCAGCCGCGGCGAGTCTGATTTTCAGTACCCAGGTTAATTCCACCTATTATTCCTTAAAGAAAACGCTGATACATTAGCAATTGAATGAGAAAAGTCAACTATTTTTGAGTTTGTATGAAAACGGCGGCTGACGCTGAAGTTTTAGTCTGCTGCTTCTTCGATGACGGTTTGCGGGGCGCTGATGATTCGGATGGTTCTCTTCTGCGGGATGATACGGGCCGAGATCTCCTTGGTGCCGCCGGGGAGCAGGTCGAACTGGAAGGTGGTTGTTTCAAGTTTGTGGTAGTCGGGCAGGTTCCTTGCATGGACGGTCAGCGTCCATGTTCCGGGACGTATTTCGTGGAAGATGAAGCTGCCTTTCCTGTCGGTGACGGTGCGCTTTAATTCCCCGTCTTTTCCTTTGATTTCAACGACAGCATTTGGGAACGGCTTCTCTTTTACGAGTGTTTTTGGTTGTCGGTCTTCATCGGAGCCCTCAACAACAAAACGCGGGCCGGTTTTGTCGCTCCGACCTGAGACCATTTCGCGGCCTTCATAGCCGTAGACAAAGAGGTCTCCCGAAAGAAAGGCCGGTTCGACAAGCGGGATATCGATTAGTGACATATCAGCGCTGTTGATGGACACTTCGATGGGAGCTTTCATGTCGGGAATTCTTTTCGCATCGAGCCTGGCGGTGTCAACGTTGAGGTAGTAATTACCGGGCCGAACGGAGGGGAAGATGAAGCTGCCGGAGCTATCGGTGACGGCGGTCAGGCCGTTGAGGGTAATGATGCAGTTATTATACGGTGCCTTCGTTTTCGTATCCAGAACCGTACCCTGAAGAGAGCCGATGGACGTCTTTTTAACCAGCGGGATGCCGATAGGGATTCGGTACTGGAGCATTAACGACGTCTCATCATCAAAGCCTCCGGTTTTGTAACAGGTGTGGCGTGCGAAGAGGGAAATCTCATTTTCGTTGCGGAAGGTGTGCGCGAACCTGGCCTGGTAGTAGTCGCGGTCATTATGCATAGAGGAGCGGAAGTCATCGGCCTGGGCGGTTAAACGGAGCGAAGTTCTTTTTGAGAAACGATATTCAGCGTTGAGTCCGTATGTGATAGATCTTTCTTCGTTACCCATATAGGAACTGTCCTCGTCAATGTAGAGATATCCGCCGTAGGTTTGCTTTGAGTCGGGGCGATAATAGGCGGACAGAGTGTATTTGCGGAGTTCGGAGGTCCGGTCCGTCAGGTAATTATCCGTTTCTCCGAATTCAGCGGTTGTGTTGAATGATAATTTTTTGAAACCTTTATTAAGACCTAATCTGAGGGTGTTTTCACGATAGTCATAGTTACTTAATGGAAGCCGGTCTTCGCGGTCGCGCCGACGATAATCAAATGAAAGGGTGGTCTCAGCCGGAAGTTGATAGTCCAACCCGAACTGATAATACATTTCGAGGGGAGCTGAGAAGAGGTTCGTGTTTTTATCAAGGTTCTGCTTTTCTCGCCTAACGGATGCATTGAGTCTTAACTTGCCGGTGACGGGCACATTGATGCCGGCAGACATATAATCCTGGTCTCGGTAGTAGCCGGGATAATCGGGGCCGGCGTGAATCCACTTCAGGTAATAATTGAACGCGGAATTCCTCCCATAGAGTCTGGCTAAATGGGCGTTGTCCCTGTATTTCGCTCCGGGTCCGACGGCATATTCCAGTTCAAGGTCCGTGCGGGGGAAGGGTTCCAGTTGGGTGTGAACACTGAAAATGTCGTCGGTTTCGGAACCTCTCGTTTTTCGCAGTATATTGAAACCAAAACGGTTATCCTCATCGAAGCGGTAGTCGATGCGTCCGGCGGTTTCTTCAACTTTGGGGCTGAGCCATCTCGTTCTCATGTGATACGCTTTGACCGAGAGCTCGTCGGTGAGTTTTAACTGGCCTTCAGCCCCGCGACCGTAAAGGTAGTTTTCAGTAAGCGGTGAGAGGGCGTAACTGCGGTCACCGAAATGAAGCTTGTAGGTATCCGTCCATGTGGAGAAGTAATATTCATCGCGTTCTCCAAGGATCGATTTGTCCTGAATGTCGGGACCCTGGAATTTGAATTCGACATGCCGGGTGCCCTTTTCATCAAGTGTCCCCCGGCCCTGAATGGTGGTCTGAAAGCCGGAGTCTGATTCCCTGTTATCTTCATAGACATAGCGCAAGATAACTTCCGACGGTAGGGTATGATAAGGATCCTGTTTATCACTGATCCGAGGTGTGACGTCGACAAGGCTGGAATGTCTGGACTGAATAACGGATTCCCCGTCCTCGAAGGCCTCAGCGGTCAGGATGATTCGGTGTTTAAAATCCCGTGTGATATCTTCGATAGTCTGAGCACTGGCCGTGACCATTTGAGACTGTCCCGGTTCGAGCTTGAATTCCGTCTTTCGGATTTGCGCGGGGATATCATGATTGCTGAGTAAACTTGTTTGTATCGTATATCTTTTATTGCTCTTATTGGTAACAAGAAACTTAACCTGATACTTCTCACCAGCGATGACAAAGTCCGGCGCCTCGAGCATTTCAATCTGCAGGTCACTAACGGTCAGGACATTGACACGCGTGGAAATCGAATCACGGAAGGACGGTTCCTTGATGTCATATACGATGAAGGTAAAATCATATTCGCCGGCAAAGGCTGTCTGAGGCACGAAGATATTGACGAGTTTTGTGGAGGTCCGGCCGGGCTCGAGATAGAATGGAAGCAGAGGAACCACCTGGTTCCATCCTTCGGGCAGCTTCAGTTCGGCGGCAAACTGCCGTTCAACGCCGCTGGGATTAGAGACGTTGAATACTGAGGTAATGACCTGTCTTGGCCGGGTCTCGATGAACTCCCGGGCGGCAGCTCGTCTTAAGACATAGCCCTGGGACGAAGGCGGTCTTGCATCAGCAGATATCGGCGGGTAACTTTTTTTTTTCGTTTGAGCTTCGAGGGGAACGTTGGGTGCGGGTACCGCCCCGTCAACCAATGCCTTTTGCTTTGCAGCAGCATCAAAGATAATCAGGGACTGCGGTTTTTTCTCTTTGCTATCCGGAATCAACTGCTCTCTCGATAAGGGGACATCTTCGTCGCTTGAAATGACGGTGTGAAGCTCCACGGCTTCATGCTGCTCGTCAGCGGGCTTTAGGGTAGAGATATGCGTCTTTGTCTTTGTTTTGCTTTCGGCCAGCATCGTCTGCTGTTCCGCTCCTCTGGTCGGCTGCTGCGGGATATCCATCGTGGCCGGAATGACCTGTGAGGTACACAGAACCGAAACCTTTTGTTTCGAAACATCCTTACTGATAGGCTGTGCGGACAGAACCAGGTCATGATGCAAAATATTATCGATGTTATCGAGCACCCTGGCTGTGGCAGTTATGGTTTTGCTGCGTCCCGGTCCGAGAACGACCATACTTTCATCCAATACGACCGGAAAGCTGTGTTCGCTTCGTATGGTAAGAGCGATTTTCTGCTCCGTGTTACCGGTGTTGGTAATTTTGAATTTGGCCTGGTAGTCATGGTTGAGTGTCACATATTTCGGCTTGTGAATTACGTCGATAGTGACATTGGAATCGGACTTAACGTTCACATCGATAGTGTAAAAATCACTCAGCGAGAGGTCTTTTCTCGACCGTGCCCGAAATGTTATCTGGTACCGGCCGGGCAGGGTCGATTCGGGAACAAATACACTCATATATCTGACGAGTTCTTGGCCCGAACCAAGCAGGAAGGGGAAATAATCGGTTACCAGGTGCCAGTCATCGGGCAGGTCCGGTTCGATGATGATTTCGTGGGTTCTGTCGGTATCGTTGGTAATGCGGAACGAGGTGGTAATGATTTGTTTGGGTTTTACATTGAACACTTCTTCACCGGCGGCACGCACCTGCAGCCCCCTGCCGGTCGCTGCGAAGGCAGTGTTCAGAATGCAAAGTATGAACAGGATGGGGGCGGCCTGTTTTCTCATTTTGCTAATTCAATTTTAAGCTGTAATTGGCTCCGAAGATATCGTCATCGCCCGCGTCGGCGACTACAAGGGCATTGTATTGTCCGGGCTCAAGGTTTGTCAGGTCGACACGGTATCGTACGGAGGTGGTCGGATAAATTCGTCTTTTTCTCGCTTCGAAACGTCCGACATAATTTCCGCTTTCGTCATAAAGCTCCGTCCAGAGGACGGGCCTGAGCCATCGCTGGCCCGTGTTTTCTACATCGACCTGCAAAAGCCTTTTTTCGGTGTCCCTGACAACCTTCGTATCCATGAATTTAAGCTGTCGCTCGCCGGTGCTTCCGATGTGCGTAATCATCTGGACGCCGTAGCGTATAATCTGGTTGACAGACATCCGGCTTTCAGGAATTTTTTGGGCCAGCGAACTTTTCGGTGACGTGGGGGGCACAATCTCGACCATAATAATGCTCCAATACGTACCGACCAGGTTAGGGTCATCGGGCACGTTGACGGTGTAATTGACCTTTACGGTCTGCAGCGGCGGGACCACGACCTGATGCCGGGATAACTCTATCCAGCCGGCGTTGGAACGCGGGTGCTGTCCGGGGGGCTGATGATAGAAATTTTCTCCCCTGGCGTTAAAAAGGTAGTCCGTCTGGTAAATGATATACTCGGCCGGTTCGTTGGTGTCGCTTCGAATCGAAATTGAATCGGAATACGTCTGACCCGGGGCGGCTACCTGCTGGCGGGTCAGACCGCCGGCCACCGTTGCCCGACAAATGTTAACCATAACCATCACACTCAAAAATACACAAACACAGAAACTTTTTCTCATATCCAGCTCCTTTACTCTGTCTCAACTACCGTAAACGTTACATCCACATCATAAATATCAGGAGGAACCGTAATACTCACTCCGGTCAGTTGGAATTGATGCGGTACGTCTTGTACCCCATCGGCAGCTTCCCAGAAATAGGTGTTGGTACCCGTGATTTCTTGGTACGAAGTGCCGCCCGTCGGAGGGTCTGTGTCATACGTGCCCGTTCCGGTCCTTCGAACATAGAGATGCAAACTGCTGTGCCAGTTCACATCGGTTTTGCTCACCTGGATTTCCCATGTTTTGGTGGAGTTATCAACCGATATCAGCGTCACATCGGAGGCGGAAGAATAATTGCTATTCAAATCAGAGCCGGCTCCCGACTGCAGGTCGGTTTCATTAATCGTCAGATTCCAGTCTCCCTCGACAAAAATATCAATGGGCAGGGACTGCGTAGAAATGAATAAAAGAACCGCACCGGTGAACACGATGTACTTTATATGTTCCTTCATATCGTTCCTTCGTTATTACATAACTAAAAACACGCAGCGCAAGGGCCGCGGCTTTTATCAATCCCTTGTTCCTCCTGATTATTTTTACGAGTCTTCTGTCAGTGTCCAGGTGACTATCTGGGTCTGGTCGGTAAACGGTTCCGTCATCGCTGTCATCGAGGCTCTGAATGTGATCGTCTCACCGGACGTGTTTTCGTCGGTGATTCCGGTAACGAAATCATAGTCGGTCGTCGCGGCGGCGAACTGCGTTTCGCCGGCCGAGGTACCGTTACTTCCCGTAGCCGTAATGGTTGCAAACAAGTTGATATTCGTGAAGAGCCCATCGATTTGACCCGTGATTTTTCTGGTATTGCCGGATGCAACGTTCGAGGTCCAGGCCATCGTGGTTGAGTTGTCCGAGACATCAGCCGGCAAATCACCCGGTGTAGCGGGCGCTGTAAATGTCATCGTCGCCGGGTCGCCACTGGCGGATATTGTGGCAATCTCTTCCAGGGTAATGGTTACTGTCTGTGTGTCCGTGTCGGAAGCTGCGATTGCAAGCAGCGACAAACCGAGCACCAACACAACGGCTGTGAGAATTTTAATTCCATTCAGTCTCATTGTTACTACCTCCCTTATTTTCGATTCTTTAATTGTTTCGTTTCAAATAACGTTTTTTGCTCCACGAACAAAAAAATCACTAAAATATCGGTTTTCTTCCATTTGCACTTAAAGAAGCATTTTTTTTTGCGTTTTGCTGGGAAACAGTATGTATTCAGGCAGGCTTTATGGGACGTTTAAATATGAACGTCCTAAAATGACACGGTAATATCGGCGAATTTAAATAAGCGCGGTTTCTACAACTAAAAAGGCCATGCACGCGAGTTTTAATCGATGCGGACTTTAACATCGAGATACTGAACGCCCCATTCGAGTGCCTCGTCGTGTGTATTGAAGAACACATCAAGCCTCTCGCCCGTGATCGCCCCGCCTCTATCGAGGACTTCCACCGGCCGGTTGTTGTTGTAGCCGGGGATAATAAGCTCGGTATGGAAGGAGAATTTCTTGTCGGAAGCGGCGAAACGGTCGCCGTCAGCGATTTTATGGCCGCAGGCTGTGATGCCGTCGGAGAATCGGCCGCAGCATTTGGGACAGGGACAATACGCAGTCACACGCATGCGAACGGTCTTCCAACGGCTGGCTTCGGATGTAGGTTTGTGTGGTGTAGAGTGCTTTTGAGTGTGAAAAGAGAGGGGGTATCGAGCATCAGCAAGAGCATTAGTCACAATAAAAGCAAAGCCTGAAAGGAGGAAAGAAGCAAGCACAAAAAAGCGGCCCTGCTTTAAAAAAGTGGAAGGGTAGAAACTTTTTTTCTTTTTGAATCTCACTCGATATCCCCCCGAGTGTAAACTTAAATTTTTGATTATTCTTTTGAAGCAAAATCAAGCTTGTTTTTACGCCCCCGGTTCTTGATTATTTCATGCATTTTATCAACAAATAGAAATGATTTCAAGGAGAATACCGCAGTGAGTCCGATAATACGTAACCATTACAAAGTTTATTCGAGAAATAGCGTTTTTATAGGAACGCGGGATGAGAATTTTTTATATGTTTTAAAGCGAAAAAAAAGGCGACCGTGCTACAGCGGCCGCCTTTAATATTAAGTTTAATCGAAGCTAATCGCTCACAAGTACCTGGGATACGCCGGGCATTAGTAAATCGTATACCAGAACAACGTCTTCGTTATAGAGTCTGATGCAGCCGCGCGAGACGGCCTTTCCGATTTCTTCGGGATTTTTCGTACCGTGAATAGCGAAGCCTGTTCTGCCTTTAGCTTCACCTTCCAGGCCTTCGAGACCAATCCACCTGGCACCCAATGGATAATCAGGGTCGTGGGCCTGGTAGGTCTTGCCGGTTTCGGGATGTGTCCAGGTCGGCTGGACAAGCTTGCCGTCTGATTTTACCAGCCAGCGGCCGGTGGGTGTTTCCATTCCCGGTTGACCAAGGCCGACGACAAACGAGCGGACAAAGGTATCGTGAAGGTATACATCCATGGTGAATGTCGAGCGGTTGATGCGACAGTGGAAAGGGCCGTTGATGATTTTAATCGTCTCGCCCGCACGGAGCTGTCTGGGATCACTAATGTTATTGATTCTCATCAGTATTTCATGAGGCACCTTGCACTTTTTTGCGATGTTACTGAACATGTCACCAATCTGCACTTCATATAATTCACAGAGTGTATCGCTGGGATACACTTGTCGCGAGAACAGCCATTCATTCGAAAGCAGCGACATCTGTTTTTTAATATACGCCTGCTGTTTATTACTCATAGGAAGTGTCAACATTTCGTTGAGTCTGTCTCGCGCCTCAATGATATCCTTCGACTCACTACTCAGGGAGGTTTCAACCTGCCGGAGCAGTTCCTTAAGACGGCGGTTTTCCTTTGTCGTGGTTTCCGGAAGCTGCGGCAGTGCAAACTCCTGCGACTGGTCTGCTTGGGACTTTTTTTCGGCAACCGAGGGACTCTGCTGGACCGGTTCGGGCAACTCGGGCAGCGGCAGATTCACCTGTTCGTCGGTTGCGAAGGTTGGAGCCGGCATACGCCTGTTCATATAGAGTTTGACCGCGAAAAACAGGGATAGTATAAGCACGAGGCCAATGACTTTTTTATTTCGTTTGCCCCGTCTTTTATCTGAATATGTTGGATATCGACGCATTTTTTTCTCCTGATTATTTAACAGTATTTTCAATTTCTTTCACAAGATTTTTCCTCTGCTGAGTATCACGATCAAACCGTTGCGGCGCTTCGGGTACGACAACGGTTACCTTTTCGAGTGTTTTGAAGTTACAGGCGGGCAAGACTCCAATATCCCAGACGAGGGGGTTTTTTTGCGACCTTTTGCACTCGCTGATGGAGCCGGCAATGATGGAAGCGTCAAGCAGGCCGGCCTTTTTTCGTGCGTATACGATGTCACCGACGTTAACACTGTATCTCGTCGGAAGCAGACTGATTTGTGCCTGATTGTTACCAACTCCTTCCAGCACGGCATATATGTCCGATTGGCCAATGGTCACGGCCAGTTTCGAAGCGGGATCCGTAAGCAGTCTGATACAGGCGGTTCGCTCATCCAGCCAAGCGATGGTACCAATAACGGCGTAGTCTCCTAAAACAAACTGACCTTCAGTGAGGCCGTCCTGGCGTCCGCGGTTAATAATCATATCAGCCCGGCTGGCATCGATACAAAAGGTAATTACGTCCGCCGGGACGAAATTGGCTCCATTCCAGGCGTACCTGCTGGACACCTGGTTCAGTTCATTAAGCTGCTGACGCTGCTCGTGCAGGAGCTGAATGTTATTGGCCAGATGGTTTCGAAGCTGGATATATTTGTAAGGATCAAACAGGTTGGATTTGTTCACAGCCTCCGGCTTCGGATAGGTCATTTTATTACAGAGCTCCAGGGGAGTCTTGAAAATTCGTATGAAGGCTAACTGTAGTTTGGATGTCAACGACGGCGGACTTAAGAACAAAAACAGACCGATCATACTAAACAGTATGAGCAATATGAATTCTCTTCTTTTGATTCTCCGTTTTCGCATCTGTTTGCCACCCCCGTTTATATATCTGCTTCATGTTTCGGCGATGCAGGGAACTGTCTTCGCAGGTGAGTTTGGTTTTTTGAAGGTATCAGCCGATCAGTTCGAAAGGATTCATTCTTATGGGACGTGCCGATCTAAATCGTCCCATAAGAAGCTACGACTTCGCAGATTTTTTAGATGCGGGTGTTACCAGTTTTGCGGATAACGGATAGACTGGGGTGTTATGCTGAATTTTCTGGAAAGACCTTCGACAAGCTCTTCCGTTCTTTTTCTCTGTAATTCTGTGGGCAGGATCTTTGTACCGTCCGCGATGACACAGATACGAATGGTTCTCTGGCCGATGCCGGCTGACGGAATGGGCGTGACTGACCACTGCCTGTTCCACTTTTGAGTTGGTTGAATCAATCCATCGGCTCCCCCGAAGCCGTTACATACAACAAAATGAAAGTTGAACTCCTGATGATTCGTCAGGCCCCATAATGAGCAAAGCTGGTCGATATCGCCGGCTTTCGTGCCGCTGTAAACGATGCTGATACGTGACCAGCGGCTGCGAAACTGTTGAGCATCGGATGCGATGACGCTTTGCACAGGCTCAAGCCGGTAATAATTCGACAGACTGAATGCATCTGCGACGGGCGGTGCGGATCCGAGCGACTGCAAAATGAGCACTCCCGCAAGGATTGAGAGCAGCGCAGTTATGAAGATTTTTGTATTTCTGGTCTGAAACATAATATCGGATGTTCCATAATCTCTATCTATATTCAATTGTAAGGCTGCGTGACCTACTCGGTTTCCCAACGAAATCATCGGAAGCATTGGACGGTGACTTAATGACGATTCGACAAAATGAATCTTAAATTAGTAATTTTTAGTACTGATAAGGCCCGGAGATAGGGTTGTAGGTTTTGTGCGGCACTTATCAATAAGATGGGTATAAGTGATAAAAACTCGAAATGCCGCTTGCAAACGGCGTGAAAATCAGATTAAATACGACAATCCTGAAAAGAACCAAACGTTTTGATATCAAGATAAATTTTTTAGGGAAGGATGCGATGGCGGATTTAAATGTACTCGCGGAAGCAATTATCAAAGGCGAGCAGGGACAGGTCGAGCAGTTAACCAAACAGGCGCTGGACGAGGGAATGAAGCCGAAATCCATCCTCGATGAGGGCCTGATAGCCGGAATGAACGTTGTCGGTGAACGTTTCAAGAACAACGATATGTATATTCCGGAGGTGCTTATCGCCGCGTACGCCATGAAGGGGGCAATGAAAATACTGGAACCGGAGCTGGTCAAGGCCGGTGTCGAGCCTATAGGCAAGCTCGTTATCGGCACCGTCCAGGGGGATATGCACGATATAGGCAAAAATCTGGTGGTGATGATGCTCAAGGGAGCAGGGTTCGAAGTCATTGATTTGGGGGTAGACGTAAAGCCGGAGCAGTTCATCGAGCAGGCAAAGACCAACGGTGTGCATCTAATCGGGATGAGCGCGCTGCTGACGACGACGATGCCGGGGATGGAAAAAACGATTCTGGCCTGCAAACAGGCGGGGATTAATGTCAAGACGATTATCGGCGGAGCCCCGGTGACACAGGAATATGCGGACAAAATCGGGGCCGACGGCTATGCGGCGGACGCTGCCACAGCGGTGGACATCGCCAAAACTCTTGTTGCATAAATAGCAAATATAATTTCAGAATAATAATAGTCTCAAAATCGATTTGGGGCTGTTTTTTTGTGCGCGGATTTGGTAAAATAGACACGTGGTGAATCGGGAAATATCATGCGAAAGATACAGAATAAATATATTGCGGAATTGCTGAATCAGCTTCGATTTACGCCTTTGAAGAAACGTCAAAGGGAAGTCGACGCCGCGGAGGAGCTGGTTTCAATTACCGAACCCGACAAGGAGTATCCGCTCGAGTTTGTCTGTTATAAAATCACGGGCTATCATCCCAAAACGGAATCGGAGAATATCCTGATAAAGGGGAGTGTGCTTGCCGACGATTTGCGTATATTCATTTCCAGGCTGAGCGGCGAGGTCGGCAGTCACATTCGCCAGCAGAAAGAGAAGGTTTACAGCATTGAAGAGCTCGCGGATGAGTTTAACGTCTCGACAAAGACCATTAATCGCTGGAGAAAGCGGGGTCTGGTGGCACGGAGATTTATCCACGATGATTACAAAAAGCGCCTGGGATTCCTGCAGTCTTCGGTCGATGCGTTTGTCGAACAAAACCGGCAGCTCGTTTCGAACGCAAAAGATTTTAACAGGCTATCGGCAAAGGAAAAAAAACAAATTATCGATATGGCAGGCGAACTGGGTTCGCAAAAAGGGATGTCACGTCACCGGGTCATCGAGAAGATTGCCAGAGAACTGGGCCGTTCGCTTGAAGCGATTCGGTACACGGTTGCAAATTATGAAAAGGAACACCCTAACAGGAAACTCTTTAAAAAACCCGCCGGGGTCATCGGCTCAGCTGAATCCCGGGAGATTTACAAGTTGTACCAACAGGGTGTGCCGGTTTCGGAATTAATGAAGCGTTTTTATAGAAGCAAAAGCTCCATGTACAGGATTATTCAGACGCGGCGTGCTAAAGTATTATTGAGCCGAAGAGTTGATTTCATTGCCAGCGATGAATTCATGGAAGAAGGAGCGAAGGAAAAGATATTAGGTAAACCGACTGTTATTCGCGATATCCCCGAAGTCAGACGCTCGCCGCAACGGGTCTTACAAGAGGGTACGCTGTCCCAGTACCTGGTAACGTTACAACAGACGCCGCCCCTGAACCGGGAACAAGAGATGGAATTGTTCCGCCGGTATAATTTCTTGAAGTATCTGGCCTGTATCGAGCGCGTGGGGATTAAGCCGTCGGCGGCATCCAGCAAAAAGCTCAATGAAATCGAAGGATATCTCGACGAGGCCGAGAACACCAAGAACATTTTAATCGAGTCGAACCTGCGCCTGGTGGTCGCTATCGCCAACCGTCATATCACAAGCGGCGCAAATCTCGGGGACCTGATCAGCGAGGGGAATATGTCACTGATGAACGCCGTGGAGAAGTTCGACTATACAAGAGGCTTTCGGTTTACCACGTTCGCCTCATGGGTGATTACGAAGGATTTCGCCCGAAAGATACCGTCCGAGGCCGGCCGACCGGACAAACCCATCGCGGATTACCTGGATGAAATTCAGCGTGACTTTCGTGTTGCGGCGGCTGCAGGTGTAGCGGCCGTGGAAACAGCCGGCCGTGACCTGGTGCAGGCCATCCGGAACAACCTGAACGAACGCGAGCAGTATATCATTATCAATCACTTCGGGCTTTTAGGAACACTGGTCAAGAAAAAGAAAAAGACACTCAAAGAAATCGGCGACGAATTGGGGCTGACAAAGGAGCGTGTGCGGCAGATCGAGCTGGTGGCGCTGCAGAAACTGCGGCAGTATCTGAGCATCGAGGAATTCGAACTGCTGACCGGTTAAATAATAATGTAAGGACTATTAATTTTGTTTTATCAGTTTTATCTCGAAAAGTCTCGGCCACAGTTTTCCGGTAACAAAAATACGGTTGTTTTCCTTATCATAAGCGATTCCGTTGAGGATATCGGCACCTCCTCTGATCTCGCCCGGTGTCAGCAGACCCGTCAAATCAATCCACGCCGTCACACGTCCCGTGTCGGGATTGATTTGAGCAATCAGGTTCGAAGGATATACGTTGGCATAAATTCGGCCGTTAAAATATTCCAACTCGTTGAGTCCTGGAACGGGACCGACATCATCCAGTACGGTAAGCGAGCGATGTTCCTCAAACGTCTGTGGATTCAAAAAACGCAGCCTCGAAGAGCCGTCGCTGATAATTAAGGATTCAGAATCGCCCGTAATGCCCCAGCCCTCATTTTTATAATTGAATGTCCGGAGGATTTCGAAGGAATTGACATCATACACAAAACCGGTCTTCTGCCGCCAGGTAAGCTGTATCAGTTTGTCGCCGTAGATGGTGATGCCTTCACCAAAGAAAGCATCGGAGAGCTTTTGAACCTGCAGGATGTTTCCTGTCTTAAGGTCTAATTTTCGAACTGAAGAGCGGCCGTAGCGTCCGGTCGATTCATATAAAAAGCCATCTTTAAAAACCAGGCCCTGCGTGAAGGCCTCCTTATCGTGAGGATAGGAATTGACTATTTCAAAAGTATAATAATCAATATCTGAAGGTTTATCTTTATCTGAACAAGAAAAATTCAATAACAGAACAGCGAATACCGAAAAAAGCAGGATGATTTTATAAAAGCCTGATTCCATAGTTAATGGCTTGCTTTCCGATATGTCATCAATAACTGGCATCGACCGAGCCGAGCTGATGGTTAGGACCAACCGTATAAAGCCGTTTCTTAGGCTCTGTACTGACGTGGGAAGCCACAACTTTTCCGACAAAGATAATGTGGTCGCCGACCTCGAGTTCCGATTCGAGGGTGCATTCGAAATTAGCGACCGCATCCTGTAAAATAACCGAATCAATTTTCTGTGCATCAGTCATCTGAGAGGGCATCTGTGCGAATTTGTCCACGTTGCGGCCGGAGTTCGAACCGTAGAACAGCGCCGCCTCGGCCATATGTTCGGAGGGAAAGGCAATGGTAAAACACTTCGAGTGACTAATGGTCTCAACGGAATAGTGGCCTCTTGCGACGGCAACAGCCATCATTGGCGGATGACCAGAGACAATCATGGTCCAGCCGAGGGTAACGGGGTTGGGCCGGCCGCCTTCATCCTTGGCTATCGCAACGACGACCTGTTCGGGGTACTTGGTTTTTACAGCCTCTCGGTAATCGCACTGTTTTTGCATTGCTCTTTCTCCTAATGTCAATTATATTCACTGCGAATCGTATATAAATAAACACACATCGAATGTTTTTGCAAGGAGAAACAGATGAGTACGATTGGTTTTATCGGGGCCGGCAATATGGCCGAGGCGCTTATCAAGGGCGTCATATCTGGCGGGGTTTACCAGAATAATGACATCACGGCCAGTGACATACGCACCGAAAGGCTAAATTATCTGGCGGATGAATATGGCATAAAAACCACAACAGATAACGCCGAGGTAGCCTCAAAAGCCGATATCATGGTGCTGAGCACCAAACCGCAGCAGATGAACGAGGCTCTTGAGAGTATCAAGGGAGCTCTCAGCACTCATAAACTATTGATATCGATAGCAGCGGGTGTAAAGGTAGATAAAATAACAGCTGCGCTGGGTGATATAGCCGTTGTGAGGGTGATGCCGAATACACCGGCCCTATTAGGAGAAGGTGCAAGCGCCCTGTACGCCAACGAAAAAGCGAAGGCACGGCTTGACGAAGCGTTAAAGATATTCTCAGCCGTCGGTAAAGCGGTGGTCATCGAGGATGAGGGATTAATAGACGCGGTTACAGCGGTTTCAGGCAGCGGGCCTGCGTATTTTTTTCTGCTGATGGAAGAGATGAAAAAAGCTGGGATCGAACTGGGCTTGCCTGAAGAAGTCGCTAAAGACCTTGTATTGCAGACCGCCAAAGGTGCGGCATTACTGGCTGCTGAACGCGATAAGGAAGGAGAAAGCCCGGCTGAACTTCGCAGAAAAGTAACCAGTCCGGGCGGAACAACCGAAGCAGCCTTGAAAATATTCGCCGAAGGAGATTTTGGTCCGCTGATTCAAGCAGCTTTAAAACGCGCCTGCGAACGAAGCAAAGAATTATCAGGATAGCTATTCAATAATGATGGCTTCGACGGGACATTCGTCGGCGGCCTGATTTACGGCGTCTTCGTACTCAGGCTCAACTTCGTCAACGATGACCTCTGCCATATCGCTGCCCATTTCGAAGACCTCCGGGCAGGTTGCCACGCACAAGCCGCAAGCGGTGCAGGTATCTTCAATTCTTACATGCATATGTGAAACCCTCTTTAATTCTGTTATTTATTATTGATTATTCACTTTTTTTAGTTATAACAGAGGTACTAATAGAAAGTTCAAAAAAAATTGTCAATATGTTTTTTGGGCCGGGTCCCATGCAGGCGAGGTTCGTGAATCTGGTCAGGCGGGGAACCGAGCAGCCATAAGCGAAATCCTTGTCGTGCTGTGGGTACACCCGGCCACCTTTTAAATGATTAATGGTAAATGATAAATGATAAATAAATGCTTGATATATGCCTGAAATTGATTTGAAAAATCGCACAAAAAACTTCGCACACCGATGCGTTAAACCGGCTTTGTCTTTAAATCACGGCTCTCTGAGTAAGCATATACAAAACCAATTAATTAGAAGTGCAACTTTTATAGCCTCAAATTATAGAGCGGCCTGTCTGGCTCGGTCTAAAGCGGAATTTGTTTCAAAAATCAGCATTTCCCTGGAAGAGGCTGATGAAACTTGCTTCTGGATGGAGTTTATTGCTGATGAAAAATTAATCAATAAAAAGAAACGGGAAAAATTACTTGCAGAAGGCAAGGAGTTGACGGCAATTCTGATAAAATCAAGAAAAACGGTAAAAAATCGGGCTTCCGAATTCAATGAAAAATTCTGACAATAATATTAATCAATAATCACTAATCAATTATCATTTTATGGTTATGTATACGGTTTTGGCGAGAAAATACAGGTCTGCGACGTTCGACGAGGTAATCGGGCAGGAGCCGATTTCACAAACGTTGAAGAATGCGATAAAAACGGGGAAAATTGCCCATGCCTTTCTCTTTACGGGAACGCGGGGTGTGGGTAAGACAACGATGGCGCGGATCCTAGCCAAGGCGCTGAACTGCCAGTCGGTTGACGAGCCTACGCCTGACCCGTGCTGCAAATGCGAAAGCTGCAAGGCGATTAATATCGGGGAAGATATCGATGTCCTGGAAATCGACGGCGCTTCGAACAACGGCGTTGAAGAGGTGCGAAAGCTTCGTGAGAATGCCATTTACCGCCCCGCCCGCTGCCGCTTTAAAATCTACATTATTGACGAAGTCCACATGCTCAGTACATCCGCATTTAATGCGCTGCTGAAAATTCTCGAGGAGCCTCCCTCGCATGTGAAGTTTATCCTTGCCACCACCGAGCCGAACAAGGTGATTGCGACCATTCAATCGCGATGCCAGCGGTATGATTTTCGTAATATCAGCCCGAAGCAGATTGCCGAACAGTTAAAGTTTATCCTAAAACAGGAAAACATCAAATACGAAGAGGATTTGGTTCTGCCGCTTGCAAAGATGGCGAACGGCTCGATGCGGGACGGGTTGAGTCTGCTGGACCGGCTCATCAGCACGGGAATAGAACCGCTGACCAACAAGCTGCTCGAGGATTATCTCGGCTGTGCGGACAGCGAAAAGATTTACAGTTTAATTAACAAGATTGGCGATAGCGAAGCGGCCGGTGCGCTCGAGGCGGTAGAGGAGTTAACAAATTCCGGGCATGATGAACTTCAAATTGTCGATGCCCTGATTGACACAATGCGGGACGTGATGGTCATCAAGTCGACGGGAGTGGAAAGCGAGCTGGTAGTGCTGACCGAGCAGCAGCGGCAGATGGCGAATGAATCGGCGGAAAAGTTCGATACCGCCGCTCTTGTTTACAACATCACCACACTCGAGAGGCTGCGGTATTCGATAAAGAACGCCGACCTGCCCCGAGCGCTGCTGGAGGCGGCGATATTGCGGTTTACGCTATGCGAGCATTTTATGAACGTCGATGAGCTGCTGAGTCAACCTCAAAACACGGTTAAAAAAAAACAGGGTCCAAAAAGAGTTAACAAAAAACCAGTAACCGATACTACACCCTCTGAAAAAACAACAAGTTTCGAAGCCTCCGTCTTTAAAAACATTGAGTCAGTAAAACAAAGCTGGAAGAATATATTAACCTTCATCGGGAAAGAACTGGGCAGAGGAACCGCCAGCCTGCTGACTTTGGCCGAGCCGATCGCGTTTGATAACGGTATGCTGACGCTGAGCTTTCCATCGACAGCCCGGGCGCAAAAACGGATTTGTGAAAGCAACAGCAGAGTCGAAAAAATCGAATCCTGGCTGAGTGAGAAAGCCGGCGCCTCTCTACAAATAAAACTCGTTGTCGATGATAACACTCAACATGAGCATCGGAATGCTCCCCCAAAGCGAAACGAGCTGATTAACGACCCGGCCGTGAAAACCATCCTGCTGGAGCTGGATGCGAAAATAACAGGTATAGAAGAAGAATGAAAAAATTAGGTTAAAATACATATATGAGTTTAGAATACACAAAAAGTTTAAATGCGTTAATTGAGGAGTTCGGCAAACTGCCGGGGATTGGTCCGAAAACCGCCACTCGTCTTGCGTTTCACATTTTGAAAGCAAAGAACGATGAGGCGATGGCGATGGCCGAGGCGATTAAGGATGTAAAGACAAAAATCAAGCGCTGCACGGTCTGCTTTAACCTGGCTGAAGAAGATCTGTGTTCGGTTTGTTCAGACACACGAAGGGATAAAGGTATTATATGCGTTGTCGAGCAGCCGAAGGATGTTATCGCTTTGGAGAAGACAGGAACATGCAAGTGGGTTTATCACGTGCTCGGCGGTCATATCGCCCCCCTGGAGGGCATCGAGGCGGATGATTTGACGATTGACAAGCTCGTTGAGCGCATCCGTACAGGCGATGTAAAAGAGATCATCATGGCGACGAACCCGAATATGGACGGCGACGGGACGGCATTGTATATCAGCTCACTTTTAAAAGGAGTGGACGTCAAGATTACGCGACTGGCGCGGGGGCTGCCGACGGGAAGCACCATCGAATATGCGAGCAGCAAGATGCTGACGGATGCTATCATCGGCAGGCAGTCGTTTCAGTAATCATCCCTTCTAAAATTTAACATTTTTTAAATCGCCGCTTTGAATTGCCGAAAAACTTAATAAATATTATGGTATAATAAATCGCTTAATAACGATGTGTTAAAAAATCGGTACTTATGAAGCTGGAAATGCAAAGACAAATGCGTATGGAGCAGCAGATGAAGCTGGCTCCGCGAATGATACAATCGATGGAGATACTCCAGCTTCCCATCCTTGCACTGCAGGAGCGAATAGAGCAGGAATTAAACAGCAATCCCGTGCTTGAAATTGAGGAGCCTTCTGCCGGAGAGGCGGCGGAGCAAAGGTCCCAGGAACAAGACATCGATATGAGTGAGCGGGACCTTGTCATCAAATCCGACAACAGCAACGTCGAAGATTTCCAGCGGCTGGAAAGCATTGACGATGAATACCAGGACTATATGAGTCAGACGGCTTCGTTTCATCCCCGCACTTCTTCAGACGAAGATGACAGCAAGATGCAGGCCATGAACAATACGGCGGCACGGCCGCAGTCCCTTCACGAGCACCTGATGGACCAGTGGCGGCTGTTCGATGCAGAAGAGAGTGTCAAAAAAGCGGGCGAGGCGATTATCGATTATATTGATGACAAAGGCTATCTGAGCGTTCGGCTGGAGCAGCTTCATAACAAGGACAAGGAAGACTTCGATTATGATGACCTGCAGACGGCTCTGGGTATGGTGCAGAAGCTGGAACCCGCCGGTGTGGGAGCCCGCGACCTGAAGGAATGTCTGCTTATTCAGATGGAGCAAAGCACGGATGATATGAGCTTTGAAAAGCGCCTGGTGTCCGAATATATGGACCAGCTTCTTGAAAACCATCTGCCGGAGATTGCCAGGAAACTGAACTGCAGCATAGACAGAATCAACGAGGCCATTGAGCGGATGAGCAAGCTGGATACTTCGCCGGGTCTGCAGGTGGGGATGCCTCAGAACCACGCCGTCACGGCGGATGTGGTGGTGGTGGAAACCGAAGACGGATATGAGGTCCGTCTGGCGGATTACTCGCTGCCTGCCCTGAAGGTTAACAATTACTATAAAAAAATGGCGAAAAGTGATACCACCGCCGAAAAAACAAAGGAATTTCTAAAAAAGAACATTCGTTCGGCCCGCTGGATTATCGAGGCCATCGAACAGCGAAAGCACACGCTGCTCAAGGTGGCCCGGGCGATTGTCAAATTCCAAAAGGACTTCTTCGATAAGGGTCAGCTCTATTTAAAACCGTTGCCGATGTCAAAAGTAGCTGATGAGGTGGGCGTGCATCTGGCCACGGTCTCACGTGCGGTGGCCGGCAAATATATACAGTGTTCGCAGGGAATTCTGCCGCTTCGAAAATTCTTCAGCGGCGGGACCGAAGATGTGAACGGCAACGCGAAGAGCTGGGAGGCGATACGCGCCAAGCTACAGCAGATTATTGACGCTGAAAATAAGTCTAAACCGCTCAGTGACGACCAGATACGAAAAAAACTGGCTCAGGCGGGCATCAATAATATTGCCCGGCGCACGGTTGCCAAGTACAGAAAACTTATGAATATCCCTGCGGCACGCTTTAGAAAGAAATATTAAATAAGTCATCTCTAAACATCACTTTTTTACAAGAAAAAAAGTTTGACTTTTTCGAACTATATATGTATATATGAGTATATAATCACATAGCTATTTAACAGGAACTCTTATGGTAAAAAGAAATCACAAAGTAGTTTATGAAAAACAGGCCGAGGTGTTGAAGGCAATGGCTCATCCGCTGCGGATAGCTATTCTAGACTTTCTTCGGAACCAGGAACAATGCGTCTGTGAAATAGCCGAGCATATTGGCTCGGAGCGATCTAACGTTTCGAGACATCTGGGATTGATGGTCAAAGCTGGCATACTCGAATCCCGTAAAGAAGGGCTAAAGGTGTTTTACAAACTGAAAGCTCCATGCGTGCTCGACTTTTTATCTTGCGTCAACAACTGCCTGAAAGAACAGGCCAAGGAAACAAAAGAGTTACTTCGCATCATATGACTAAGTTGAGACCGATTTTAATGAAAGAATGGAAAAAAGCGGCGGTTATTATCACTGTGTTCTTGGGCTGTTTTTATCTGCCGGTGGGCTGGAAGCGTTTTGATAATGCGGTAATGGAATCGCTGCACCTGGTAAAATGGTACGCCCAGGAACATGTACTGCTATGCCTGATCCCGGCTTTCTTTATTGCAGGTGCGATATCCGTATTTGTAAGTCAGGCTTCGGTAATGAAATACCTGGGGGCAAAGGCTAATAAGGTTCTTGCTTATGGCGTTGCTTCTGTCTCTGGAACAATACTTGCGGTGTGCTCCTGCACGATTTTGCCTTTGTTTGCAGGGATTTATCGTATGGGCGCAGGTTTAGGTCCTGCATCAGCTTTTCTTTATTCCGGTCCCGCTATCAATGTGCTTGCCGTTATCCTAACAGCCAGAATTTTAGGACTTGAACTGGGTATTGCTCGTGCTATCGGGGCGATTGTATTCAGTGTGATGATCGGGCTGATCATGCATTTTATCTATCGCAAGGAAGAACTGGAAAAAGCCAATGGGCAGATGGGCATGCCGGAACTGGAAGTGTCCCGTCCACTTTGGAAAAATGCATTATTTTTTGCTGTTATGATCGGTGTATTGGTATTTGCTAATTGGGGTGCTCCGAATGATTTCTATTTTGAAACTGCCGACGGTAATATACTTAGAGCAGCTGTTGTTCAGGGACCAGAACATAATGCCCAGCAAGAGTTCTATATTGTGAAACTTGCTGATGGTAAAAAGGCTGGCGAACAGATAGAAATCCCAGTCGAAAATATCGTGAGCAAAAAGCCCGTTCCGGGATCCTGGACTACCGTTTGGAGTTACAAATGGATAATGACAGCGGTGTTTGCTGTTGGACTGGCACTGATACTTATTCTCTGGTTTTCGATACCAACGTGGAAAATTCTTGTCGCAGCAGTGCCGACAACCATTCTTGCAATTGCATTGCCTATGGAAGGAATGATGGTGATGATCCCATTTTCTGCGGCGGTAATAGGGCTTTCCTGGGCAACAAGTACAACCCAAGGGGAAGCGAAGGAGTGGTTCAGTTCAACGTGGACATTTGCCAAACAGATTCTACCGCTGCTGTTTTTTGGCGTTATCATTGCAGGTGCATTGCTTGGCAGGCCGGGCCATGAAGGTTTGATTCCGTCTGATTGGGTAGCCAGAGCAGTCGGCGGCAATTCGCTTTTGGCGAATCTGTTTGCCTCGGTCGCCGGTGCATTTATGTACTTTGCGACACTGACGGAAGTGCCGATTTTACAGGGCCTGATCGGGGCAGGCATGGGAAAAGGTCCGGCTCTGGCATTATTGCTTGCCGGCCCGGCACTTAGTCTGCCAAATATGTTGGTCATTCGTTCAGTGATGGGAACTCAAAAAACAATTGTATTTGTCACACTTGTTATCATCATGGCGACGATTTCAGGAATACTGTTTGGAACATTCTTTTAATGGAGATTACAAAATGAAAAAGATCCAGATACTTGGTACAGGCTGTCCAAAATGCAAAAAGTTAGCAGAAAATGCCGAAGCGGCTGCTAAAGATGCAGGGATTGAATATGAACTTGAAAAAGTGATTCAAATCAATGACATCATGAAAATGGGTGTGATGGTAACACCGGCACTGGCAATTGACGGCGAAGTGAAGGTTTCCGGCAAGGTTGCTTCAGCCGAGGATATAAAGAATATGCTGATTTAATTATAGGAAGTTAAATTATGAATAAGGCAGGAAAAATCATTATTGTTATTGTGCTTATTGCAATCGTTGGCGTTGTGATTGCAATTAAACAGCGAGAAAAGAGTTCGGCTTCAGAGCCTGCTGCTGTGACAAATTCAAACCCGGGTGCAATGACAAGTAGCAAATCGCAAATTTTAGAAAATCCAAGCAGCGGTCAAACAGAAGAGAATTCTGCAAAACTGCTCCATCTTATTGATTTAGGGGCAGGAAAATGTATCCCCTGTAAGATGATGAAGCCGATTCTCGATGACCTCAAGCAGAATTATAATGAACAATTCAAGGTGACATTTATTGATGTGTGGGAAAACCAGAATCAGGCGAAAAAATACAATATCAAGATGATTCCCACTCAGATATTTTTCGATTCTAACGGCAACGAGCTTTTTCGGCATGAAGGGTTCTATTCCAAAGAGGATATCTTAGATAAATGGAAAGAGCTTGGCATAGAATTGAAAAGATAAGGTGAGATACTATGCAGGAATTGTTTAGGCAATTAACACAGGCGGTAGAGGGCGTATGGTTTATCGCGGTGGCGGCGTCTTTTGTTTGGGGCGTACTGAGTATATTGTTGAGTCCCTGTCATCTTGCCGGCATTCCTTTGATTGTCGGGTTCATTGATGAGCAGGGTAGAATGTCCACTAAGCGAGCGTTTTGGATATCCACCTTATTCGCTGTGGGTATTCTGATTACTATCGGAGCTATCGGGGCAATTACCGCTGCTGCGGGCAGAATGATGGGCGATGTCGGCAAATACGGTAATTATTTTGTGGCATTGATTTTCTTTGCCGTCGGCTTATATTTACTTGAGGTAATCCCCAATCCTTTTTCTGGCCCTGGCCAGATAGGCATGAAACGCAAGGGCTTGCTTGCTGCGTTTATATTGGGCCTGGTTTTTGGAATTGCCCTTGGCCCCTGTACTTTTGCCTACATGGCTCCTATGCTGGGTGTTACTTTCAAACTGGCATCCACAAATCTGTCCTATGGAATTTTCCTTCTGCTGATGTATGGAATCGGCCATTGTTCGGTGATTGTTTTTGCCGGAACATTTACCGAAGTTGTCCAGCGATACATGAACTGGAACGAAAAGTCAAAGGGTGCAGTAATTGTTAAAAAAATCTGCGGTGTTCTAGTGTTGATGGGAGGCCTTTATTTGATATACATTGCGCCATAACGTTTAGTGGAGGTACATATGCAGCAAGGTAAAGAAAAGATAAAGATATTGTTTTTGTGCACCGGCAACTCGTGCCGCAGCCAGATGGCTGAAGGCTGGGCCAAAAAGTTAAAAGCGGATATCATCGAAGCCTATTCAGCCGGCATTGAAACTCACGGACTGAATCCCAACACTGTCCAGGTGATGTCAGAGGCAGCAGTGGATATCTCAAGCCAACGCTCCAAGCATGTGGAAGAACTGAAGGATATCGATTTCGATTATGTGATAACCGTATGTGACCATGCCCATGAACATTGTCCGATATTCACCGGGGATACAAAGGTTGTCCACGTCGGATTCGAGGACCCGCCGAAAATCGCACAACAAGCCGGTAATGAAGAACAGGCTCTTGACTGCTATCGAAAGGTCAGAGACCAAATCAAACGTTTTGTTCAGACGTTGCCGGATGCTTTAATCAACAATCGATGACGTTTTTTAGGTGAATACTGATGGAGGATAATAAGCAGCAAACAAAAAACAAAGGACTTAGTATTTTTGAAAAGTACCTGACGCTATGGGTGATACTGTGTATCATTGCGGGGATAGTTTTAGGTAAAGCGGCTCCGAATATAGCCAAGTATCTTGACAACCTGGCTATTTCCGTTAAGGGAGCGCCTATTGTCTCGGTTCCTATCGCCGTGTGTCTTTTCTTTATGATGTATCCGATTATGGTCAAGATTGATTTTGCCGAGGTCCTCAAGGCAGGCAAGAGCATCAAGCCGGTCGGGCTGACTTTATTTATCAACTGGGCAGTAAAACCATTTACTATGTATGCCATCTCTCTTTTCTTTTTAGGGACGGCATTCTATAACCTCATCGGACCGGAGGCAATGGATTATGTCAAGATGCCCTTCGGGCTGGATTTGCCCGTTGGAGCAACCTACGGCGTCGGAAAAGTCATTGAGATGGAAGGAGTAAAGATGCTTGAGGTGCCTCTGTGGCGCAGTTATTTAGCCGGTTGTATTTTGTTAGGGATCGCTCCCTGTACGGCGATGGTTCTGGTTTGGGGATATCTGGCCAAGGGAAACGACGGCCATACCTTGGTGATGGTCGCGATAAATTCCCTGACGATGCTATTCTTATACGGCCCTTTAGGAGGGTTGCTGTTGGGTATCGGAAGACTTCCCGTTCCGTGGCAGGCATTGCTGCTTTCGATAAGCATTTATGTTGCGCTGCCCTTGGTGGCAGGATACGTCTCAAGAAAGCTGATTTTCGCTCACAAGGGAGAGGATTGGTTCAAGGAAAAATTTCTTCATCTTTTAACGCCTGTCACCATCATCGCCCTGCTTATTACCCTTGTTCTATTGTTCAGCTTTAAAGGTGAGACGATTCTCAGCAATCCGCTGACCATTCTCTGGATTGCTATTCCCTTATTCATTCAAACAATTCTAATTTTCGGATTAGGTTACGGTTTAAGCAAAGTATTGAAACTTCGATACGTCGATGCGGCTCCTTCGGCGATGATTGGTGCATCGAACCATTTCGAAGTTGCCATCGCTACGGCAACGATGTTATTCGGTTTATCTTCCGGAGCTGCGCTGGCAACGGTGGTGGGTGTATTAATAGAGGTGCCGGTCATGCTGATGCTGGTCAGGATTTGTCTGAAGACGAAACACTGGTTTGCGATGACGAATTAGAACTTATCTGTTGAACCATCGGAGCCTCAAGGTGTATAATTTCCTCATAATGAATGGAGATATATTATGAAAAAAACCAAGCTTAATTTAATAATCGACGCCCTGCTGCTGCTTTGCACGGCTGCGATTGTGGGTATAGGTTATCTGATGAAATATATTTTAGTACCCGGTTATAAACGGTGGGAAATATACGGCCGTAATGTCGAGTTGTATTTCTGGGGCTTAAACCGCCACGAGTGGGGAACGATTCATCTTACGATAGGATTAGTATTTTTAGTTTTATTATTCCTTCATATCCTTTTTCATTGGCCATTAATTATAGGTCTCTATAAACAATTTTTACCCAACAGGACGGCACGCTGGATTTTAGCAATCATTATTATTGCCTTAACAATCGGTCTTATTGCTTTTCCTTATTTCGTGACACCCGAGATTCAGGAAATTAGAGGCGGCAGAGGTCATGAATTTACCACCAATGGATCAGATACCCGTTTTCCATAATAATCTCCGTAGTCTCAACACTCAGGTCATAAATATAATCACCCTCACAGGTAACGGGTAGCTTTCCGTTTGGAGATATCATCATCAAGGCCGGCATCTGTTGCTAAATATTATTTGAACAAAACTTCTGCCTTGCCTCTTCACGTACGATTCGCAGCGCCAGCATGATAATGGATATTAAGAGAGCTATAAAACCTATAACAACCAGCAGTTCAATTAATGTAAATCCCTTCTCTCTATTATTCATTGATTACCCTTTTACAAGGTACAGTTTTACTCGCACAGATATCCTGTCAAGCTGCGTACGAATGACTTATTATCCCAAAATAAGGTGTGTAATTCCTCTAATATCGCCAAAAATCTTCGACTATCAGTATTTCCTTCGTAATATATCTCTGTTACTATGTCAAATTATAAAATTGTCCTTTGGAACGATTTTACGTACATAGGTATTGATTATTGACATTTTCACCGGATGCATTATAAAGTAATCTATCCGTTCATCGAAGAATGACAGGTATAAAGGCGTTAATTACATATAAATTCAGGGAATTAAAATGGATCCATCAATTTTCAAGGCTTACGATATCCGGGGCGTTTACGGCGAACAGTTGACCGAAGAGGACGCCTGGAAAATCGGCTGCGCGACCGCCCGGTTTTTACGCTCTCACGTCAGCGGCTATCAGCGGGGCATGACCAACGCACGGGCCGTTTGCGTCGGGCGGGATATGAGAACCCACAGCAAATCGGTTTCCGAGGCCCTCATTGAAGGAATCCGATCGGCGGATATGAATGTCATCGATATCGGCATGATTGATACGCCGCACATTTACTTTGCGATTAATCATCTCGGAACCTGCGGCGGGATTCAGATAACCGCCTCGCACAATCCCGCAAAATATAACGGTTTTAAAATATCAGGCCTCGGCGCCAAACCGATAGGCGGCAATACCGGGCTTCACGACATCAAGCATGTGGCAATGGCCCTGCTTCATACGAAAGGTAAAATCACGGGAGCGGTGCAGGAAAAAGACACCTGGCCCGATTACAAAAAGCATGTCCTCAAATTCCTTAAACCCAACCTTCGAAAACTGAAAGTCGCCATCGACGCATCGAACGGTATGGCGGGAAAGGCGGTGCCGGCTGTCTTCGGTGATCTGCCCATCGAGATTGTAGAAATCAACTTCAAGCACGATGGCAAATTCAAACACGAACCCAATCCGCTTGTCGAGGAAAATCTAAAACAGGTTAAAAAAGCGGTCAAGGAAAAAATGTGTGATTTTGGTGTCTGCTTCGATGGTGACGCCGACAGGCTGATGATGGTCGATGAAAAAGGCAAGACCATCGGATGTGATTTGATGACGGCCTTGATGGTGCCGTACTTTCTTCAGAAGCAGAAAAAATCCACGATCGTCTTCGATTTACGAAGCAGCTGGGTCGTGGCGGAAGAAATTATAAAGCACGGCGGCACACCCCGGCGGGAACGAGTGGGCCATGCTTTTATGAAGAAGGCTCTTCGCGATTCCCATGCCGTCTTCGGAGGCGAACTGTCAGGCCATTTTTATTATCGTGACAATTACTGGGCGGACTCCGGAATGATCACCTTAACACACATGCTCAATATCGTCAGCGCCTCCGGCGAACCGGTCAGTGAAATGCTCAAGCCGCTTCGGCGATATCACAGCAGTGGCGAGATAAATTTCGAGGTCGATGACAAACAAGCTACAATGGACGATCTCGCCAGAAAATATAAGGAAGCTGACATCGATAATCTTGACGGGGTAACGATACGCTTTAAGGACTGGTGGTTCAACTGCCGGCCTAGTAATACCGAGCCGCTGCTTCGGCTGAATGTCGAGGCCAAAACCAAAAAGCTGCTTCAGGAAAAAATCTCCGAGCTCAAAAAAGAGCTGGGTGAGCCTGTTAAGCACTGATACTGTAAAAGGATACCCGGATGGAAATACAACAAAAAACATTTCAGACGCCGAACGGACCGGTTGAAGGAGTCCAGACCAAGTGGGAAGGTTTTAACATCCTGCTGGTAGCCGGTTCTAAAGGATTTTTGGCGTGCCCTGCGATTGATGTCGATGCCTGCCGGGGTTATGGTGCGGCGGCCGCGCTTGTCGAGAGCACACCGGACAATCCCATCGGCACGCTGGAGCGATTCGAAAACCGTAAAGTGACAAAGGTCAACGAGAAAGCCAGGGAACTTGGCATAACGGAGGGCATGGACGTCGCAGAAGCCTTTGCACGGATAGCATAAACACCCAACACTATTAACTGAGGAAAGCGAGGGAAAGTATGAACAAACGAATGCATTACCTGATTGTGTTTCTGTTCATCGGTCTTTTCATTAACCACGGGCAATCCCAGGATAGATTGACAGAGCTGACGAATGAACGGGTATTGCTGGACCGTCATGTTTTATCAGATATTGAACGCTTTGCCGTTCATATTGTGTGTGTCAACAAGGACGAAGATATCGATACCTCACCCTGGAATGTAATGAACGACAACATACAAAAAGAATTCGACAAGGCGGATATTGATATTCTTCTACGACCCGTCTCGTACGAACAATCCAACACGTCGATGTTGCCGCTCCTTGAAATGCAAATCAATACACTGGAAATCAAGGGTAAGCAACTTTCTGTTTACCACATTCAAACCGTATTCAAAACCAGGGTATGCCTCGATAAACAGCCGAAGCGATACATCAAAGCCGACGTTTGGAAGACGGAACCTGTAATGAAAGCGGTTCCATCTAATGAAGTGCCCGACCGTCTTACAAAAGCAGTTTCAGAGCAAATTAAGGCTTTTATTTCCGCTTACAACGCTGCAACTTCAAAACATTTTGAAGCCGGGAAACAAATTCCTTCTCGTCCCGGGCACAGCGCTGCTGTCTTGCCGAAACGAGCAAAACGTACAAATACAAACCAACCGATTCATACACGTTTTGTTGCATCGAAAAACAGCAAGGTCTTTCATAAGCCTCAATGTAAATGGGCACAAAAAATCAAGCCGGAAAATCTTGTGATTTACAACAGTAGAGACGAGGCGGTCAATGCCGGCAAACGGCCCTGCAAATACTGCAAACCGTAATATAAAAGAATCCACAAATGAACGAACGGCCAAAAGCCATCTTTAAAGAAGTTCAAAGATTCGGTTTCATCCTTCGTTTGTTTATTATTCTTAGCATGGTCGCAGCATCGGCAGCTAACGGTTTCGGTTTGTATAAGATGCTTTCAGAACCACAATCTTCATCAATGCTGTCGATTGCATTGCTCATCATCGTGGGGATACTTTTTCCCGTGGCAATGACGATGCTTTTTATTATGTTGAAGCTCGAAACAGCAGTCCGCCAAGACGGTTTGTATGTTCGTTTTTTTCCACTGCATCTGCATTTTAAACGTTTCAGCCTCGACGACATCAACGAATATTTCGTCCGCACCTATAGACCGATTCGGGAATACGGCGGCTGGGGTATTCGGTGCGGCTTCGGTGACTCGGGAAAAGCATACAATGTAAGGGGAAACAAAGGGCTGCAACTCGTATTTAAGAACGGCAAACGGTTGCTCATCGGTTCCCAGCAACCTGAGCGGTTGGTTGAAGCGTTAAATTCGATTCGGCCTGACAATGATTAACAAGACACTTCTCTATTTGCATTTGATATTTATCTGCGATTCATCCATAATAACATTCCCTTGAAGGATTGATTAGATGAACAACGAAAGCCAACAAAGAATGGATGATATTTATAGTAACACTCCTCTGGACGAGATTCCCTGGAACAGAGAAGAGCCGCCGGAATTGCTTATCCATTTCATCGAATCGGAAAATATTCAGCCCTGCAGAGCCCTTGACTTAGGATGCGGAGCGGGAAATTACGCTGTGTATCTGGCCTCTAGAGGCTTCGATGTCACCGCCATAGATTTTTCTCCCACGGCCATAAAACTTGCCAAACAAAATGTTAAAAGCAAAGCCGTACAATGCACGTTTATTGCCGCTGATGTTATAAAAGACTTCCCTGCGTTTGACAAAAAATTCGACTTTGCTTATGACTGGGGGCTCTTGCATCATATCCTCCCTGAAGACAGACAAAAATATGTAAAGAATGTACACGCTTTATTGAATCCCGGGGGAAAATACCTTTCGGTTTGTTTTAGCGAAAAAGACAAGGGGTTTGAACGGAACGGTAAATACAGTCGAACGTCCATAGGCAGCACGTTGTATTTTTCATCAGAAGATGAATTGAAAGAGTTGTTTTTCCCCTGCTTTGACATCATTGAACTTTACACCACGAAAATCGCCGGTAAATTTGAAACCCACCTTTTCAATTACGCCTTCATGATCAAAAAATAAGAAAAGATTTTAAGAATGGACTTGCTGACAATCATATTGATAGCTTTCGGGCTTGCGATGGATGCCTTTGCGGTTTCTATTATTGACGGCTCGGCTTATAAGCGTCTCCACGTTAAACATGCTTTTCGTATTGCTTTTCTCTTCGGCCTGTTCCAGGCCCTGATGCCGCTGATTGGTGCGCTGGCAGGACTGACCATAAAGGAATACATCGCTGATTATGACCACTGGATAGCCTTTGGTTTGCTGGCTGGGGTCGGCGGAAAGATGATTTATGAATCATTTAAGATAGAGCCTGAAAAAACGGATGCCCAACCTGCCAACGGCGTCGTTTTGCTTATCTTGTCGATTGCCACCAGTATCGATGCCCTTGCGGTCGGCATCACCCTGCCGCTGTTGAATGTGCCGCTCATCATCGCGATAAGCATCATCGGGCTGATTACGTTCATCCTTTCCTATCTCGGCGTTTATATTGGCCAGAAATTCGGCCACTTCTTCGAAAGTAGAATCGAAATCGTCGGCGGTGTCGTGCTGATCGCTATCGGTGTTAAAATACTCCTCGAACACCTGCTCGCCTGATATCGTCAAACACCTTTTTAGCAACAATAGATTCAAGAAAATTATTGCTATCCACATTTCTCAAGCAACTCTATACAGTGATTTAAAATTCTGTTAATATAGAGCCTATAAAGATGGTATCTTTTGATAAATGAAATTCAAAAATGGAGTGCCTTATGAAGATTCTTAATGTTCTTTTCGCCTTAATCACTTCATTTCTGTCGTGTTTTACGATTGTCTGTGCTTCTGAACCAATCAATGACTGGGAAAATCCGGCTATCTTCCGTATCAATAAAGAACCGGCCCACTGCACACTCATTCCGTTTGGGAGTATCAAGCAGGCGCTCCGGGGCGACAAAACTTCTTCGATATATTACAAGAGTCTAAACGGAACGTGGAAATTCAAGTGGTCCAAAGACCCTCAAAGCCGCCCGGAGGATTTTTACAGGAATGATTTCGACGTATCCGGCTGGGACACAATTGATGTTCCATCCAACTGGCAGCTTAAAGGATACGGCACCCCTCTTTATTCAAACGTAACCTATCCGTTCAAAAAAGATCCTCCAAAGGTTATGTGCACACCACCGGAACGCTATACGAATTACAAGGCCCGCAATCCCGTCGGCTCATATAAAAGAACGTTTACCGTTCCCGCCGCCTGGAAAGACAGAGAAGTGTTTATAAACTTTGACGGCGTTGATTCAGCGTTTTATCTTTGGGTCAACGGCAGCATGGTCGGCTATAGCCAGGACAGCAGGACCCCCGCGGAATTTAATATTACGAAATATTTGACTGAGGGAACAAACAACCTGGCTGTTGAAGTTTACCGCTACAGTGACGGCTCGTATCTGGAGGACCAGGACTACTGGCGGCTGAGCGGAATTTACAGAAATGTATACCTTACCTGCCGGCCAAATGTATACCTCCGAGATTTCTTTGTCAAAGCGACACTGGACGAGGATTACAAGGACGGCACGCTTGAAGTTGAATTTGAGTTCAAAAATAACACTGCCGAAGAACAAATGCCGCCTTCAGTTGAAACGAAACTATTTGATACTGAAGGTAATTCGATGTTTAGTTCGGTGATATCAGGCTTGGCAGATAGTATAAAACCAGGTGCTGCGGATAAATGGAAATGGCTTACAACAGCTCCGATTATTAAGAATGTAAAAACATGGACGGCGGAAACTCCAAACCTGTATAAACTCGTTTTTACAGTCAAGGATAAGAAGGGCCAGGTTATCGAAACCATCGCCACTAATGTTGGCTTTCGAACGGTTGAAATCAAAGACGGCGGTCTATACATCAACGGCAGGTATGTCCATCTAAAAGGCGCAAATCGTCACGAGCACGACCCGGATACCGGACATTACATCACACGCAAATCGATGATACAGGACATCCTGCTGATGAAACAGCACAACCTCAACACGGTGCGTACATGCCACTATCCCGACTGTCCCGAATGGTATGAACTGTGTGACCATTTCGGGCTTTACCTCATCGATGAGGCGAATATCGAATCGCACGGGATCGGCTACGGTGAAGAGTCCCTGGCCAAACAGCCCGAATGGCGCGATGCGCATCTGGACCGGGTTATGAATATGGTCGAACGCGATAAGAATCACCCTTCTATCATTTTCTGGTCTCTCGGCAATGAAGCCGGTGACGGGCCGAACTTTGAAGCTGCCAGCGCCTGGATTAAACAGCGGGATACATCACGATTCGTCCATTACGAATGCGCTCAGCGAGGGTTTGAAGGTGATCGGCCTCACGTGGACATGATGAGCCGAATGTATACACCCTTATGGGAATTAAAAGAACTGCTTCAGATGCCCAACGAAAACCGGCCGATTGTTCTATGCGAGTACACGCATACGATGGGCAACAGCGGAGGTAACTTACAGGACTATTGGGATTTAATCAAACGTCAGCAGCGTTTAATCGGCGGTTGCATTTGGGACTGGGTTGACCAGGGATTGCGCAAAAAAAGCAGGGACGGAAAAGAGTACTGGGCTTACGGCGGTGACTTCGGGGATGTGCCGAACAGCGGCAATTTCTGTATTAACGGACTTGTTCAACCGGACCGAACACCGAATCCTCATCTATTCGAACTAAAGAAGGTTTATCAATATATCAATGTCAAAGACATTGATATTGCCAAAGGACACATTGAGGTTCAGAATCAATACAATTTCCTGAACTTGGAAGATTTCGTAGAGGCATTCTGGCAAATCACTGAAAACGGCAAGGTAATTGAGAAACAAAAGCTCAAGGACCTGAATATCCCTGCTGACTCGACTAAAAAAATCAGCATGCCTTTTGATCTACTTCAGAAATACAGCAATCCCTCAGAGTTTCTGTTCAAAATCGAGTTTTTTCTGGCAAAAGACACTTCCTGGGCGAAGAAGGGACAAGTAGTTGCTTGGGAGCAGTTTTATATCCCGATCAAGACACAGGCTAATATACCTACGGATGTTTCAGCGATGAATGAAATGAAGTTGGAGAAATTAGATGAGAAGGTGATTGTGACAGGCAAAGATTTTTCGGTTACCGTCGGCAAAAAGAGCGGCGTCATCGAATCATACAAATCATATGGAATTGAATTGATTTCAAGTCCCCTGGTTCCGAATTTCTGGCGGGCACCGACGGATAATGACCGAGGCAACAGAATGCACCGTAGGTCGGCGGTCTGGAAAGAAGCCGGAAATAAAAGGCAGGTTAAAAACATCGAAGCAACGCAGTTAAGCAAGCAAGTCATAAAAATAAAAGCTGAAATGGAACTAACGTCTGCAGATTCCGAATATTCAGCAACCTATATCATTTATGGAAGCGGTGACGTGATTGTTGAGGTTGATTTTAAACCCGGCAGAGAACTGCCCGAATTGCCGCGTTTCGGTATGCAGATGCAAATACCCGGAACATATACTCAGATGAAATATTACGGCCGCGGACCTCATGAAAGTTACCAGGACCGCAAAACGGGTGCCGCTGCGGGAATCTATTCCCAAAGTGTCGAAGAAAGTATTCACGATTATATCCGCCCCCAGGAAAACGGCAACCGTACCGATGTGCGATGGCTCACCCTTACCAATAAAGCGGGAAGCGGGCTGTTAGCCGTAGGAATGCCGCTGTTGAACATAAGTGCCTGGCCTTATACGATGAGTGACCTGGAGGAAGCTGTTCATACTATTGACCTTCCCAGCCGTGATACGATAACGGTCAATCTCGATTACAAACAACGCGGCGTAGGCGGCGATAACAGTTGGGGTGCACTGCCGCACCCGCAATACAGACTCAAAGCAAAACCTTATTCATATCGCTTTCTCATTAGAGATTATACCCCTGATATGGGAGACGTTGACGCTGTTGCGAACCGCTCTTTTAAAACGATTGATTAATCCGAATATCTGTTTACATTTTTATTTTTGGTGGTTCCTCACCCCATTCATTTAAAGAAAGGACTCAGGATTATATGGCTGCAAAAGTTTACCTTATAAAAGCATCGCTCCGTGACGGCCAAAAAAGAATATCCGACAAAGCCGTCAAGCTGTTTCAAAAAGGGAATTTCGCACGATGTTTTCAGAAAAACGACTTCACGGCCGTAAAAGTGCATATCGGTGAAGGGACAAACACGACTTACATCAAAGCCCCTTGCTTTAAGGGATTAATTGAACAACTTAAAAAACTCAAAACAAAACCCTTTCTGACCGATACAAGCACCTTGTATACCGGCAGACGGTATAACGCGGTTGACCACTGTCTTCACGCTACCGAACATGGTTTCGATGCACATCGCCTTGGGATCCCTTTTATCCCCACTGACGGTCTAATGGGAACCTCAGAAACGACGATTCGTATCAATGCCCCTCTTAACAAAACAGTTTCAATCGCTTACGATATCGAGCGCTGTCAATCCATTTTATCACTGGCACATTTTACAGGACACGAAGCGTCCGGCATCGGGGCAACGCTCAAAACCATCGGGATGGGATGTGCCAGTAGAAAAGGGAAAATGAGACAGCACGCCTCGCTGAAACCCCGAATCACCATCAAATGCACCCGCTGCGGTGAATGCATCAGCCACTGCTTTTTCAAGGCCATTACCATGGGTAAAAAGAGAGCGCGAATCAACCCGAAAAAGTGCGTCGGCTGCGCTGAGTGTGTCGCGGTCTGCCGTTTTAATGCGGTCCAGTACGACTGGGGAGCCGAAAACAAGAAGCTTCAAAAAAATATCTCTGAGCATGCGCTGGGTGCACTTAAAGGTAAAAAAAACAGAGCTGTTTTCTTCAACTTCATCCTCTCTGTCACCGAAGACTGCGACTGCTTCAAACGACCTAAAATGAAAAAAATCGCACCCGATATCGGCATCGCAGCATCAACGGATCCGGTGGCTATTGATAAAGCGTCTATTGATTTGGTTGAAAAAAGAACAGGCAAGAAGATACAAAACCTGCTGAAGAGAGATGTAAGCCCGTTTTATCAAATCGAACACGCGGAAAAAATCGGCCTTGGAACAACCGATTATAGGCTCATAGAAGTGAAATTATAGGACTCATAAATTTTTGTTAGTTATTTATCTAACTTTTACTTGTATTCGGCAAAAAAAGTCGATACATTTTTAATATGTCCTTAGGAAAAGTAATACGACAAAAGCGGGAAGCGCTTCATTTAACCCTCGACGAGGTCAGTAAACGAATCGGTTTCTCGAAGCCGTATCTGTCAACCATTGAAACCGGAAAAACAAGAAATCCTCCGAGTGACGAGCTGCTCAGAAAACTCGAAGAAATCTTGCAGTTTCAGCCGGGCTCACTGCTTCACCTGGCTCATCTGGAAGGGATACCCAGTGATATCCGCCAGCAGTATGAAAACGCCGAGGCTGAAAACAAGCGTTACAGAAACCTGATAAAAAAAATAATAGAAAAAAAATCCGGCACCGCTGAGCTTGATGACCTGCTCAGTAAAAGTCAACTCGACACCGACCAGGCCCTGTCCATAAGTTCGGGCAGAATCGTTCCGATTATCAACAATGTTTCCGCCGGTTATCCGGCGGATTTTAACGACCTGGATTATCCTGTCGGTATCGCGGATGATTACGTCCGCTGTCCCGGTGTCAGTGACCCGAACGCTTTTGCGGTACGGGTCGTCGGAGATTCCATGGAAACGAAATTCAGGGAAGGTGACATTGTAATTTTCTCCCCCGCCGAAGAAGTAAGAAACGGCGACGATTGTTTCATCCGAATGTTTATGCCGCATGAAACAACCTTCAAGCGTGTCTTCTTCGAACAGAATAACAAAGTCAGACTTCAGCCGAGGAATGAAAATTACTCACCCATCATCGTCGACGGTAAACGAATCAACGGCCTGTATCGTGCCGTCATAAAATACGAAATGCTTTGAAGTACATGGAAAGAATTTTCATGAAGCTGAGAGTGTTATTCCTTCTTTCGGGAGTGCTGGTTGGAACCGGTTGTGTTTATCACGGGCCGTCTGTTATCAAATCCAACATGGGAAACCTGGAAATCAATCTCGCGGGGACGGACGTGGTCTATCATGACGCTGAACTCTATATCGACGGTAAGCTCATCGGGAACATCACCAAAAAACTGCCAACCCTGCATATACAGCGAGGCAAACGTGAAATCAGAATAGAAGCACCGGGTTTTAAACCGTACGAAAAACACATCATTATTCTGGGCCATCCGAATCACCAGGTTATTAATGCATTCTTGGAAAAAGAATAAACTTAAAAAAAAGCAAGAAAAGCCTTTATCATAAACTATCAAATGGACGGTAGTGACAAACGATGAAAAGGAAAATGGGACAATATTTCTACGCCTGCGGAACGAACGGAATACCTTCCGAAATCGAAATACAAGGCAATGTTTTTGTGCTCGAAAAAATCCTCAAGCATGATTTTTTTGCCGGAACCAGTCTCTACACAGCCAGGGAATATCAAGCAAATCGTCCCCGTAAACTAATTCTTAAACAAAACCGACGGCAGCATTTCTTCGGCATACCGCTCGTATGGCTGGGACATATGCTTCGAAATCACGAACTTGAAATTCTGCACAGACTGCGCTCGCTCAAACAGGTCCCTCATCCGATTACAGAGTACGGCCAAACGGGTTTTGTTTACGAATACATCGAAGGTCATACCCTTGATGAAAGTCAGGAACTGCCGGAACACTTTTTCGATAATCTGTCCGATTTGCTGAATCAGATTCACCGGCAGTCAGTGGTGTATCTTGATATGAATAAACGCGGCAACATTATTGTCGGTGCCGATGAAGAACCCTATATGATTGACTTTCAAATTTCTCTTACTTTTGATCCGAATCCGTGGCTTTTCACTTCATTGAAAAAAAATATTCAACAGGTTCTGAAAGATGCAGACATTTATCACCTCTTTAAACATAAGCGCAAGTTGGCTCCAGAGACCCTACGACCCGAAGAAAAGACCATCTCCCGGCCAAATCCGCTTATCGAACTGCATCGATGCCTGGCCAATCCATACCGCTCCATCCGCAGGAAAACTCTTGAATTCCTTAAAAAACAGGGGCTTGTCCACAGCGACAATATCTCAGAACATCACTAAGAATGGAAGGTTTAAGATAGATTCTGCCCCGCGACCGCCAGTACCAAAGCATAAACCTCGGCGGCCCCGGCTTGCTTGAGTGTCTTCGCACATTCATTCAGTGTCGCACCGGTCGTTTTAATATCATCGACTAGGCAGATATATGTTCCTGCAAAATTATGTCTCTTTCGAACGGCAAATGCGCCGGCCACGTTGGCCGCCCGCCTGGCTTCGTAGGTCTTGAGATTATCAAAGGTAGTCTGGGGCCTTGTATTACGAACTCTGACAAGATCTGTATTGATTTTCCCCTTTGCCGGTTCGAGCTTTTGACAAATAAGCATTGACTGATTATAGCCGCGCTTCAGTCTTCGGAGCCAGTGCAGCGGCACAGGGACAAAAAAATCGATTCTTTCAGAAAAATCACTTCCCTTCAATGCTGAATCAGCAAATGAACCAAGCAAAGAATCCAGTTCTGTCTGGCCAGCCTTCAGCGAAAGTATCATGGACCGCAGTGAATCGGCATACACCCCGCTGCGGGCTATTGCATCAAAATGAAATTCCCGGCCCCGGCAGTCGGGACACTTGCCATCGAGCAGCGCAAACCTACCGGCGTCTTTGCCGCATCGCGGGCAGTAATCACCGCCCACGCACTCAAGCAGACTGTCCCAGCAATCGGAACAAAGCATATCATCATCACAGATACCCTCGGAGCAGTTGGCACACACCGCCGGCCACAGCAGGTGATTAAGACCGCTGAAAAAAAGACGATAAGCCCGTGTTAGCCGTTTCGTATCCACACCATTATTATACATTCATTTTCAGATAAATAAATATCGGTATCTCTGGTAAACTGGTTTTTACCTTCTGCCATGCGGTGAAACGGGCCATCGCTTATAATCAGGCACGTAATGAGGTGCGTTTGTAACACCGACGGAACCTATTTTAGATTTCGGGTGAGTATATTTACTGTCCTCAAGCCCCATCAACCGGCAGTGGTTGTCCGCAAACAAAACGCCTGTTTTTTCAAGATGACGAAAACACGTAGTAGGAAAATCATTTTTTCTCCAGCCGCTGGAGGTGTATAAATAGGGAGGATCCAATAGTGCGTTGTTTTCAACGTTTGGGCTGCTGCCGGTGGTGTCTCTGTCCAGCAAGGTATCGGCAAAAACGAAAACTTCAGCCGGATGCAGAACACTTGTCACTTTCTGCCAGGGACGCATATCTATATTCGGCCACGCTGTTCTCGGGGGGCTCAGATAATATCCATTGTAGCCATAGGTGCTGGTAATCCACTTCGGGTCGTCGGGTGCGCCCGCAGGTTTTGCCTGAAGATGATAACTGCCATAAGGTTGAGAGGGACACTCGTACAATCCCTTTTCTTCGAGCCTGGTTTGCAGATAGGGCCACGCAAATCCTTTTCTATAATCTATCCCGTCAGATTTTTTTTGTCCCCACCAGTGTGTTCCTGAATCGGACTGATACGCAGGCGGAAAGTAACCATCATAATCACCAAAATAAGAAAGAACCGCATAGCCAATCTGTTGTAAATTGCCGGTGCAGACGGCGGACCGGGCCTGCTCCCTGATACGGTGAAAAGATGGAAACAAAATCGACATCAGCAGCCCGATGATACCAATGACGATAACCAATTCGGTTAAGGTAAATCCTTTGGTTTTTCTCTTTTTGTAATAAAAACAACACATACCGTATAATCCAAATTAAGGACCGGACCACTCGTTGGCCAATAATCCAAAATCGAGCAGGTTGACAACTCCATCCAGATTAAGGTCTGAGCGATTGACACCCTTAGGTTGGGTATATAACCAACGGTCTTTCATCCTTTCGAGATCGTGACTGTCAACGAAACCATCTTTTTTGATATCAGCCAACAACGCAGGTTGCTTAAACTTCAATAACCTGTCATACCCCGCCGCCTCGTCATATCCGATTGTATAAATACTATCATAGGTTACCGCAGGGCTATTACCGCCGCCCGCAAAGGTATCTATGATAAACCCGGGGTCCGTCGGCATAAGATTAACATCCAGAATATACAGGTCGGTATAGGTTCCAAAATAATTACCGCCCAGATCAATAGCACCCACATATAATTTCCTGTTAGCATAAACCGGCTGAGCCGTCCATCCGCCGAGAACCATACTCACATCGGTCTGCCATAATTTTACAGCACTGTCGCCAAAATCCTGATATGCCTGCACTTTTGGCCGTGAACCCCAACCGTCGATACCGCCGCTAAGATAAATTTTATCACCCACCACCACCGGCATACAGTTTGTTCTTTCAGTATCGGTTGTCCAGAGTATGCTGCCGTCGTTACAATCGATCTTGCATAATTTCGAATTGTCCTCAATCTCATCGGCCCAGTTATAATTCGCAGCATACAGAAAACCCTCATCGGTAACCGTGACACCACCGGAGAAACCCGCAAAATTAGGATCGCTTGTCTCCCATAATTTTACCGCATCGGGTTCTGCAGCAGCATCAAACGCATAAAGAGTACCATACCCTGTGCTCGTGCCCGATATGCATCCTGCATAAACAACACCATTGTTGTAGGCCGGAGAATTACCGCTGGTTGATCCCAGCGTTGCCGACCAGACAATCTCGCCGGGATTATACGGATTAGAAGGCTCGTTCGGATCAAGATTAATACAATAAAGCTTTCCGGTTGAACCGAATCCGTCATAGTCGGCAATAAACGCCCTGGCCTTTGGGATATCGAGTGCGGCACAGACTGATGCATTCACTATATTCTTCTCCAAAGAAGTTGACCAGTCAATCGTTCCTGATTGAGTGTCAAGGGCAAAGACTTTATTCCCTGAACCTACCAGAACCCAATCATGCTTTGTATCGACACAGGGGGTGGACCATGAATCCCAAATTGCCTGGTCAATAACGGTTGCCCATTTCAATTCTCCAGAGTTGGCATCATAAGCAACTATTTGGCTGTGGGTGTAATCTCCACCTTCGTTATAATATCTGGCGTAACCATAAACCATTTCATTATACACCACCACTCCTGCGGCCGTTTCAAATAAAATACCAAAGTTCGGGTCCTGCGGGTCCTCATCTGCAACCCATTCCAGAGTCGAGCCGTCAATTGTATTGGGTCCGTCAACTGAAATTGACTGCCGTGCCGCAACGTGACCATAGTGTGTCCAATCATCAGGACTTGCCCAAGTATCTGCTACAATCAAAAATATAAAAACTACATTCACCACACCGTCCAAAGCCACATTCTTAAACCTTCTCCTAACACCGACTGCCTTTCTCACGTTTTTCTCTCCTTTCATCCGGGCCCTTTGCGCGAGGGCGTTCATAAAAAAGCCGCCGTTCCCGCGAAGAGAACGGCGGCATAAAAGTCCAGCCAGACGAAAAACCAGAGGAAAACCAAGTTAGCATGATGTTCCTTTCGCGAGAACACGTTATGTCTAACCGGCAGCAGGCAGGTTTTCTGGCTCACGTCTTACCCTAAGGCGCCTTCCCATCCGCACGGCCCGTATTACAGCAGCAATACGAACCCGACTACGAGCAGTGGACAAATGCCTTCAGGATTTCCGCTTAAGAAGCGGAACAGACGCTTACAGCGGCGCGACCGCCCCGGATTTTCACCGGAGTTCCCGTTTGCCTGTCTTAAGACAATACTCTTGAGGCCTGCAACCAGTCTGTCAACTTTTCAAAAGAGCACCCTTGCTTATAATTTCGAAAGCCTCTCTTGACAAGAAAAAAATATAAAAAGTTTATTCTGCGAGATTTATCTGTCTTATTGAAGCAATTTAAAAACTTTGATGATGAAATTCCTGTTTAGCTTTGTTAACATTATGCCTGTGATTTCTCAATGAGAATCCGAATATGAAACTGGTTACATACAAAAGAAATGGCTTCGTATCCTGTGCCGTATTAACTGATAACGGCCTGATCGACATCCCAACACTATGGCCGGGTCCGAATCCGCCTTGCAGCATCATTAATATTCTCCAACGCGGCCACGAATGTCTTGAAACAATTTCTTCCCTAACCGAGAAATCTGATTCTTATATCCATTTTGAAAAGGCAAAACTTCTTCCTCCCATCCCGCGGCCCGGTAAGGTCATTGCCCTAGCCGGTAACTACAGTGAACACATCGCCGAAGCCAGCTTGAAACGCGGCTTCAAGCTCGGTCTGTCCGATTCAACCCGTCAGAAAACCGTACCACGCCCCTTTATAATACCCTCCACAGCAATAGTCGGACCTGATGAGGAAATCCCCTGGCCGGTCTACAGCGAACAAATCGACTACGAAATTGAACTGGCGGTGGTAATTGGTAAAAAGGCAAAATGCATAACTCCAGATCAGACACCTGACTATGTCGCCGGTTATACTATTTGTAATGATATATCCGCGCGAAGTGTTACTTTCAAGGAGGCAAGAAAGGAACGTCCATGGAACGAATTCTATGACTGGCTCAACGGCAAATGGGCAGACGGCTTTCTGCCGATGGGCCCTTATCTGTTAACGGCTGATGAAGTCGAAAACGTTCAAAACCTTAAACTGACCCTTAAAGTTAACGATGAAAACCGACAGCAGGCCAATACCGGACAGATGATTTATCCGGTCGCTGATATAGTGTCTTTTTTGAGCCATCTAATGATACTTGAGCCTGGAGACGTTATAGCTACCGGAACTCCGGCGGGAGTGGCGGTAGCTACTGGCAATTTTCTCAGAGGCGGCGACAGAATAGAATGCACCATTGAAAAACTTGGGACTTTGGCGAATACGCTTGGTAAGAAACCCGCTCAATTCTACAAGCCATTAACGTAAAATCTGCTTAATTATTTACTTTTATTCTTCTGTGGATAAAATCGAGCATTGCCAGAGCCACTTCATCATCCTGCTCTCCAATCCTGTCTGCAATCGAATCGTGGTCCCGTCCTTCGGCCTCAAAATATCTCGACTCGCTGTCACCGGCAGCTTTCAGCGCAGCCACAAAAAACCGGTTTTCCTCTGCACGCAAGGGCAAATCATCGTCACCGCATATGCATAAGAACGGAGTTTTTGCCTCACCGACATAGTATAACGGCGCAAACTCATCAACGATTATTTTGCCTCTTGGTATTCCGCGTTCTCGTCGGATTGTCGAATGGGTTACAGCCTGTCCGCTGATGGGAATCAGACCGGCGACTTTTTCAGCAGAAATTCCGTATCTATTCAGATACCGCTTGTCAATTCCAACCATCGAGGTGAGATATCCCCCCGCCGAATGACCGGATATAAATATTTTATCAGAATCGCCTCCGTACCGTTCAATATGTTTAAACGTCCATGCCACTACTGCAGCGGCGTCATCAATATAAACCGGACATTTCACATGCGGTGACAGGCGATAGCTGACTAATACAACCGCTATCCCCTCAGACGTAAAACGTTTGGCAACATGCTCGCCCCACTGCCGAATCCCCTCACTCAGGCCGCCGCCGTGAAACCATACCAGCGTCGGAAACGTTTCAAGGCCCTCCGGATAATACACATCAAGCCGGCACTGCTGCCGGGCATAATCAGAATCCGCGGTCTCACGATACAAGATGTCATTTTCCTTAATAACCTCTCCGGCAAAAGAAGCACCAAAGAGACAGAATGAAACAATTAAAAATAAAACGTTAAAGAACCTTATACATTTTGTGCGCATAAAAATGTCTCCTAATCATTGATTAATAAAAAATAACCTATAGTGCAACAAGTGGTGAAAATCTAACATTTTTTATAAGAAATGGAATTGAAAAACGTTATCCCCCTAAACCCATTCTTGCGAAAATGGGGTACTTATCCATTTACACGTGCAATCCCCTCTTTATTAGGATTTATGAAGGATTACGGCCAACTGTGTCGGCAGCCCTGATTGTCCCGTTACCCGTTTGCTTAAATAACACTGTGTATTCAAGAAGGAACAGGAAACCTCTTTACGCCGGCACAGCCGGCTTTAAAACACCTCGCAGGCACAAGGTGCTAAGCATCTTTACTTAAAGAACAAAAGAACTATCAAACTGCCCTTCCGAAGCCTTCATGCACATAAACAATCTATAAGCAAAATAAAAAAACTAAAAGGGGTTGATGGTGGCTTATGGCGAGAGAGAACCATACCAGACACACCAGCCCCTTTATTACAGTCGGACCGCAAAACAGACCAATGCCTCCTCCTGGACCGGCTATAATTAATCCTTTATATACGGCATTAAAGATACAAGCCAACAATGGTATAAAGATTATAAAATGTATAGATTTATATCTCATTGATAAAACGCGGATACGCTCGATGATAGTTACGAGACAATATACCATCTTCCTTTCTCCGGTCCAAAACTTGTTCTCGTTGTCACTTCCACGTATCATGCTTGTCTTTCTTTCCTGTAACTCGGCTTAGCAGACACGGTGACTCCTCAGTGACAATATGTTGGATAAACAGAAATGATACATCCATGCCGCCGTTCGTTTTCAATGAATTATTTTATTCTAATAATAACGGCAATTTGAACTTCCATATTTGCTCGTGCTGTGAATTTCAAAGATAATAACGATTAAAAAATAGAGCTAAAATTCTACTTTTCTTGTAATTATATACGATAAAAGAAAAGAAGGGGTTCAAAAAAACTGTTCGCTAAACCTGTTTTGCCTGAACTCAAAAAAGGCCTCGAATTTTTTCGAAGCCTTTTTTCCAACGACAAGTAAGTCGGAACTAACCGGGTGTCACATTAACCGCACAAGGTCCCTTCCTGCCTTGTCCGACTTCATATTCCACCTTCTGACCCTCCCGAAGACTGACAAATCCGTCCATTTTCACTTCTGAAAAGTGAACGAATAAATCGTCACCGCCTTCATCGGGAGTGATAAAGCCAAACCCTTTTTTGTCGTTAAACCATTTTACTGTACCGCTTGCCACTACATTACTCCTTCGGCCGAAACACAAGCCATAAAAACATACTGCCTCCCACTCTTGTCGAAAGAACATTCCTGAGAGACGAAAGAATGTTCTGTTACTTCAAAAATGATATAGGAAAATAATTCATATGTCGCTAAAAAAATGGATTTTTTTTAAAAATGCTGTCACAGCGTTTATCGTAAAATTCTTATAAAATAACTTATCCTCGCACTTGAATATAGATCCCCTGTCCGCTATTGCTCTTGACAAACGCTGTTGATTAAGCTTTAATATCGTGCACTAAGGGCGATTAGCTCAGTTGGCTAGAGCGCACGGATCACACCCGTGAGGTCACAGGTTCGAGTCCTGTATCGCCCATTTTTTACAACCTTTATATGCTCCTCTTAAGCCAGACTTTTATATTGACAACAAAAATTTCGGAACAAGGTGGTTCAGTCGGATTTCGAAATGATTCAGTTACTATCTATTATTCAACTCCTTAAGACCACGACCCCTAACCTGCCCGCCAATACGGCTTAACTTTATATATTTAAAACTCAATCGGAAACTCGTGAAGCTTCCATTGCTCGAAACCACCATCCAGTTCCATTACCGGATACCCATGAGAGGAAAAAAACATCGCTGCTTCAGCGGCAAGGCGGCAAACACCGGAATAACAGTAAATAATATTCGTTTTTTCGCGACTGAGACCTTCAAAGGTCTCCCATTCATCTTTCGGCACGTTGATACTCGACGGAATATGTCCAACAGCGTAATCCACGGGATAACGCACATCAATAATGTTAATATTCTCATCTAAATCAAGCATATGTTTCAGCTCTACCGGACCGGTCGTGAATTCAACTTTAGCTTTGAAATACTCCGTTGCTCTGTGGATATCGATCAGGTTCATTTTAAATCCTTTCTATTGTCTTTCTTGTGTCCCTTTATGTTTAAATACGCTCAAATTCATAATATAGTTTGAAAAAATCCACAACGTGTGAAAATTCAAAATCTCCCCAATACATATTACATTTCTTTATCTATTTACCCAAACCAAAATAACCCTTGAAAAAAAGCATTGAGTTCCTTAGAATACACGCTTTGAAGGTATCTTTTATAGTGCTTAAATACGGAAGCCCCTTTTTCGGGGCTCATTTATTAAAACCAAAATAAATCATTTGCTATGTTTGAATCCTTAACACAAAAATTCAATGCGGTTTTTCGCTCACTGTCCGGACGCGGTAAAATCACCGAAGCCAATATTTCAGATGCGATGCGCGACGTTCGAAAAGCCCTGCTCGAGGCGGATGTGCATTACAACGTTGCAAAGAATTTCTGCAACGAGGTCAAAAACGCCGCTCTTGGTGAAGAGGTCATAAAAAGCCTGCATCCGGGCCAGGTCCTTGTCAAAATCGTCAATGACAAGCTCACGGAGTTAATGGGACCGGTCGATACACGTATTTATTTCGTTTCACCCGGTCCGACCATTATCCTCCTGGCCGGCCTTCAGGGATGCGGTAAAACCACCACGGCCGCCAAGCTTGGAAAATACATCCTTTCCAAAGGGAAAAAACCGCTGATGGTCGCCGCCGACCTGCAGCGGCCCGCCGCTATCGAGCAACTTGTCATACTCGGCGAACAGGCACATATTGACGTCTACAAAGAAGATAGCAAGAACGCCGTCAAGGTTTCAAAGCACGCCGTAAAATACGCAAAACAGCAGGGTCACGATGTAGTAATTATTGACACCGCCGGCCGGCTGCATATCGACGAAGAAATGATGACCGAGGTCGCCAATGTCGCCAGGGCCGTCACGCCGCATCAGATATACCTGGTCTGCGATGCCATGACCGGTCAGGACGCCGTCAACTCCGCCAAGGAATTCAACGACAGGCTCGAACTTGACGGTGTCATCCTTACAAAACTCGATGGTGACGCCCGGGGCGGTGCCGCACTGACCGTAAAAGCGATTACCGGCAAACCAATTAAGTTTGTCGGTATCGGTGAAAAACTCGATAAGCTCGAAGAATTTCACCCCGACCGAATGGCCTCGAGAATCCTCGGCATGGGCGATGTCGTTACCCTCGTTGAAAAGGCCCAGGAACAGTTCGAGGAAGAAGAAGCCGAGAAAATGCAAAAGAAAATGGCTAAGGGCACATTCGGTTTTGACGACTTCCTCAAACAAATGCAGGCCATGAAAAATATGGGTGGTATGAAGCATGTCATGAAAATGCTGCCGGGTGTCGGCTCACAGCTTGACGAACTCGATTTCGACGACAATCAAATGAAGCAGATGGAAGCCATCGTCTATTCTATGACCCCTGACGAACGGCGAGAACCCGACATCATTGACTCCTCGCGCCGCCGCCGTATCTCAACCGGCTCCGGAAAACAGCCGACCGACGTCTCCGGACTGGTCAAAACGTTCAAACGCTCCCGGGATATGATGAAGGCAATGAGTGCGGGCAAAATGGGGGGACTTAAAAATTTATTCTCCGGCGGTTTGAATATGAATAATCTCGCCTCGATGATGAACAGCGGAAAGAAAGTAAAGCAGCGTTCCAAACGAAAACGGAAAATCAGAAGAAGAGGAAAAATCAAACGACGGTGAAAATCCCCATCGAAGAATATATAAAAAAAATCGCCCTGTTTACCGATTCCGAATACGGCCGAATGATTCGGAACAACTTCGCTGACATCAAGGGCAGTGCCGAGCTGGCGATGCTCGCCGCTCCGACTCAGGATGAACTGCAGCAGCTTCAAAGGGCTGTGGCGATTATGACAGATACCGAAAAAGACAACGCGGAAACCTTAAACGACCGGCAGATTCACAAAATCGCCTCGGATGCCCGGATAGACCCGGCAATGTTCGCTATTTTCATTAACGGCTATGCCATGCACTGCAAAAAAATAAAGCTTGATAAAAAACAGGCAAACCTTTAAAATCCCCTTTTTTCGCGCAAACGTGTTTCGTGCAGCTCACTGTGAGCTCCATGGAAATTGATTATATACAGGAAAAGAAAGGTAAGATTATGGCAGTAAAAATCAGAATGAAGAGAATGGGTAGAAGGCATAAACCCTTCTTCCGAATCAATGTTATCGACTCAAGAGCACCCAGAGACGGAAAAATCATAGAAAAATTAGGCCATTACGATCCCATCGAAAAAGACCCTGAAAAGCAGGTTGTTCTCAATACGGAGCGGGTACAATACTGGCTGGACAACGGTGCTATACCCTCCGATACCGTTTCACAATTCCTGCTTCGCCTGGGGATAAAACATAAATATGCAGAACAAAAAGAGGCTCGACGCGCGAGAGCCAGGGCCATCGCAAGAGAAAAAGGCAAATTCTTCACAAAAGCCGAGAGAATAACTGCCGAGAAGAAAGCCCAGGCAGAAAAGGAAAAGGCCGAAGCCGAAGCGAAGGCTGCTGAAGAAAAAGCTAAAGCCGAGAAGAAAGCAAAAGCTGAAGAAGAAAAAGCTCAGGCCGAGACAAAGGAAAAACAAGAGAAAGCGAAAGCCAAAGAGGCTCCAACACAAGAGAAACCTGAGGTAAAAGAAGAAAAGAGCAAAGAAAAACCAACCGAAACATCCCAATCAAAACCAGCTGAAGAAACCGCTGAAAAGCAAGAGGAACCAGAAAAAGCAAAGGTCGAAGCCGAAGCAAAAAACACAGAAGAAACGTCTGAGAAGAAAGAGGAAAAACCCGCCGAAGAGCCCGCTGAAAAAGAGGAACAACCAAAAGCTGAAGCTGCAGAAGAAAAACAAGAACAGAACACCAAAGAAACCAAAGCAGCCGAAGAAAAAACCGATGCGAAAGAAAAACAAACTGCTGAACAACCCGAAAAAGGCCCGGAAGCTGATATAAAAGTCGAGGTAAAAGAAGAAGCACAAGAAGAAAAGACCTCGGAGAAAGAAAAGAAAGAGTAACAACTCGTTACTAAACAGCCCCTGATTTTTTGGGGCTTTCTTTTTATTATCTTTTGGTTGCTATGAGAATCGACTGTCTAACCCTGTTTCCCGAGATGTTCGAATCGCCGCTGAACTGCTCGATTATCAAACGGGCAAAAGAAGCCGGCCTGGTTGAAATCATCCTGACCAACATCAGGAACTTCGCCGAGGGTGAATACCGAAAAGTCGACGACAAACCTTATGGTGGCGGCCCCGGGATGGTTATGATGCCGAAACCTGTCTTCGAATGCTTCGAACACGTAAAACAATTGTCTCCGCTGGAACCCAGGATTATTCTTCTGACACCCCAGGGAGAAAAATTCAACCAGCAGAAAGCCCGTGAACTGGCACGGGAAAAACGTGTTGTCCTCATCGCCGGAAGATACGAAGGCTTTGACGAGCGAATCCGAACCGGTCTCGATGCCGAGCAGCTCTCTGCTGGGGACTACGTCCTGACCGGCGGCGAACTGCCTGCTATGATTATCATCGATGCAATAGTCAGGCTTCTGCCCGGTGCGCTTGGCGATAAAGACTCGCCGAAGGACGATTCCTTCACTGAAAACCTGCTCGAATATCCCCAGTATACACGTCCGGAGGACTTCAGAGGCATGAAAGTGCCGGATATATTGTTGTCAGGAGACCACGGCAAAATCGCCGAATGGCGAAGGCAAAAAGCCCTCGAAAGAACCAAAAAACACCGACCGGACCTGTTAAAATAAATATTCTAAAAAATGCTTGCTTTAAACTCTAAAAACGAATATTATAAAAATCGCTCTCGTGGAAAAAACCCGGCTTAGGGGTAGGCCGAGAATACGAGAGCAGTATTTTTATGTAGAAATTTGAAAAAAACAGGAGTATATACCGTGAAAACTGAGCTGCTCGACGCTGTAGAAAACAACAGCCTGAAAAAAGAGCTTCCGCACTTCGAAATCGGCGATACCATCGACGTACACTGTAAAATCAAGGAAGGCAACAAGGAGCGCATCCAGGTCTTTACCGGTACCGTCATCGCTCGGAAAGGAAGAGGAATCAACGAAACCTTCACTGTAAGACGAATCGTCGCCGGTGAAGGGGTCGAGCGAATCTTTCCGATTCACTCACCGAACGTGGTCGACGTCAAACCTATTAGAAGCGGTAAGACCAGACGGGCAAAGTTATACTATCTGAGAAAAAGAATAGGAAAAGCCGTTCGCCTTACAAGACGTCACAGTGACCATACGGAAGCTATGTAAATACCGATTGACCTTCCTGAAAGAGGAGATGTAAATGCTCGCACGGCTGCTGAATAAAAACAGCCTTTTTGAAGACACGGAACACCTCGGCCGATGGGGTGAAAAACAAACCGAAAAATTCCTAAAGCGAAAAGGGCTCAAAACCCTTACTAAAAATTACTCCTGCAAGACCGGCGAAATTGACCTCGTGATGGTCGATACCGACCGCACACTCGTCTTCGTCGAAGTCAAAACCCGAGCCGATGAATCCTTCGGGCCTGCTGAGCACGTCATCACTTACGGCAAACAAATTAAAATGGCCAGAACCGCCCGTTATTTCCTGGCAACCAACAACATCACCGACCGCCCCTTCCGCTTTGATGTCGTTACTGTTATTGTCAGCATAGACTCAAAAACCCAAATCAGACATTACGAAAACGCCTTTGTACCTTAGAAATTATGAACCTTATCGATACCCACGCGCACTTAACATTCGAACCGCTTGCTGATAACCTCGACGATGTCCTCCAGCGCAGCCGCGATGCTGGCGTAACCTCCTGGATTACCGTCGGCACCGATCCCGAGCAGAATCAAAAGGCCATCGAGCTGGCGGAAAAATATGACACCGTTTACGCCGCGGTCGGCGTTCATCCTCATGATGCCAAACACGTTATACTCGATACCTTTATCGACCTTATAAAACTCGCCGAACATCCGAAGG
>Ga0180437_10001005_pt1 | contig 49952 bp, 72 predicted proteins | sample SS_ome_4_FD_132410 | JGI IMG/M metagenome (GOLD analysis project Ga0180437, IMG submission 132410) | Hypersaline lake sediment archaeal communities from the Salton Sea, California, USA - SS_3_D_1 metaG | ecosystem: Environmental > Aquatic > Non-marine Saline and Alkaline > Hypersaline >... | reverse complement strand
GCGCACGCCTTGAGCGCGCGCAACACGCACAGGGTCTTGCCGAGACGCATCTCCATGAAGAGCGCGCCCCGCTTGTGGGCGAGCAGGTACTTCACCGCCCGCCTCTGGTAGGGTCGCAGCTTGTGCATGTCAGCTCTCCTTCGGGAGGGCGAACGGCTCGGGCTTGATGTACTCCACCTTGATCGTGTAGTTCACCACGTAGCCACCGCCGTCCTCTGCCTCGCCTTCGGTGTTCTCCTCACGTGACCACCCGAACACTCCGGCGTTCGTGGCTTCACCGCCATCACCCCAGAAGTCGTACCACTCGCGCAGGGCAGGGAAGCCGAACACCTCAAGGTGCCGGTTGAGCTGCTGCAGGTTCTTGACCTCGACCTCCAGATAGTCGGCGCACTTGTCGAAGCAGGGCGGACCCTCTCTGCCGTCCGCGTCGAGGGTATTGACCGACGCATACCCGTATGCAATGCGTAGCATATAAAACGCTCCTTTCTGAAAACGCGTATAAACGCCCGTAGAGCGATCGGGCAGGCAGGGGGTGTATAGGGTGCCCCCTGCTGCTCAAACGCCCGTAGGGGCTGATTGTGGGCGAAATGGACCCCCGTAGAGGCTAGGCGGAGGACAAGTCCGTAGCCTCTGGGGGTCCGGTGGTGGTTTGGCTAGTTGCTCAGCACGCTCAGCGCAGCCGTGAAGCTCTTCTTGCGGAGCTTGTCACCGGCACCGAACAGCACGCTGTCGAACTTCCGCTCGCCGTCCTTCTGGAGGCGGCGGGTCTTGCGGCTCGACATCGCGTGCGAGGTCTTGAAGGTGATCGCGTTCCACGCGTCCCACAGGGTCACGTTCTGCTTGCCTGTGGCGTGCTGCTCTGCTTCGAGGTTCGCAGCCACCTCCGACTTGATCTCCTGCACCTTCTTCACGGGCTTGCCTTCCTCGTCGACCTCGGAGCCGAACACCGCGTCAAGGTACTGGGTGAAGTCCCGCCGGTCAAGCTCCTTCGCTGCCATGGCGTCGAAGGTGATCTGGGCGTTCTCGTAGAACTGCTTCGCCATACCAAGCAGCCGCTCCGCTTCGCTCATGCGTGCCTTGATGCTTCTGGTGTGGCGGATGCACACGCCGTCGCTCGTGTTGCCGAGCGCGATCTTCAGCGTGTTGTTGCAGACGACCCGCACCGGATTCCAGAAGGCGCGGAAGCTGCCGCTGCCGTCGTGGCTGTTGTACAAGATCAGGTACTTCTTCACGCGGTCCTCGTACCGGTCATCCTTGACGATCATGTCCGCCGGACTCTTGACCGTCCAGAAGATCCGCTTGCCACCGAAGAGCGCACCCACGCACTCGACCACTGCGCCCTTGCCGACAAGCGCCTCGATGAACTCCGCCTGCTCGCGGTTCTGCAGGACCGTGTACAGCGGGCCCACAGAGCCGAGCGGCTCCATGGTGTCCGTGCGCACCGTGGCGAAGTTCTCAGGGACCTGCGTCAGCCGGTTGTCGGGACCGCTCTGGAAGAAGGTCGGGAACTTCTTGACCTCCCAGTCGATGCCCGCGAGGGTCAGCGCCTCCATCGGTGCCATGCGCTGCTGCGTCTGCATACCCAGACCGTGCCACGGAACCTGTCCTGCGAATGCTGCTTCGATACGACCATTACGTTCTTCAAGACCATGTGCCATTTTACTTCCTCCGTTTCCAAAAGGTTAAAGGTCAGCTGCTCGCGTCTCCCGTCGCTCACACGCTGCCGAACTTCTCCAACTCCTCGAAGGTCAACTGACCATCGAGCTTGTCTGTGTTGCGGTGCTTCTCCAGATCCTTCTTGACGTACCACCGCGTGTACGTCCCGTGCAGCAGCGCCTCCGCATCGCCGAGGAACTTGCCCCAGTCGACGCGGGACTCAAGCGCCTTGTTATGGTTGAGCTTGCCGATCTTGATCAGGTCGATGTATCCGGCCAGAGCCTTGATCGCTTTCAGCCCTTCCTCTGGAAAGATGATGGGCTCCGCGCTCACCCACGTGAAGATGTCTTGCGATGCTGCTTCCTTCATCGCGTTGATCCGCACGAGCGGGCTGTCCGCGTACGGCTCCCACTGCTTCGCTTTCGCTTTGCTGTAGAAGCCGAGCGTCGTCGCCATCTTCCAACCGTTGCGGGCGATGATGTCGAAGTCAGCCTTCGCCCTGCTCGGTGCTTTGGTCAACACCTGCACCCGCAGCTTGTGCGCCTCCAGAATGGTCAGCGCCTTTCGCGTCGTGGCTGCTGCTTCTGGGGTACAGTACGGGTCAGTCATGAAGCTCAGCAGGATGTCACGCTTGTCGCCTGCCATGCGTGCCGCCTCGCGGTCGAGCGAATTGAGCAGCGACTTCTCGTCGCCGCCCCTGATCTTCATGTTCTTCGCCCACACGTGCAGCTTCTGTCGCATGATGCTCGGCGCGTAGCAGTACCGGCACGCGTGCTTGCATCCGGTGTACAGGTTCAAGGCGAGGGGGCTGTACTCCCTCGCCTTACCACGGGGTTCATATATCAAACTCATGCAGTGCTCCTTTCTAGTTGGTCAGCTTTTCAACGATCGCGTCGACCACCTTGCCGGTGATCTCGTCGATGTCGCCCACGTACTCGGACATGTCCATGTCGCTGAGCGTGTCGCGGCAGATGTCGGTCCAGTCCACGTTATCGACGACCTTGTCGGCAATGTTGTCTATGTCGACGTAGTCCTCGATGCTGTTGTTGTAGAACACGTCTCCCCAACTTATGTTGTCGATCGCATAGTCCACTTCTTTCTCCACAGACGCCTCGATCTTGCGCTGCAGCGGGTGACTGTTCTCAAGCGCTTCGACGATCGCATTGTGCAGCGCATCCTCTTCGGTCACCTTGGCGCTGTCGACCTTCTCTTCGAGTTCTTTGATCCTCTTGTTCATGGCGAACATCACAGCCACGAGCTTGCCCATCTGCGACTTGATGCCGTACTGCACATCGTGCAGCTGCGGCTCGATGTCCTGCGCAGCGATCTGGATCGTGCCGATATGCTCGATGCCTTCGGGAGTCTCCTCCTTGTTCGGGTTCTGCAGGTCAGCGGGCAGGGTATTGTCGCACACGATCGGCGTGCTCTTCAGCTCGACGCTTGCGGCCTGATCATCGGGCACGACGTTGGACTCGGCCTTGATCACAGCCTTCAGCTCCTGCTGTTCCTTCTCCTTCTCCTCGTCGAGCAGACGGTGCAGCTCAGCATGACGCTGCTTCTCCAGATCCGTCAGCCCTTCACGGTTGCGCTTCGCTTCCAGTGCACTAAGTTCGTTCATCCATACCATGTTCATAGTCGTCCTCCTAGCTGCGCTTCTTCAGCGCTTCAAAAATAACGTCGCACCCTTCAGAGTAGCAACGCTCACACTCCACACACTTGCACGGCCCGCAGTTGATGCGGTCCGCGTACGGGCCGTCGCTCCGCACGACGTTGAACACCTTGTCGAACGGGCGCGGCGGCTTCTCCATCGGCGCGTCGATTCTGGGGTTGCTGTAGATCAGCCACATGTTCTTCGGGCGACGCAGCCGCTTGACCAGATCCACGCGCTTCGTCCACAGCGCGAATCGCGTCTGCGGATTGTGGCGGGCGATGGTGCACAGGTTCGCCGCGTGCTGTCGGTTGATCAGTTCCCCGTGTCCATTGAAGCGACCAAGGAACGTATGGAAGAACGGCACGAACTTGAGCGGTCCTTCGCTAAGCACCTCGCCGTTCTTCGCCCACGATGCTCTGCAGTTCTTGCGACTGCCTCGCAGCATCGCGAAGCTGAAGCACTCGACGCAGACGTGGTCGGCGTCCGGCACCAACTCCATCGACCGACACCACCCATTGTCGAGCGGGCTAGTGTTCACTGCATCGACCCCGTACAGCTTGCCGGTCATCTTGCTAATCTTCACTTCCATCGCGTCCTCTCCTTTCTACTTCCCACACCTTCTTCAGGCGCACCGCGTTGGTGTTGTACGTGTCCTTCACCTGCTTGCGGATCGTGGCGTCGCTGCCTTCACGGTGACCGACGAACACGCCCATCACGCGCACCTCATACAGTCGACGCTTGCCGATCCGCAGGAACTTCTTCACCTCTTCCGTTTGGCGTCGTGCCATGTCCTCCTCCTTCTAGCTCACGCAACGGTACAGCGCTTCGATCAGCTGCACGGCTTCGCCGAAGCAGACCGCCCGCCCCTCCTGCAGGATCCGATCGCTGCAGGTGATCTGGCAGATGTAGTCGCAGGTGTCTGGGCAGATCCAGATCCGCGCCCACACGTGGCTGTCATCGATGCGCTGCCTCTGACCCAGTTCGCGGGTGTTGATCTCGCGCATGTCCCACTCCAGTCCTGTCGTCAATGCCATGTCGCTCTCCTTTCTTCGTCGGGTTCTGAACTCGTCGAACAGTGCCTTCTTCCAAGGTCCGAACGGTAGCGGGTCAGCCAAGTCGTTTTTCATAGTGCTCCTCCAATCCTTGGAGTACGTCTGTCGCCACGCGTTTCCACGCGTCGAGGTTGATCAGATGACCCTTCGGCCAATCGTCTTCTCCCATAGCTTCAACGTCCTTGGCGTAGTACTCCATTGCCTTCAAGATGAACAGCTGTGTCAACGCCCCTCCTTTTGAGTAATCCATCAACCTGCACACAAACTCGCTGTTGGTCTCTTCCTTCTTCTTAGTCATTTCCATCCTCCCGTAATCGCTGCCAGAAAAAGGATCGCTGCAAGCGCACCGATCACCGTGTACACGACGCACGTCGCGCAGCCGCCCCCACCCTTCTGGGGTCGAGGGGGCGGAGCGGACGCGGTTCGCTTCTTGCGTTGCTCACTCGCCGCCAGAAGCGCGGCGGCGGTCAGCATGTTCTTCTTGTTGAACACACCCATCAGGGTCTCCTTTCTACTCGTCGTCTTCGTCGTCTTCGTGGATGAAGCACTTGCCGCTCTCGGCGAAGACCCAACGCTTGCAGCTCTTGTGGCTGCACTGCTGACCAAGCTCTTCGTCCTTGATGAAGCCGCCGGTCTTGAGCAGGGCGATCAGTTCCTTCGCCTTGTCAGCCGTGAGCTTCTCGATCTCGATCGTGTACTCGTCGGATTCGTCGCGGTCGACCTGCACCGTCTTGGTCAGGTTCGCCCGATAGCTGCTCTCCGTCTCGCGACCGATGACGTCGCTCAGCTCTTTCGCTTCCTGCGCCCGTTTGGCGTTACGTGCTGCGCGTTCCTCTTCCTGCTCGGCCTTCTTCGCGATGTCGCGCTTGATGCTTGAGAGCAGACCCTTCAGGCTCTTGCAGCTCGGCTGCGTGCTGCGGCTGTAGTTCGCCTTCCGTTCGTACGTATACTCGGTGCCGTAGCTGTACGGTCCGTCCTTCTCACAGCTGTACACGTACTCGCCCACCTTGAGCTTGAAGCTGCACTGCTCAGGCCGACGCGGGGCGGAGACCGAGATCAGATCGACGTCGTTGATCTCGGACACCTGCGCTTCGAGCGCGACCTTCGCAATCGCTGTCGCTGCCTTGTGCGTACAGGCAGGACACTTCTTCGCTTCGCCGTCGCTGTTGGTGTGCCCGTACCCACTGCTGCACTCGGGGCAGGGGATCGCGTTGGTGCGGCGGGTCAGCCACTTGGTGTTGATGTCTTTGATCTCGTCACCGATGCTCGCGGTCACGGTGTTGGTCAGGACCACAACGCCTTCGCTCGTGGTCTCGCCCACCTTGGTCAGGGTCACGAGCTTGTGCTGATAGCTGAACTGGTGCGACTGGGTGATAACCTCGAAGTCTTCGACCGCTTTGTACTTGTCGCCCCAAGTGTAGCCGATCTTGCTCAGCTTCCACAGACCGCCTTCGTCCGGCTTGCCTGCAACACGGTACACGTCTCCATCGTTGCCCGAACTCAGCACAACGTAGTCACCCACCTTGGGCTTGCTGCTCTTGGCCTTGACCTGCTTCTTCCGGTTGGTTGCTTTCTTGCTCGTAGTCATAGTGTCCTCCTTCTTTCGTTTGGCTTCCTCATCAGTGCTCGCCCACCACGGTCGAGCATATGCCCCAGATGCGCGGGGCATTTCGGATTAGACTGCGCAGGGCTTGACGTCGCCCAGACGCTTCGGGGTCCAGTGCAGATCCAACTCGGCACCCACCTTGGTCAGCTCGGGAATGCTCACGTACCCAAGCTCACGCTCGAAGATGCAGCACAGGCCGAAGCCTTCGTCGCCGCTGATCTCGGTGATGTACCAGTCGTACCCGCCGGTGAAGTAGTGCAGGTACACGATCGCGTCGTCGCCCTTGCCGTCTTGCTCGTAGATCTTCGGCATGGTCTCGACGCGGGTCGCGAGTTCATCCAACATCTCGGCGAAGTACTCGCGCTCCTCGCCCTTGCACAGGCGACTCAGCGCCTTGTACTGCTGCACACTCAGGTACTTCTCCAATCGCTTCCGTCCGTTCTTCGCTTTCATAGTGTCCTCCTTCTTTCTAGTAGCTCAGGCCCTGAACAACATCGGCTTCAAAGTCGAAGTCGGGACCGACGATTTGCTGAAGCTCTTCGTCGCTCTCCAGATAGCTCCCCATCGCTTCGCCGTCGATGTAGACCTGATACGAATACCCGACCCCACTCTGGTGGTCACGGTACACTGTCACGTCCTGCTGCTTCTTCGGTGCGTTCATACTGTCCTCCTTCTACAGGGTCCAACCGATCACCACGCTTACGATGTAGTCAAAGACCATCTTGATCTCGCCCATGTGTCCTCCTTCGTTTGGCTGTCATCATCAGGCCGCACCCACCACGGTGCGACGTCGCCCCAGATGCGCGGGGCGATTCGACTTGATCCTACGCGACCAGAAGGGTCCACTGCTTCTTGCCCTTCTTGATCTTCAGGTTCTCGTAGGTTTCGACAAGCTCGGCAAAGACGGTCTTGATCACGCCGTCTTCGTCGACTTCCCGAACGATCGAGGTTTCACCGGCGAAGATAGCCCGAACCACGTGGGCCTTGAGCGCGCCCTTGTGGAAATTGGGGTTGCTCTTCGCGGTCTTCTTGCTGCTGGTCTTCTTGCTCTTGCTGTTGGTCTTTTTGGTCGTAGTCATAGTTTCCTCCTTTGTGGGTTCATCAACGTCACACAGTTCACACTTGCACTGGTTCGACTCATCGTCGTACCACGCTTCTGGGGGAAGTGAGCCATCCCACTTCGTCATCCCCAACGACTGCAGCTTCTTGGCGGTCTCGTGGAGGTTGACGGCGTTTGCCGCTTGCGTCGTCCCACCACAGGTCTCGCACTCCTCGACGTTGAACGCGAGGTAGCCGCGCTGACCCTTGACCTTTGCGAAGTACTGCAGACCGGTCTTGCTCTTCTTGCTCTTACTCATAACGTCCTCCTTCGTTCTCCATCGAGTGGCTGTCTCGTCAGCGCCCACCCACCACGGTGGACGTACGCCCCGCACATGGGCGGAGCGTTTCGACTTGGCGTCTAGGACACGAGGATCGCGTACTCGCCCTTGCCCACCTTCTTGAGCTTCAGGTTCTCGTACGTGTCGACGACCTCTTGCAGGACCGCCTTGGTGATCCCATCCTTCGATACCTTGCGGACAACCTTGGTTGCACCCGCGTAGATTTCCCGAACGATGTGTGCCTTGTATGCGCCTTTTGTGAATGTAGACATAAAGTCCTCCTTCTCTTGGATCGAGAGTAGCTGTCTCGTCAGGTCGTGCCCACCACGGCACGGCTTACGCGACCCACTCTTTTGTAGCGCGGTCGCGTATTCGATTTCCTCTCGGGTGTCCCACCATCCTAGTCGAGCATCCACGCGGTGCAGCTTTACCTTCGTTGCCCATGTATTGAACCAACCGACTCCCGTCTCGCTTGTGGGGCAGGGACCGTGGTTTGTCACCGGCTGTCTCCTCCGGCGGATCTGGCGAGCGCTAGGCTCTCCACGGTTTGCAGGTTGGCGGCTCTGGCACTGCATCGCGCTCGATGTTGAATGGCACCGCTTTCTGCGCGGAGGTCTATGCGGTGCAACCTCCCCCCGTACTCCAGCCGGACGCGTTGCCGTGCTGGGCGGAGTAGCTTCTCCCGGTGAAGCCTGACCGACCGATACGTGACTGGGCAGAGTTGTGAACCCCCGCCTCACGCGGTGTCTTCGCCTTGAGACCTTGGCCGAGGTTCTTCGCAGGTTGCCCCGTGAGTTGCGGGGCGCGCTTGTCGTCGTGCGGGCTGGCTGTCTCGGCCTCACCGATCGTGTCGTGTGTTTGGCCGCGCCGTGTACCGGCAGGTGATGGCTCGCGGATCGCTTGAGGCGATCGCTGGCATCTTGCGGAAAGCGTCGTCGCTTGGCTAGGTCTTGTTGGCTAGGTTGTCAAAGAGCGAGTCGGGCGACTGAGGCCCTGCCCTCGGGGCTCCCCCCTCGGGTACTATTAAGATTACTACATAAACCCCCCGGTTGCAAATGAAATCCGGTTGGAATTTTGAAAATTCTATCGTGTTAGATTCTGTCTAAATAAGCCCTGTCGCTGCTTGGCAAATACCCCCGCCCGTACTCCCCCCACGGTATACCCATCGCAACTACCTCTTCCTCTCTTCTAAGAAAGAAAAGAAATTAGGTCACACGAAGAAAGAACATACACACAGGGGGGAGTACCGGCGGGGGTTTTTCAGAGGGCACCACAGAGACCCATCAGCTACCACACGCTCTCACCCGCTCTCGTGCGTGCGGGCGCGGGCGTGCGAGCGCTCACGGGGCGTGCGCGGTTGAAGGTCTGGCGGAAATGACCGGCACCTGCTTCGGGCGGAGGAGCAACTCTGGACCTTCCACAGGTGCCGGTCGACGGCGTGCTACTTCAGGACGTGCCACCTACACCCAGTCGGGCAACACGTCTTCGCTGCCACTACCGGCAGCGCGTTCTCTGGGTGAGCGCAGGCGATCTTGTTGCCCATGCACGGGCGACCTCTCAGGAACGGCTCCCCGAGGTCGAGCGCGTACACGCAGCTCACAGCCAGTGGTTGCTTGCTATGCTTTGCTCTTCGGTCACGTGCGGCTCTGGTCCTTCGCTTGTTTCGTAGACACACGGCTCGTTCCTCCAGTCGATGAGCTTGTCTTCCGCTGCCTGCTTGAGCTGTGCGCGGAACACGTCATACTCTCTGCAGGCTTCGCAGTGCTTGGGGTTCACCTTGGCTCCGGCACGCGGGCACCAGTACTCCTCTCCGATCGGCGCGGCGAGGTTCGCCCAGTGATTGCTCGCGATGCTCTCCTCGATCGTCTTGCCTTCTTCGAGGCACTCGTACACGCACGGCTCAGACTGCCACGCGATCCCTCTCCTCGTGGCCTGCACCGCGTAGTTCCTCCGCGTGTTCGCATCGGCCCTGCAGAGAGCACACTCGTTGTCGACGACGGCACGACCGAGTCGAACGCACACACGACGCTTCTCTCGCTCCACCCGCTGCACCTCAACGTCGGCCACCGCGTCGTAGTCGAGCGAACTCATCGCAGAGTACAGCGCTTCAGCCGGACCCCACAGCGGATGCTCCACCTCCTGCGGATACGACCGGCGCAGCTTCGGCTCGATGCGGCTGACTGACTGGGTGAAGTCTCCCTCTCCCAGAAAGTCCTGCACGCGTTGCAGCTGAGCGGCGGGGTCTTCAATCAGGTCGTCGAAGTCCACGAGCAGCACGGGCACGTGCGCGTGCGCGCGAAGCCACGACGCTGCTGCCTTGGTCACCTGCACGAACATCTTCGGGCTGTGCTCCCGCACCTCCTTGCCTCCACGCTCTGGGTTGTCCAGTCCACCGTAGCGCCCCTTCAGACGTTCCTGCGACTTCGCCACAGCTCTGGGGTGTCGGAGCATATAGACGACCTTGTCGATGTACTGGGGGTTGCTCTGGGCGAGACCCTGCGACACGACCTTGCAGATGTCCGTCGCCTTCGGCGCGTTCTCTGGGCGGACATACTGAATCCCGCGCACTGTGTAACCGCACTCCCAGAACCCGTTCGGGTTCATGTCCTTGGTCTCGGCGAACTCGGCGAGCGCTTTCTGCTTGCTGCCGTCCTTGTTCATGATGTACTCGCGCACCGCCCACTGCTGATCGGTCTCGCCTTCCTGCCTTTCAGTCTGGCGCTTGATGCGCTTCTCCTGCGGGAACTTCTCGCCGATGATCCTGCCCTCGCCGAACGTCTCCCGCATGATGTCCATCATAAGACTGGTGCCACTGCGCGGACACCCACTGATCACGATCATTAGATTCCTCCTCCTTTTGTGAAGCTCTCGCCGATCACTCGGCTCAAAATTATGTCTGCCACCGTCGCCGCTGCATAGTCTTCGGTGGTGACCGTCATACACTCGGACTCATCCGGCACATCGAACGCGCCGTCGTAGCCAGTTAGCTTTGCTTCAAGCTCTCCGGCGATTGCTTTTGCATAGAGACCTTTCGGATCTCGTCGGACGCGCTCCTCTTGACTGCTCTGCAGATACACAAGCTCTGGACCACAGAGCCGAGTCGCGACATCGCGGAACTCCTTGTACGGAGTGATCAGACAGACGATGGCCCACGCGTTGCCTGCAGTCACAGCCTTCGCCATGTACGCGGCTCGCGTCGTCTGCTTGAACCGGTCATCGTAACTGAAGCCGAGATCGAAGCAGACCGTTCGGCGAAGCTCGTCACCGTCGATCATCACCACGTCACGCCCGCGCGCACGTAGCTTCTCGACCAGTTCGTTGCCTACGGTTGTCTTGCCTGCCCCGCTCGGGCCGAACAGCCAAATCGTTTTCATGTGCTCCTCCTTACCATCCTTGTCCCTTCGCCCATGCGTATGTAATGCCGCCCGTTGTGTAGCTCCCAAAGAAATTGTTAGTCAACTGGTAGTCGGTCCACTCTGCACCGTCACCGGAAGTAAGCAATCCTATGGTAGAGTATCCAAGGAAAGCAGTTGTCGCTGCAACGGGTCTTGTTGATTGAGGAGTGAGTGCTTGAGCAATACCTTTGTCCAACGCTCCAACTACCCGAAGACTGATTACAAAATAGTTACCTGCCGTCCTGACGTAACTTCCACCAGCCTTCCGTGTCTCCGCATTACGATACAATATCAAACCGGATGAACCGAAATAGTTCCAAATATGATTTGCTATCCAATAAGTATATGGACTGGTCCCCTGCGTGTACTGGCCTTTGCCGTAGGAAGTCGGACAGACACTTTTCTGAACACCACTATCGGTTGGCAAATTCCAAGTCTCTCCGCACCAATTCACGGTTCCGCTTGCACCCGTTACCGTCAAAAGCATCTCTGCGTCTGGGTCGCATGGATTGACCGGCGCAGGTTCACCTGCACATGGGAAGAACACAACCGGTCCGTCGGGCCCGTCAATAACGATACCTCTATCGCCGCTCGCTACCATCCTGCCCCTTTCGCCCACGTGTAAGTAATGCCGCCTGCTGTGTGACTTCCGAAAAACCCATCTGGTATTTTGTAGTTGCTATACGTTGGCGCGGCTTGTCCAGAAAGTAAAACAGGATTGATGCCGGTCGTTCTGCTTGTGAAGAGCGGGGCAACTGGACGTGCGCTTCCAGACCCAAGGAAGACTTGATTTGATAGCGTGCCTTGAACCCCTATTGATTGTGTACATCCTGATAAAAGATAGCTTGTGCCTCCAAGCGAACCGACCACCCTGTACTGGTTTATCAAGACAAGATTGGTTGACGTTGCTGCGGTGTACTTCCATGTCTCATGCGCTAACCAATAAGTGAAGGTTGAGTACGGGGTCAGGCCACTCGTTTGCACAATGCCATGCGAACCGGGACACGCGCTCTTCTCCACCCCGCTATCTGCCGGAAGGTTCCACGTTTGCCCACACCAGTTGACCGTTCCACTTGCACCCGTCACCGTTAAAAGCATTTCAGGATCTGGACCACACGGGTTGACCGGTGCAGGATCATTGGCGCAGAAAAAGAACGCGACCGGCCCATCGATCGCTTCAGCCAAACCTGCTCGGTCTCCGCTCGCTACCATCCTGCCCCCTTCGCCCATGCGTAAGTGATGCCGCCTGTTGTGTGACTTCCGAACCATGCGTCTGTAATTATATAATCGCTGTATGTTGCCTGATCTGAAATCCCGTTCAACAGGTTAATCGCTGAAGACCAAACATACGAGCCGGTCGCAACTACCGGTCGAGCGGTAGACTTCGCGGGGTAGAAATATGCGGAGACAAGATTGAAAGCGAAGCCTGCTCCGGTTCCAACTCGTATGTAAAGGTCGTTCTGTGAGGATCTCTTCTTGAGACTTCCGCCGGTTAAATAACTTAGCATTCGGTACTGACGACCGAGGTTGAGGACGGTGTTGCTTGTCCCTGCTGCCCACGTATTCGAAGCAACCCAAGCGCGGAGAGTTGTTGCTATTGAAGTGTTCGTTGATTGTCGCGTTGTGTAGGTCGTTGGGCAAGCCGATTTCTCTACGCCGCTATCCGCCGGAAGCGTCCAAGTCTGCCCGCACCAATTCACGGTCCCACTTGAACCGGTAACGGTGAGAAGAATTTCTGGGGAGGGGTCGCAGGGATTCACTGGCGCTGGTTCCCCTGCACAAGGGAACATGACCATCGGACCGTCGATCGCTTCAAAGACTGGAGCCCTGTCACCAACTGCTACCATCAGCTTCCTCCAGTGCAGTCAGACACATAGTAGGGCAGAGTCAGCTCTTCTCCCTTTTTCTCGTGCGCTGTGTTGAGGAATCGAATCTTGACTTCACCAGTTTGTCCGGTTTGATCCTCAACTGCTTCGACGTAAGTGCAGCCAGTAATCCGAGCGGCGAGTCTGATCAAAGCCCAGTGCGAGTTCGTGTTCGGCGTGACAGACGTGTCTTCCCATATGACGTCACCGATCCCGACCCCGTAAGTGAGCACGCCCCTCGTCGCCGGAATGCTATCGGTCGTGTCCTCTGGGAAAACAGCGGGACGGATGACACTGTGGGTTGCCAGTAGTGCATCATCGTCGTCTGTACTGGGTCGCACGATGAGAGCAAACGCGAACCCCGCGACGATCACCTTGCCGGGAGTGTCTCCGTCGATGGGCTCATACACTACACCGTAAGTAGAATGTCCCGCGTCCACAGGTTCTGCCACCGTGACGGCACTGGTCGTGACCTCGTCCGCGTCTCCACCTAGTGTCGGATCCATCGCTCCGCCAAAGATGGCAACCACATCACCTACCTTGAACGCAGTGACGCTGTCGTCTGCAGTAGCCACCACTCTCGTACTAAGCAGCTCAATCGGGAACCGCTCCAGTTGACTTGGCACGGACACACCATTCGGTCCGACCTCGATGTTGCCGAATGCGCTGAGCAGAGCATTGACTCCGCCCTGCAGTCGGTTGTAGTTGTCGGCAAGAATAGGGTCGCCCACATTGACATCTTGCAGAGGTGTCGGCATACTCGCCTCCTTACGGTCCGACAAGTCCGAGCAGATCGAAGTCGCTCGGTTGATAGACCGTTGCTTGGTTGATCGTCTGGAAGTGCTTCTCCCACTTGAAGCCGAGGTCAGGATCGCCAAGGCTTACAGGCACTTTCTTCTTGACTGGGTCACCCCAGATGTACTCGAAAGGGAGCACCGTTGCAAGGGTCACTTCTGCTGTGCTGGCGTCCACGACCGGATCGGTCAGCTTCCACACGTCAAACTTCACGTCGGTCTGGCTTGCACCGAACAAGAAATTGTAGGTCACCTGTGCGTTGTTGTTCACCGTGCTGTACCGGATCCGCGCACCGAGGAAAAGCACCTCGCCCGCCGTCCAGTCGACGAACGTGTCGTCGTTGGTGGTGTTGCGCGCAGCCGCAATGACTGCACGGTCTGCAGAGTCGAACGCAGTGATCGGGCTGTAGGTCTTGGTCACACGCAGCGACCCAGTCGGTCTGTACACGTCGACGCCTTTGACGTTGTCACCATCCACCCCGATCAAGTTCAGCTTGCGGTCAGCCTTCGCGGTGGTCTCGTTGTCTGCGTCATAGGTCAGCTGATTCGGTTCAAAGGTGCCGGGCGGGGCGGTCTCTATGTTCTCCACACTGTCGATGTGCGCGGTCCGACTGGTCAGGTCCCACTCCCAGATCTCGTCGTTGGCATTGGCACCGTCGCCTTTACTGGGGGGAGTGTAATTGTAGGTCACCTCAAGCAGGTCGCTGCCTGCCTCGACGCGCTTCACTCCGATCGACTCCAAGGTGGAGAAGGCGACGGTCGGATGTGCCGAACCGATTGCCGACAGGTCGCCAAGGATGGAGTACGGGTCATTGCCTCCATCCTTCACGTGATAGATTTCCTTCATGCCCACGCCGTCGATGTTGACAGTCGTCGCACGGGACGTGATTCTTTCTTCGAGCGTTATTGCCATGGTCTCTCCTTATGCAAAGCCGACCGGTTTGTCCACGAGCTGCTCTTGTAGCTCGGTCTGCTTGCGCTGCTCTTCGAGCTGCTTGCTTGCGATGTCGTCACCGAACAGCGACGCGCCGAGGATCTCGTTAAAGTTCGCTGAACCAAATGCCCCCACCAGATCCCCCGTCTCGTCCTCGCCTCCACGGAAGGTCAGCTGTCCAGTCTTCACGCCTTCAGCCACCGAGGTCTTGAGCTTGCCGAGTGCGTCCGGCGGGATCGTCACCTTGCCGTCTTCCGCGATCTCTGCATCGAGCTTCGCTTCATCCGACAGACCCTTGGCAAGGTCTTCCCCGTTTGCCTCTGCGATGGCAACGCCAAGCTCAAGTCGTGCGCCGAACAGCTTAGCCCGTGCAGCCTCAAGCGCCTGCTGATCTTTCTGGCGCTCCGCTTCTCTGGCGGAGGAGATCGCATTCAGCTCGGCCTGCCGCTCTTCTGCGAGCGCCTGCTGTACTGCCTTCCTCTGGTTCTCGATCTCCTTCGCCTTGGAGTCAGCCTGATCTCGCAGCGCCTGCTTCGCGCCTTCGGTATCAAGACCGCTGTCGAACAGACCCTGCAGGTCGATCCACTTCTCGGCAAGGTAATTGACCGCGCCTTCCCACGTGCTCTCAAGGGCAGAGGTAAAGTCCACCCAGACAGATGCAAGGTCGAAGACCAGATCCGTCCACCCCGACTCGATCGACGCGTACGTGTCGGCCAGTCCGTTGGTGAAGTCCGTCCACACAGACTTGAGCGCGGTCACCCCTTCGAGCCATATGAGATTGAGCGCAGCGAACAGTACCTCGCCTGCTGCCTCGATGTCGCCACGGGTCAGCGCACTTACAATCGCGCCCACCGTTGCACCCACCAGTTCAACCAGTCCGCCGAACTCCTCCTTGAAGAATCCGATCACGCTACTGGTCACAGAGCCGAAGTCCACGAAGGCCACGACCAGTGCTGCGATGCCTGCGATGATCAGACCGATCGGGCTGAACAGAGCGGCGAGCACCGTGCCCACTACACCAAGCACAGCACCTGCCGCAGAGGCTGCTGTTGCCAGACCTCCAATCACAAAGCTCGCTGCCGATGCCGCTGCAGCGATGCCAAACAGGATACCGCCCGCCGCCACAGCTGCAGCACCTACGGCTCCGATGGCGATGACCAGTCCCTTGTTCTTCTCGATGAACGCGGTGATCTTGGGCACCACTGACTGGATCACAGCAAGCACTGCCTTGAGCGGGCCCTCCAACGCCTGCCCGATTGTCGTCCGCAGATTGTTCAGCACAGCGCCGGTCTTCTCCAACTGGAAGCCGAGCTGCTTCTGCCTCTCTGCGAAGTTCCTCGAACTCTCGCCGGTCCGGTCCTGCACAGACGCCACATCCTCCTGCAGCTTCTCGAACTGCTGCAGCAGAGGGATGATACCAATCTGCGCTTCCTGACTGGAGAAGATCGTGGTCAGTTCGTCCGTCGTCGCGGTCCGCAATTTTGCAAGCGCACCAACGAAGCCCTCGCTCTTCAGCGAAGCGGCTGACAGCTCCAGACCGAACTTCTCTTTGGCGAGCTTCTTGCCTTCGTCCGATGCGTTGGAGAACGTGGTGATGATCCCGCCGAGCGCGGTGGTCGCAAGCTCGGTCCCGCCGGTTGCTCTGGTCAGTGCAGCGAACGCACCGCCGAACTCGTTGACGCTGAGACCTGCACCCTTCGCGCGCGATGCGACACGACCCACCTGTCCGGCGAGCTGACCAACGTCTGTCCGCCCGCGCTTGGCTACCTTCGACAGGAAGTCACCCGCATCACCCAGACCATTCAGCTCGTCGCCAAACTGGTCGAGCACTGTCAGGCTTGCACTGGTCGCGTCCTTCACCGAGGCGAAGCCGCCAGTTGCAAACTTGGCCGTGTCTCCAATCTGTGCGAGCGCCTGCTCTACTGGCACGCCTGCAGATACGAGGTCGAAGAATGCAGCGCCGAGGTCGCTGATTGTTTTGCCCGTCTCCTGCGACACTGCCTTGAGCCTGCCCTCAATATCTGGGAGCAGGTCTTTGTTGTCGACGACCGTGCCGATCTTACCGAGCACATCACTGAACTCCGACGCTGCCAGAGCTGCATCGGTAAACGGTGCGGTGATTGCACCACCGAACTTGAGCAGACTGAAGGCTGTACTCTGGGCGCGCTGTGCGAATGCGTCGAGACCCGCAGCCGCTTGCCGGAGTCCCTTCTGCAGCGGACCGAGGTCCGCACCAATGGTTACAAACGCTTCGCCTGCGCTAACACTGCCTGCTGACATAGCTATCTCCTCTTCTGCGTGTTGGTGAGCAGCGGCTTGAAGTCGCTCAGCTTCACACCCTTCGACCGCTTCTGCTTCTTCGGTGCCATCGGGTTGAAGTCGATCGGCTTCTTCGCGCGCTTGCTCACGCTGTTATGCACCATCGCCAGAATGCAGGACGTGTGATCCCACTTCTCCATCTGGCGGGCTTCTCTCATCCAGTGCATCTCTGCGGGAGTGAAGTCATCCCACGGACTCACGCCTGCCAGAGCGGCTAACTGGAAGAGGTCTCGTTCTTGCCAAGGTCGAAAGGGCCGGTGCCTTCTCCTTTCGCCGCTGTCGGGAATGCCTGCGACAACGCATCGCCGAATGCTTGGAACGCGGCGGTCAGATCTTCTGGGGTAAGGGCTTCGAGGAATTCCTTGCCTCCGATGTTGCGGTCCTTGAGTTGATCGCCGATGAGGATCGGCAGCGACTCGATCAGATCCGCAAGCTCCAGATCCATGCTGATCAACTGGTTGAGCTTGAGCTTCATCTTGCGCGACACCTTGATCAGGTTCGGCGCGCTGAAGCGGATGTCCCACTCTCTGCCTTCGTGGTCCTTGAATGTTGCCATGAGTTTGCTCCTCTCTTTGTGAGTCGGGCAGGGGGTGCCCACGCGGCTCGCCCCCTGCCCTTCTCGATTGGTTCTAGCTGCCGTCGCTAGGTACGAACACTCCGCCACTGGTCACGCCCCACTGGGGAGTGCCGGAGCCGACGAAGGTGGTCGCGTTGGTGACAGCTTCTTCGAGAGGCTCAGCCCGCTCAAAGCTCGTCACGAACACGGTGCCGCGCAGACCTTCCGAACCGTTGACCGAGATGTCGCCATCGAGGGCGAGCACTTCGATCGAGGTGTTGAGGAAGAAGCTCTCGCGAACCTTCTGCCACGCGGTGTTCTCTGTGTTGTAGATCATCTCGAAGTCGGCACCCCACTGTGCCAGACCGGCGAGACGGGAACGCCACCCGTTGGTGGTACGACTGGTGTCGTCCACTTCGTTACGCTCAAGGTTCAGCGTCACGTCGCGGACGGTGTCGATCTCCAACCAACTCGGCGAACCGGTTGTGCCGTTGTTGTAGTACAGCACGCAATCATAACCGATTACTGTTGCCATGGTTCTTTCTCCTTAACTGCTTGTCGGTACTTCACGAATGAGCACACGGGCACGAATCAAATAGCCGGGGTATCCCTCGGGATCTGGAGCCTTCGCCGGAGGATCTGCCAGACACCTCGGAGCTTCATAACCATCTACGGTCAGGACTGCTCTGTCAAGTGTCCGCCACACCTCCATCGAAATCTCGTCGATCAGCTTTTCTGATTCTCCCCTGTTGCCCCAGACATAGACATCTATGTCAACATCGCCTCCACGCGTGGCGCGGTCTCGCCCAGTGAGTTCTCCACCCGTCTGGTTGATTGCAATGAGTGGCGTGGGTGCATCCTGCGGAGGAGGGTTCACCGTGAAGATTGCCGACTCGTTGCCGCTACCAAAATCGTATTGGCCGAGCGAACCCGTCACAGCGGGCACACTCTTCAGTCTATCGTACACTGCTTTGATCACGCTCATATCAGCCCCTCAAAAAACTCGGGTATCTTTCGCCGCACACTGCTCAGCGCCGGTCGCATGAACGGACGCGCGGCCATGTTCCTTGTGCCGAACTCAAGGTACTTTCCGTAGAAGACAGACGGGCCGACGATCACCGTGTAGGGTCCGGCCAGTTCTGTGCTGATGCTGTTCTTCAGGTCACCGGTCTGCGTGTACGGAGGCTGACCTTCTGGGGAAGCGCGCACCCACTTGTTCTTCGGCTCTCCATAGAAGTAGCTCACGCCTCTCTCCTGCGGCGGACTGCCTCGCCCACCACCCTTGCCCAGAAGGATCTTGGCTTCACGCTCAACAGCCTGCCCCGCTCGGAGCAGACGCTTCTTTGTGAACGCCTCCATCTTGCGGAGGATCTTGTCAGAGTTGAGCCGGTACGTGACCTTGAACAGCTTAGCCATTACACTCCATCGATCTGGTTGATCGTGTTCTCCAAGCACGGACGGGTACGCATCGCTGTGATCAACTGGCGGTGGATCTGGGTCTGCTCTCGCGCTGTCTCGGTCATCTCCTTGCTTGCGTCGGCGTGGTTCTGCAGGGCGGTCGTGTTCATGACCACAAGCTGCTGCAGCTCCGTGCGCTGATGCTCCTCAAGGGCTGACAGGCGCTCGATCAGGTTGTCCCGATCCTTGTCATCCTTCGCTCTTCGCTTCATGTCGAGATAGACGAACAGGACCAAGAGCGCGGCGGGAAGGCCAAGCTGCTTGACCACCTCCAGAATCGTGGCGAGGTCCATACTACTTCTCCTTGCTGTTGTACACGTTGATCAGTAACTCGTAGAACCACGGGTCGACAAGTACATACCCGCCGACGTTCTGCTTGAAATGTTCATCCTTCCGGTTGAGGATCACGAGCGGGATCTTCTCGTTGGTGGCGACGACCGGTGTGCCCTTCGCTGCTTCAGGTATCGGTCTCGGACTCACCATCACTATCGACCGCTTCTCCTTGATCCCGATTGCGCAGCCCGTACAGACCTGCGTAATCAAGAGGCTTAGGCTCAGCCAGATTACCTTCTTCAAGATCCACCTCCTCTTCGATGGCCGGTGTCTTATTCGCTTCCATGAACACAGACACAAGCAGGTCTTTCAACAGACCCCACAGGGCAAGCATCCAACTAGGCATCGGGCTTGTCTTTCTTCATGATGTTCAGACGCTCGGCAAGCTCGACGCTCCACCGCATGGCTTCTTTCTTCAGCTCTTCACTTGGCTCCTTGCCGTCGAACCGCTGCACGGTCTCGGTGAACTTCTTCAGGAACAGGTCGAGCTTGTGCACGGCTCTGGTGGTGGCGCTGTCCTCGGCGTCTGCGCCGAAGTCGTCTGGCACCGTAGCCTCCACCCACTTGGCCGCAGCGATGGCGAACGGCAGGTAGTGGTCGAACTTGTTGACGATCTCGTTCTGCCCCTTCCAGATCAGCAGCGTGCGGATCAGAAAAGACAGCGCAACCAGTGCAATAGAAATGGCTCCAAACAAAACGACTTGATCTTGCATAGCTCTCCTCCTCTAAATCGGTTTGACGGTTCGCTCCAGTGACACCTCCGAGGTATCACCGCCGTCGATCTTCCGAACCTGCAGCACACGGTAGTCTTCACCCTGCACCACAATGATGTCACCCCTCTGAATGTCTGACTCTCGACGCGTCAGCATGAACGGCTCGTTCTCTTGGTACACGAGCGTGCCGTACAGCACACTGCCACTGGGGAGGGACTCGGTGAAGCCGCCCATCCCGTCCGAGGTTCGCGTCGGTCTTTTGAGTTCGTACGGTGTCAGCATAGCCTACTCCACATACCGGTACAGACTGAAGCGATCGAGCTGCGCATTGATGTTGCCCTCGGCGAGCTTGTCCCATGACAGGCTCAGGCCCTGCGCGCTGTTGCTGTGCTTGCTGTCGGCGTTGTTATAAGACAGGAGGGCGAGTCCGATGATGGCGTTCTTTAATCCTTTCGGCGCGGTACTTGCATCATACCCTGCTTCGTAAGTCACCTTCCACCGAAGCTCGCCCTCCTCCCATGCACCATCTCGCAGATCCTGCACGATGCGCGTGTCCGTGAAGTAGTACTCACTCGCGTCCTCTGCAGTGTCGTCGTCCCACGCGTCCTTCACATCGGTCACGTCCGTGATCGGAAGGTTCCTCGGGTACAGGTCCGGCCCGCCGTCTGCGTCGACTCGCTCGTCCGTGTAGGTTGCACTGGTCAGCTTGATGTTGCAGTACTCCTCGACGTAGGCTTCGGCTCCGTCGATCAGAAGCTGCAGCTCGGTGTCGTGTGTTGAATAGTCGATCCGTCCGATCGCTTTGACTTCGTCCACCGTCACAAGGCTCATAGGTTCTCCTTCGTATAGCCGAGGTCATTCGCCACGCCCCAGTCGACGCGGGCGATCACCTCATCAATCTCTGCTTGCGTGTACCGCTTCAGGTAGGTCTTCTCCAAGTACTGCCGCTTATTGAATGGCTTCTTGGTCGGGGTCATGGTGGTGCTCATGTGTTGGTTCTCTGCCGAGCGGAAGGGCTGCGGCTTTCTGGGGAATGCGCCGTCGACGATTCCGCACAGCACCGCTTCTGGGTCGCGGAGCAGATCGTCGTACCGAACGAACCGCGCGCCGAACTTCTCGGCGTTGGCAAGATGTCCGGCGTACAGACTGTTCCACCGTTCGATCATGTCGCACCGCCGGATGAACTGTCCGATGGTCAGACCGTGGTGCACCTTGTGGAATCTCTGCATACTGGGCAACCACTCGATCGGGTGCTTGCTCGTCACGAAGTTCACAGCGTCCGCCACTTCCTTGTCGGTGCTGTAGGGTCCATGGGTCCACCCGTAGTTGCTGCCCATGATCTTCACCTTGTAGTTTGCCGCGAGCATCCACTGTAACCAGTTGTTGCCGCTGCGCTGAATCCCGTACACCTTTGCTTTCTTCGGCATCAGTCCACGTTCCTTATCCAGATTCCTCGACATCCCTTAACCCAAAAACCACTTCCATCTTCTTGGCGATCGCGCAGAACATCCGCGATCGCATCCCTTGGGCCACTGTACAGTTGACTTGTGTCATGTACGCAAACCACCTTACTAGCCACGCGAAGGCTCTCCACAATATCTGCCCGCGCTCCATCATAGCTATGGTCTCCATCCACCCACACGACGTCGAAGCTGTCGTCGGGCTGGCTTGTGAGATATGCAACGGAGTCGGACGTCACGAAGGTCGGCGAGCGCATCCCGTTCGCGCGCACACGCGTACGCGCAGGCTCGCAGGAAGCAGCCTGTCCTCCGTGCGCTTTACTGAAATTGTCCACACTGACCAACTCGCCCTTGCCGTTCATGTGCAACGCAAGCGCAAGCCACGCGGTCATGTGTCCTCGACTGACTCCGATTTCCAACACACGGCTCGGCTTGATCATGCGAAGCAGACCGAACAGAAAGAGCTTCTCTTCGATGTTGCTTCCCGCGCCCTTCGGGTTGCGGTGGTCGTACTCGATCAGCTGCCGAATGTTAGACACTGTCTTCTCCTTTGTACCGGTACACCACGTCTTGGTGCAGCGGGTGTTTGTTGTACTCTTGCACGCGGATGTACCCGTAGCTTGCAAGCAGCTGCCGGATGTCTTCCGACTTGGGCCATCCCTCCAGATCCGCGCGACGCTCTTCCAGATTGATCCACCGCACACGATGACTGGCGAGCAGGCCGTGTCCACCCTGCAAAGCTGCAAGCTCCATGCCTTCGATGTCCATCCACAGCAGGACCCGCTTCGGCTTGCCGAACCATTCATCGAACTGGTCGAGCGTCCACACAGGGACGCGCTTGCTTGCGGTCTGCCCTAGGGTGTGCCGGACAGCGCTCGCGTCGAGCAGGCTCTCTGGGTTGTAGTGGATCGTCGTGTGTCCTGTCTCCCGTCCGAGAGCTACCGGCATCACCTGCCCACAGAAGCTCTCCTCCATGCCTTGGTACAGATGCAACAAAGGCTCGCACCCATAGACCTCCATCTTCGGGTATAGCCTCTTCAAGGTCTGCGCCTCTGTCTTCGGACCGACGCCGATGTCGTACATGGTCAGCGGAGGTCGCTTGATGTGGCGCGCGATCCACCGCTCCATCTTCTCTTGCTTGGTGAGGGTCTCAGGCATCGGCTACCTCCACGACCCGTGCGTATGCACTGCGCACCAACTCGGGCACCTCCCAGAAGACCTGCCTGATCAGACCGTCACCGCAGTCGCCAAGCTCGCCCTTCCAGTTGCTCCACGCAGCTGCTCGCTGTACTCGTCCTGCACCTGCCCCGTCTCTGGCGATGTAGAAGTCGTGCTTCGCCTTCATCATGACAGGGTCGAGCACGTGGCCGAGGTGATAGATACAGCACTGTGGCACAGCCTCGACGGCTTGAGCTGTAGCCACGCCGCTGCTGATCCGCATGTTGCCGGATCCCATCGCCGCTGTGCCCCGCTCGTTCCACCGGTTGCTGTTCCGCCAGTACGCCCACCGCAGGTGGTTGTGTACGCTGCCGCCTAGCTCGTGCGCTGCACCCCACCTCTTGTTACCGGAGGGGTCAACAACGTAGTGATCGAGGTCGTGCCAGAAGTGCACCCACCGAGGACAGCCGAACGAAGGCGCGTGCTCGATCCATGCGTCGAGTCCGTGATAGATCTCATCGGCATCGACGATCAGGATATGGTTGCCGGTCGCCATCCTCTGGCAGGCGGTGCGCATCTCGCCTTTGTTCTTCCAGACCTTGCGGGCGTCGACCTTGATCTTGCCCTCTGGGTCAGGATAGTTTTGGATCAGCTGCAGGGAGTCGTCCGCAGGGAAGTCTTTCCACAGCTCTGTCGGTCCGTGCGCGATCACGATCTCGTCGACGTGCGGGTACACTGAAGCGATTGCCTCTTGCACCATCGGTCCGTAGTAGCAGATCATCTGAGCGCTGACACGACGCCGGTTAAAATTGAAGTACGGCACACGTTCAGCCATGTCCTTCTCCATCGCCTCCATGCCATAGGTACGGCGCACCTCTTCCGCGTCCACCTCCACCACGGTCTTGCCGTCGACGATGTCGTACAGCTTCTGGGCGAACTGCTTCTCGTCGCCCCAGTCGGCGTACTGGATCCGATCGCCGTAGCCTTGCCGCAGTACAGGCAGGTCGTACGCGAGCACAGGTGTGCCGTTGCTCATGGCTTCTGCAGGCACCATACCGAACCCTTCAAACTTGCTCGGCGCAGCGACGCAGACAGCGTCCCGCATGACGCGCATCTTCTCCGCATCTGTGATCGGGACCTTGAAGCTGAACACCTTGTGCAGTTCGGTACTCTTCGGCACCGTGCTCGGCTTGCCGATCAGCACAAGGTTCAAAGGCTTCGGGTAGTTCATGACTGCATCGCAGATCACATGCCCGCCCTTGTACGTGGAGGAGCGTGCGCTCCACACAACGTACGGGACGCCCCGCGCTTCTGGGGGTAGAGGACTGGCGACGTTCTTGTCGACCGCGTGCGTGTTGGCTGCAGGCGGTACGACTCCGGTCGGCACGGTCACTCGCATGTACTGGTGCAGGTACTTCAGGGACTCCTCGCTGTTACACAGCATCATGTCCGCGTGCTTGAAGGTGTCCTCGAAGTTCTCCATCCTCGACGCCGTGTTAGGGTCAAACTCTGCAACCCAGTTTGGCGTCTCGAAGTTGATCAGCACAAGAGGGATGTTCAGGTTCTCTAGCTTGCGCTGAACCACCTGCCTCCCCATCATGTTCTTGCCGTCACTGAAGAGCAGGTCGATGTCTTTCGGCACCTTGCCTGCTTCAGCACCTGACAGGATCTTGAGGTTCGGGTGCTTCCGGTAATCCGTCGACCATCGCGGGTGCGCATTGGTCACGATGAAAACCTCGGCTCCCATGTTCGCCATACACCACGCCATCTGGTGTATGTGGATCCTCCCGCCAGAGTAGAAGCTCGACGTGTGCATGTAGACACCGACCCGTGTGATCGGGTCGATCGGGCTTCGGTCTGGAAGGATGCCTCTGGGAGGTAGATCGTCGGACTCAATGACGCCCTGCTGCAACAGCTTCATGGCAACCCGCTTATTGCAGATCTCGACCGCGTCGTCGGGCATCTTCGGGTCCGGTCTACCTAGTCCGTCCCGAAAGACGTGCGGCACTCGGACCTTGTACATCGTCATCCGATCACCTCCACATCTTCACGCTTGCATCGTCTGGGTTCTTCGTCCTCTTCAAACCGGACATCGACAGTTCGCGTGTTCACCTTGACGATCTCGCCGACTTCTTCACCGACCTGCACAAGGGCACCGATCGAAATGTCTTCGCCATCCTCGGCATCGACGGTTTCTTTCTGGCTGCTCTTCAACGCTTTCGCGGGTGCGGGGTCCGTGTGCTTTTCACGAAGTACGAAATCAGCTCCGATGTTTTCATCGGCGCTTTCAAGGGGAACGATCTGGCCCGCCTTCTTCAACCTCTTCGCTTGGGTACGGACCTCGATGTTCACGATACTTCCGACGTTGGCTCTCCGTTCTTGGCCGGACTCGTCGACGTATTGGATCGACTCGTCTCCGACTACTTTGTACCAACCCATCTGCTCTCCTCCTTCTGTGGATGAAGGGCGGGCGCTGCCGTAACACGCCCGCCCTTCGGATCATACACTCAGCTCATTCAGCTTGTTTCTTCGTCGCCGAGGAGCGCGCCGGTGCGAGGCTGTACGAACTTGCCGCCTGCCACTGCGAACATCACGATCGTGGCGAGGTTGTGGACGATGTCATAATCATCGGACCGCTTGATCATGATGTCCTGTTCCATCGGCATGTAGTACTCACGCAGGTCGACGAACATCAGGTCGCCATCGCTGCCGATGTCCGGCGTGCGGGTCGACACGATGTAGGGGTAACCGCAGAGACGGTCGAAGGGACCATTCGCCATGGAGGCAGTGAAGAGCTGACGCCCTTCGTTGTCGGTCAGGTCTTCGAGCTGTTCGAGGACGGTGTCGTCCATGACATACACAGCACCTGCACGGTGGTAAGGCTTGAGCTTGAACTTCAGCTTGGTGCAGTCGGTGCGGGTCACGGTGCCACTGGTCTCGCGCTTGCGCTCACGGATGCCATCGGTGTTGATCAGGCCGAGAGGCTTGCCGGTGCCGTCGCCAGAAATGATGGCGGTGTCCATGGCGTCGAGGATAACCTGACGACCACGAGTGGTCAGCCACTGTTCCATGGCGATGGCCGAACGGTTGAGCAGCCGGATGCTGATCTGGGTGTGCATGGCATACTCGTGGGTGGTGATCTTCACCTGCTCGAAGCGGGTGTCGGTCTTGGGCTTGAGGCCACCCTCTTCAATCCACTCACCAACCATGCCGCCGTATTCATCGGCGTCGGTCTGCTTCGACTTGGGCATGGTGATCTCGCCGGTCGGAGCAGGCATGACGGTGACGCGGTTCAGCAGGGTCGGGGCTTCGACTGCGAGGTCGAGCATGGGCAGACGGAAGTCTTCGGGAATGGTGTAGCCGCCGAGCGCGTCGGAGCTGCTGACCATGGTCGAAGCCTTGGCGATCAGGTTCATGGTGCCGTCTTTGTACCACCCCATCTGCTTGGCCCACTTGGGACCGAGCATGGCGAACACGGCGGACTTGGGCATACAGATGGCACCGGCGGTCTTCTCGCTGTTGCTCATCTTGCTGCCTTCGGTCGGCTGCATGGCGCGGGCTTCTTCGCCGCTCAGACCTTTGATGCCGCCTTCCATGTACTTCAGGAAGATGCCTTCTTTGGCCTGCATCTCTTTGCCGTGGTCCTTGACCTCGGCGGAACCTGCAACGGAAGCTCCTGCAGGGACGTTCACGGTGGTCATGCCGCGAGCCTTTTCGAGACTGTCAGCAACAGCCTTGGCCTGTTCGGCTTCGGCGATGGCGTCGTCCAGTTCCTTCTTGATGCTGTCGACGTCTTCACGCTTTGCTTCAAACGCGGTGCGGGCAGCTTCTTTGTCCTCGTCGCCTTCGGCCTTGTCGATGCCGAGACTCAGCTCTTTCATTTCCGCATAGGCGGCGTCGAGCTTCTCTTTGAGTTCCTTGATCTTGTTCATCTTTTCTTTCTCCTATTCCAAATCGGAAAACATACACGCTACAGGGAAGCGATCTTCGCTGCGTACCCACGCAGCTCGACGTCCAGATCATCAACGAAGGACTTCACATCGACCGGTTCGGTGACGTCGTTGCCTTCTTCTCCCGCCGCCTCTTTGCTTGCAAGGCTCGCCTCCTCTTCCTCTGGAGGGAGTTCTGCTTTCTCCGCTGGCTTCGGGACTGTGATCCGTACCTCCAAGATCTTCGCTTCTTTCACAATACCATCATTCACTTGAATGGCTTCAAAATCAATAACCATTTTGAACGCTTCGCCGATCGCATAGGAAGTCGGCAGCTTGTCGCCCCGTTCCTCGATGCTCTTCTTGAAGACGTTCTCGGCGAGCTTCATGCCGGACTCCTCGAACAGATCGCCCGCTGCGTAGTCGTCGGTGATCTCGATGAAGTCTTTCTCCGTGCGCAGCAGCGCGCCGTCTGCACTGTGCTCCAGAGAGTACAGCTTGCCGCGTGCCTGCTCGTTGATACCCAGAGCGATCCGGTGTTTCTGGAGGTGGTTGATCACGCTCGCGGGTGCACGTGCGCCCGTGCGCGCGCCCATGGCTGCAGCCCACGCGGCCTGCAGGCCGGACTCACTCAGGTACATCTTGCCGGTTGTCCACACGCCCAGACCGTTCTTGTTCGATGCGTCTTCGATCCAGTGGTGGGGGAACCTCCACGTGCCCTTCTTCTCGGCGTCGGTGTCGGGTGCTTCCCAGACGAACGCGACTTCTGGGAGGGCGGACTTGTCGACGCTTCCCCAGTTCGGTTCGACCTCTGCAACCTCGTCGTTGTGATCGTCCTTGGTGAACACCTTCTCGATCTCGCGCTTGAGCGCGTCGTCTTCGAGTCCATCCACGAAGCGCTTAGCCAGACCGGCGTCCACGTCCTTCATCTCGCGCACGAGCGCCTGCGGGTTCGCGGGCACAGGCACGGCACTCAGCTCCAGAAGCTCCGCCTCTTTGAAGTGGTAGCCGGTGACCTGACCGTCTCCGTCGCTGATCGTCTCGACCGTCTTGGCTTCTGGGGCGAAGCCGATAGACCACGCATTCAGGAAGCCCTTCGCATACTTGTTGAAGATCATCATCGCGAACGGGTCGTCACGATCGAACTCGATGTTGCCGAGTACGGAGTCGTCACTGACATACACTTCCTTGACCCGACCGATCGGGGGTGCCTTTTTGTCATGCGCCCAGAGCACGACAGGGTTGCTCTGGAAGTTCTCCATCCGCATCCCCTTCGGCTCGACGATGTCGCCGTCACGGTCAACGCTGCGCGTACTCATGACCGCCGTCAAGGTGTGCGCCTGCTCGTCGACGCTCATAGCTTTGCCAACAGTAATCTTCCGATTGGCTGTCATCTTCTTTCTCCTTCTAGTAATCACCATTCCATACAACGTCAACCCAGTGACCCTGAACTAACGCCCCCATGTGGCTCAGTCCTCTCAGGTCGTCGCTGATAACAATTTCAATCCGGTCCTGTGGACCAAGCACTGGGTTCGACCCACCACGGAGCCGAACCACTGCGCCCATATTCTGGGTGCCACCAAAAGTCCAACGCGCTCGCATACCGTAAGAGCCGCCACCACCAGAACGCTCGGTGTATACCATGTCGTAGCAGGTCTCGGCGATGTGGCCATTGTCTTTCCAGTTGGCCATATTGAAGTACTCGTTTTCGTAGTCACGGACAAGCCGCACCGTGATCCCGTTGGTGAGTGCTGTAAGATCGCCGAAGAGTGCGTCATCGCCTTGGGTGCCCATCACCATGCTGATGGTCATGCGCGTAATGTCGAAGCTGTAGAAAGTCGGCGGCTGCACCCGATAGATCTGCCGAGTAACTGACCCATCCACTGCCATCTCTGTTTCGGTAAGGATGGCAAAGGTACCGGCAGAGGTGTAACTGAAGTTCAACGGACGGTCTAGCGTAAGGACATCACCGAGTACACCCAGTATCATGCCCTCGTACAGGAAGGGCTCACCGACAACTTGCTGCTCAAACAGGACTAGCGTGTCGCCGATTGCGGCACTGTGGCCCGCCGAAAGGGTTACGGTGTAAGTGTCAACGACGGCGTCTGCTGCAAGTGTCTCTGAGCCTTTACCTTTCTGGAACTCCTGCATCTGTAGCCGGTTGATCACATCGCTCTGGACCACGGGCATGGCACCACGCTCTGGGGTAATGGCTTCGGTGGTGCCGTAGCTGTTCCTGCGCCACTCGGTCACGTCGAACAGCTGGTCATTGCTGTCGAGTGCTTGGCCACTCTCGGGGTGCATCTTGTCGCGCTTGTCACCCATTGCTTCTCCTAGCTTAAGTACAGGCAAGCCGCCTTACCTGCAGGACCGTTAGAACTTCTGAAGCCGACGATGCCGTGCGTTGAAGTCAGGGCACAGTTTGCAATGTGCGTTCCTGCGTAATCACTCTCCACGATCACAGGCGAATCGGCGGTGATGGTACTACCACTCACCGACACGTGAACACCAACGGCAGGTCCACCGTTGTAGGTTGCTGCGTCATCGTGTGCCTTTATACACACAACAGCATTCGATGAGTCGTATGCAGCAACGTCAACGTAGCTGTGGGTGAAGTTGCCTTGGTCCCAGATGTCAGTGATGGTGCCATTGGTAAACACACTGCCGCTGATTTCCATGATCAAGCCACGGGTGCGCGTGTTACCTGTGCCTGTCCAGTAACCGCACACGATTGCCCGTGTGCTGTCCAGTGCGCTCACGCAAAGCTGTGCAGACAAGTCAGAAGAAATAGTGTCTGCGTCAAGCGTTGTTATGGTTGCGCCAGAACGTGATACCTGTCTCGCATAGGTAACGCCACTTCTGCGATATAGAACGATGCCGAGTGTGGAAGAGAACCCGTCCATGTCGATGCTGTCTTGCGCTGATGCACCGATGTGGATGTTGGCTGTGTCCTCTTCTGTCAGGGTCGTGCCGCTGAGACTGAGCAAGGAACAGATCGGCATGTTCGCAGTCGAACCGTTCGGGTCGCGGTAGCCTATAGCAAAGTAGGTACTATCGAAGCTCATCAAACCAATTAGAGCGGAGTAACCATTGTTCACTTCCAACTCCGTGTTGGTCGTAATGGTTGTTCCACTGATGGTAAGGCACTGCGCGAAGGTCTTACTGTTGGTGGAGTCGGCGTAACCTACGATGACATGGGTATCGTCTACACGCACAACTCGGTTCTTAGAATTGATCCCAACGCTCTTATAGACTACGGGTGTTCCTGCGGTGACGGTCGTGCCAGACAAGGACAGTACAACAGCCGTTCCGTAGTTGCTATTCCCAACGTCCGTATAGACAAGCACTGCCTTGGTGTCAGTGAGCCTGCAGACATCGAGGTTGCTTACGTCTGCGGATTCAAATGTTTCTAACGCCCCTGCCGACAGGTCTAAATCTGCCGCGCCAAAAACGCTTAGAAATCCTGTCAGTCCTGCTCTCATGCGGAGTCTCCCTGCCATGCGAAGGTATTGGCCACGTAGGCCGCGAGAGTGATTGCTGCATACTGACCGGCAGTCTTCGTGTGGCTCTGCCGGTTGTTCAAGGTCGTGCCACTGGCAGTCGGTGTAACCTGCCCTGCCCCAAGCTGAATCACCGTACAGTTGAAGCCTGCACCCAACCCACTCGGAACGGTCAATGTGATTGCGCTTGCGTTGTTGCAGGTGACGATCTTGCCGTTGTCACTTGCTGCGAGGGTGTAGCTTGTACCGGTTTGCGTGTTGACCTCTAGCGTCTTGGGCTGTGCATAGGCCTTGATGCTCTGCTGACTGGCGACCTTGGTAGCGTCGTCACTGCTCATGTCGTCTTGGTCAAGGAAGTAGCTGTTGCTAGACAGGTCGGTGTCCGTGTTCATGGTTGCGCCTGCGGCATCAACATTCGTTGCGTCCGTGACATCGGCCAGAGCCTCGATGCCGTCAAGCTTGGTTTTGTCACCATCTACAAACTCACCTTCAGCAAGGATGTCTTGCTTGAGGTCGAGTGCAGTCTGCTGCGGTGTACTCACTGGCAGCGTACCAAGCGTCACGCTCTTTTTGTTGTTGCCGTCGGCGCTGTCTTCTGAGATGAGGTAGTCGGCTGCGATTGGTGTTGCCTTGGCAGCAATGGCTGCAATCTCACCGCTCACGTTTACGTGTACGGCATCGGGGTCGTTGACTGTGCTGCTGCTCGCGCTACCTGCGCCAGTTCTTGCCCTGCGTTGGTCTATGTAGTCACCGCCGTCGGTGGTGCTGCGGATCACGGTCTTGACTGCGTTGGTGAAGCTATTCCGCGCTTCGCAGATAAAGCTACCCAAAGGCCGAAGCTCTGCAAAGACCAGTGCGCTCACAACCGTTTCCAGTTCGCTTTCTGCTGCGTCCTGCGCATCACCGAGGGTGCTATGCTCGGTCTGTCCCATCTTGACGTAAGTGTCTTCACCGTTGGCAACGCCGATGGCGAACGCATGGTTCAGGAAGTAATTATTGTTCGATACGGTGGTGAGCTGCCACGTTCCGCCATTGTTCTCGTTGAACACGGGCCGACCAGTCGCACCAATACCGGCATCAACGTCAGTCATTACACCGAACCCTGCCTTGGTGAACTGACGCAGGGTAGGGCTTGCCTCCGAGCCTTCAAGGTACAGGATGCGATAGCCGACCGTGCTTGCCTTGGCATCAACACTGAACACTTGGTCTTCATCGCGGAACTTCCCTGCAGTGTTGCCGAACTGTGCGTGCGCATCGAGCGTACCATTACCGTCAACGCTGAAGCCATTCAGCACAAGCCCGTCGTCCACCATGGCCGCGCCGATGCTTGTGTGCATGGCGTAGTGTGTAGCACCACTCATCTGGTTCTGGTGCATTTCACGGACCGGACCGTCAAGGATTGTTTCCTTGTTGGTCGCATCCCAGTACAGCTCTGCCACGAAGGTGCCTGTACTGCCATAGATCCAACCAATGTCGAAGGTGGTTGTTACGGTCAGGGTTGTGCTACCACTGGGGAAGTAGAAGTAGTGCGGCCCTTCCACATCCGTCCAGACTACGTTCACGCTGCCGGTTACGGTGCGCTTGACGTCCAGATCGTAGAAGCTGAAGTCTGCGGAGGTGGGTGCAAGCGTAAGGGTGCGCGTGCCATCAACCACCGACAGGTCCAACGGGTTGTCGCCGTTGTCAACGGCTACACCGTTCAGGCCAATGAAGCCGCCGCGTTCGTTGGCATCCGTGTTGCTTGCAGTGAGTCCTTCAAGAGCTTGGATCTGTGCTGCAGTAGCAAGGCCTTTCTGTGCATTGGTTGCCGACTGAATGTCATCGTCGCCATTCGTGTGTTCTGCCGCATGAATCTTCTCGTGTCCTGCCATTGCTAAACCTCCTCAGTCGGGTAGTTGTTTGGGTCGTAATCTTCAACGGTCATGCCGCTGTAGTCTTGGTGTTCGCAGCAAGGGTATGCCCACTTACCATCAAGGCGTTCGCGCGGTTCTGCCCATCGGGTAGTCTGGCTTGCATAGGGTTCATCGTTATGATGCGCAAGATGGCAAACCAGATCGAGTGCCTGTTGTGCTTCTGCTTCTGCTTCGGTATTGAAAACGACTTCTTGCATATCTTTCTCCTATGCTACGGGCGGTGTATTTTTGTAAGGGTGGCCAACGGGCAGAGACCCTGCGAATCCCCACTTGTGGGCTAGATAACCTTCGATCTTCTGGCGGTCTGCCTCGCTTGGTTCCGTTACCATCAGGATGACCTCTGCGAGTCTGCCGTCCATGCTGTCGGAACCGTTGCGTCCGAGTCGGCTGATCTCGTAGTCGGTTGCCGTCCACGTTCCGGCACTGGTGCCAGACAACGCACCGTTGATACTCGCGTATGCCGCACCACCAGTCTCAACCCAGAACTCCATCAGGCCAACATCCGTGCCGATGCTCGACCCGTTCGCACCAGTGAAGTTGATGCCACCACCTTCATCCGCGCCGAGCCGGAAGATGATGTTGTTGGTAGCAGAGACCTCTCCTAGTTGTGTGTATCTGTTGTTGGTGGAATCATAAACAATCGCGTTGGAGTTTACGTTGTCGAACTGCGCGACGACGAACGCGGCGAACGGTGCGCCGTCTGTTATCACGTTGGTCAGCTGCATCCTGTCCTGCGGCGAGTTGTCATCCCAGTCGATGACGTTCAAGCCGTTGATCGTGCGCGTTCCTGTAACCGGCTGTGCTGATGCGGTGCCTTGGGTCAGATGGTTATTGTTGCCGCTCTTATCATTCCACTGGGAGACTGCTCCACCACTGTCGGTGATGGTATCGGTGTCGCTTGCATCCCACCATGTCTCAACGGTAATCTCAGCAGGAGTCCAATCACCCATTCCTACAATGAACCGTTTGCCTGTTGGTATTTCTAATCGCATTCGATTCTCCTATACCGTTGGTGCTGCGTTTTTGTAAGGATGGCCGAGGGGGAGTGAACCTTCAAGACCCCACTTCCATGCCAAGTAACCTTCAAGCCTCTGCCTTGTCGCAGTGCTTACATCCGTTGGCACAATCACAACTTCACCGATCCGAGTATCAGCGGTCTGGTCTGCGTTGCGGAACAACTGAACTGTAGTTGTGTCTGTGCTTGTGTAAGCGTTTGATCCTTCGGAAGTACCGTCAATGAATACCTCTTTGGTTCCTGCGCCTGTACCATCAAACACACCACCCCAGATCATCGGATTGTCCGTGCCGGTTATTGTTGTCAGTGCAAGATCTGCTCCTGCATTGCTATACGCAGTGAGCGTGAGGTTATTATTGCGGTAGAACCTCAAACCCCAACGATCAGTTCCAGAAGATTGAGGCAACTGGAATGGTCCTTGACTAAATACACCATCATATAGGTTCATCGCGCAGAAGAACATAAAGTCAGCTCCACAGGTAACAGGTGCGTTCATAAAGGTGCCGCCTGTAGCCAGATCATATGCGCTGATAGTATTCAATCCTCCAAGAGTATGCACCCCTGTCTGCGGTTGGTCTGCTGCTGTTGCCTGTACCATGTGATCATCGTTGCCGCTCTTGTCATCCCACTGACTGACAAAACCACCCGATTCGGTTATGGTGCCTGCGTCGTCTGCATCCCACCATCCGAGAGTGGTGATCTCACTTGGACTCCAGAGCTTTGATAGTCTTAGTCGGTTGCCCATGCTTCCTCCTTAGACCGAAAGGTCAACGCTGAATGTATCGGTACCGTTGTAGAAGTTGAGCGTCTTCGTCGATGCGTCCTTCGCCTCGACCCAGAGGTCGCCCGATTCGATCGGAGTCGGGGTCGACGCATACTCAATCAAGTTGATGAGGCTACCACCTGTCGGGCCAGTCTCAACCTTTGCGCCACTCTCTTGCAAGTCACCATCGGTGTCGGTGGTGAGAATGTTGTCACCAGTGTTCAGGCTACTCAGTCGCAGGTCCGGTGCGTACAGCCTTGTCCCGTCCCATGCAAAAGCGGCAACACCACCGAAGGCACCCGAGTCATTGAACTGGACGTAAGTGTCTGCGCCGCCGGGAGGCGTTACGCTGTTATCCACATACGCCTTGACGGACTGTTGGCTTGGCACCTTGGTCGCGTCATCGCTCGCCATGTTGTCTTCATCGAGGAAATACCCGTTGCCGACCAGTGTGGTGTCGGTGTTCATGGTGGCACCGGCTGCGTCTACGTTGGCAGTGTCGGTTACGTCGGCGAGTGCTTCGATTCCATCGAGCTTGGTAATCTGTGCCGTGGTCGCCAAACCTTTCTGGGCTGCAGTTGCATCCTGAATATCATCTGTGCCATCGGTATGGCTTGCTGCGTGTGCTGCCGGTGTTGCTGCTGCATGTGTATGCAAGGCAGTCTCACCGCCATCGGTGAGATCGGTTGCATTGACATCACTGATGTTGTTGACTTCAGCACCTGCCTCGATTCCGTCGAGCTTGGTCTTGTCGCCATCTGCAAAAGCACCCTCGGCCAAGACGCCTTGATAGTCGGTGTCCTCAACTGCTGCGCTGATGGCACCTGCACCATTAGCCTTGACCAGACCGTTCACCGCGCCGACGATCGGATCCGACTCGACAGGGTTGACGTTGGCTGCGTCGGTTACATCAGCACCTGCCTCTATCCCATCGAGCTTCGTAATCTGGGCCGCAGTGGCCAGACCTTTCTGGGCAGCGGTTGCGTCTTGGATGTCGTCCGTCCCGTTCGTGTGCGTGGCCGCGTGCGCGAGCGCTGCAAAGTACGAGTCGAAGAGATCCTTCACCTTCTGGATGGAAAGACTCTTGGTGAGCGGCGTGCCGCTCGGGTCTTGCGTCACCTCCAGAAGGTCTGTCAGTGCAGCGGCGACCGCTGCGGTCATGTCCGTGATTTTCGTTGCCATCGTTTAATCTCCTTCGGTCCATCTGGCGTCGCCGCTTTCAGTGACGCGAATGTCTCCACTCTCCGTGATGCGCGTATCGGCAGGGACGATCGGTCCCGCCGACTTCTGCTGCACTGTCATGCGGCCACGTCTCAGGTGTCCGGCGTTGTCCTGTGTAATCCTGCTCATACGCTTGCGTGCCATGGTCTACTCCCGAACGAATCCGATCATCTCGGCCACGTCGCCGATCGTACCCTTGACGTTGATGTAGTCATCGTCAACGAAGTTGCCGGTGCTCATGTCAAGAATGCTGCCTGCCTGAATGGTCCAGTACAGGTCGGAGCAGCCGGGCCTTGACACCTGCAAGGCGTTCGCTGCGTTGCGTGCCTGCAGTGCAAGCGCAACAAACTCAGGGTTGATTCGCATCTGCTGCCACGTTCCATCGAGTGTCAGGTTCTTCACTTTGATCGGGCAATTCATGTTCTCTCCTTTACACTACCACGTCGACAGGTAGAGCACCTTCGACCACTGGTAAATCCAAAACCTCTATGCCCTCAAGGGCTTCTCCAATCTCTTCCAGAAAACCACGATACAGGTAGCGCGGGCTTTCTGGGGGTAGGCTGCGGGACTCTGGTCCGGTGTTCGGATAAGAGTCTGGGGTCACCGCGTTCACTCCTTCTGCAACCCCTTCGCCGAGCAGGCCCTTCTCCACTGGCTTCCACTCCCAGTCGTCTTCGTCCCACACAAGCTCTGCTTCGAGATACTTGATCTTCAGCATTTGCTATCCTTACCAGAAAGTCGGTGGAAGCGGCTCGGGCTGCGGTATCCGATCTAGCGGGGGCAGCTCTCCTTCCACATACTCCACGTCCTTCACGACTGAGATTATGAAGTTGAAAAAGTCTGGGTCCTCTCGGGCGAACTTCGAGGGGTTCTCGTACAGCTGCTCGATGCCGGTGCTCATGACTTCCACTCCATGCGGGTCGTTGACGTCATCCCACGAAGCCTTCCTGTACACGCGTCCGGTATAGGTGTTCATCCACCGGTCACGCTTTACTTCATAGCTGCCGTCCCACGTGATCTCCTCGCCTGCAGTACGCTTCCGGTAGAAGTCCCGCGCGAGCGTGTCCGCGTAGCCGCCGGTCACCGGTGTTCCCGTCACGTTGTTTTTGCTGCCGATAGCGTGCCCGAACTCGTGGGCAATGGTGCTTGTGTGACTATGATTCCGAAGACGCATGACGTCTTTGATGCTGTCGTAAGACCCGCCCGCTGTTGGGTCGGTCTCCTTACGGATCTTCATGCTGAACGGAGCCACGCGCTCTTCCATCGCTTCGATCTCAAGCTCGTCGTCGGGATAGTCGCGATCGCCCAGTGGCGGGGGCGGGGGTCCGACGAGCTTTTCAGCCGCGCTCTCGCTGAAGAACTTGGACACCTCTCCGACCGTCTCGTTGAATCGCACGTTCACCGCTTCCGGCATGGTCGAGTTGATGGTCGTCGTAGCATCGCCACCAAAGTACTCCACCTTCTGTCCGATGCCGTGCACGCGAAGCGGGTTCTGGTTGATCGGGTTGTGTAGCTCTTCTCGCATCAGCGCGATATGATCCAGACCACTCAGGTCCCGCTTGCTCAGATCCCTCTTCGCTTTCTTGAGCTTCTTCGTGGCGCGCTTGCGTGCTGCCGTGAAGTCATGCGCTTCGATACTGTCCTCACCAAACTCCCGAATGGCTGCAGCCTGCAGACGCAACGCTTCCTTCCACTCGGCGAACGCCTCGTCGTACCGGTCCTTCCACTTCTTGACCTTTGCCTCTGTCTCCTGCTTGATTTCCTCGTCCCTTTGGAGCAGCCACTGCCGCCACTCTTCCGCCGTCTCGAACGGCTGATCTGCAGCCTCGGTCTTACCGGCTGTTTCTGGGGGAAGGGTCTCAGGCTCTGGCTCCACTGGCTTCGGTGCGGGCTTTGGCTTAGGCTTCGGCTTGACCGGATCCGGTGTAGGCTGCGGCGGCTTCGGTGCAGGCGCGGGCAGCGGGGGCACCTCAGATCCCATCTCTGTGATCACAGGCAGGAGCGTGCACCGGCAGTTCGGGTGCACCGGCGGGTGCTGCGTTGCACGACGTGCGCCACGCATACTGACCTCGCGGTTCTTCCCGTCTGCGCCCTGCACCGTGCCGGTCATCGTGTCACCTGCTCCGAGGAAGGGGTCACCGATCGCGATCACCTTGCCGTGCAGCTCCCTGCAGAAGGGGCAGGTCAGCTCGTCCGCCGTAGCGTACCACTGGACCTTCTTGACCCCTGCCTGCTGATAGCGACCCATGGCACCTTCGTTCTCGGTCCACGACGTGGTCGTCCGTGCGAGCATCCGCGCGTAGTTCTGATCCCACGTCTCGAAGGTCTCCATCAGACGCTTGGCAAACTCGCCACTGGTCAGGCCGCGCAAGGTGCCTGCATCGTCCACCACCTCGTCACGCAGCTGCGCCATGATCGCGTCGATCGTGGACGCGTGCAGGTCAGCGGAGTCGCCCGCCGTGTCCCACAGGTACTGCGCCACACTCTGCTTGGTGGGCATCGTCGTGAAGTCGTCGAACCCTTCGCCTGCATCGCCGATGCCGATCAGGATCTCGGGGTCTGTGGGGTCAGGTGCTTTGAAGTGCTGCCGGTCAACGAGGCTCCACCCCTGCATCGCTGCACCCACACCGTCCTTGAGCATGGCCGCGAAAATCTGATCTTGCCATCGGGTGTTGAAATCTCGCGGGATCGGATCCTGTCCCGCGCGCACGCGACGCACGCTCTCGCGCGTCTGCGCGCGCAAGGCACGGCGGAGCTTCGGCTCCATCCTCTGAGCGTACAGCTGCATCGTCCGCTGCCGCCTCTTGGCTAGACGCTCCTGCCGTGCACTCTTGACAATGGGCTGCGATGCAGTGCCAGAGCAGCCACACGAGCATCGTGCTCCCAACACCAAAGAGGAAGCACGCGATCGGCGTGCCGATGTCGACTTGCATACTGGTCTCCTTTCGAGAGTCGCAGTCACAGGGTCTCCTCTGTCTGGAGCTGTTCATCCAGTGGGATCTCGGTCAGCGCGCCCATGCCCATCTCGGCGCTCTCGCCTTCAGGCACAAGCATCGTACTGGCATTGTACTTGTACACCATGTCGTCGTCGGTTGATTCCTCGCCGATGATCTCCTTCGCCATGGCTCGCGTGATCACGCCGCGATCGAACAGCTTGCCTGCACGCTCTGCCCTCTGGTCTTCGTCCTCCTGCAGCTCCTTGATGTCGGTCGTGTCGAAGCAGTAGCGGATCTGGCCCTGCAGCTCTGGGGGTATGAGCTGCGACGTGTAGCTGTCTGCGAAGCTCTGCCAGAGACCTGCAAGGGTCGACGTGTAGAACCACCTCTTGGCTTCACCGGTGTTCGACCACGGCGAGTTCTTGAGACCAACCCACAGGCCGACCACGATCGGGGGCACCTGAAAGCAGGCGCACACGCGGCTCTCGTCGATGTCTCCATAGGTCGACCAGTCGAAGCTCGACAGCGGGTCGATGAAGTCGATGCTCGCCTCGTCACCAGAGATCAGGAACGCGGAGGCTCTCGGATCCGTGCCTGTCTTGCGCCGGAGCGCTGCACGCAGGTCTGCCTTCTGAGACGGTCCCATCGCCTTACGTGTTTTGACCACGATGCCGGGGGTTGCCAGACTGGTCACACTCTCGGCCTTGTACTCGGTCGCTTTCTGGTCAAGGTAGATGTGGCGGATCGCCGCTTCCATCGGGGCGAGTCCGTCCCACAGGTTCATCGGGTGCGGGAACTTGGTGTAGACCATGTCGTCCACGGGCACCGTCCACTCCTTGCCCTGCTCCGTCTTGATCGTGAAGCTCTCGATCACGCGGGGGCTGTCAGGTGCTAGGCCGAGGGACTCCACAAGGTTCGGGGTCACCCAGTGCGGCGGAACAGGCCACAGCTCTCGGACCACCTTGTCGTCGGAGCGCCACTTCCACAGGTACGCCTTGCCGGTCGCTTGGATGTGCAGCTGACTATACTGCTTGTAGTCGTTCTCGCTGACATGTGGGTTCATCACGAAGGGCTGCATGTACGGACTGTCCTTCTGGATCACCCACCGGTCATTCGTGGCGTCGTACGCCTCTACCACAAGCGGAGCCTCTGCGTAGCTCGTGGCGATCTTGTTCACGCACGCGTACGCCAGACTGTTGTTCTGGATCATCGCGAGCTTGGTCTTGTCAGAGAAAGCGGGGAATGGTCCGTCCTCTTTGCCAGTGCCGAGGATACGCAGCACGTCGTCTTGGGTCAGGCCCTTCTCTTTACTACCGAACAAACTCTTTACCCAGTTCATCATTTTTCGATCCTCGGGGGCTTCGGTTCACACAACTGCGGAGGCAGGTCATTTGCCTCGTGACCACAGGTTAGACATCTCCACCGGTCCATGCAGTTGATCTTCTCCACTGGTATCATGAGACCACGCCCGCAGTTTCGGCATGGACGTCGGTTGCTCTTTGACGGGTACGACATACTCAAAGCCCCCTTCCTCTCTGGTCTCGATAACCATCCCTTTCAGGAGGTGCACCATACCGCGCTTGCCCGCCTTCGGGTCGTACACCTCGATGCCGAAGTCGTCGGTCATGATGACCCTGCCTGTCACTGGGGGTTCTTCTGGGGGAGTGGCGCAGCCTGTCATGATCGCAGCCGTGACCAACATGGTCAGCGCGAAGCCCATCTGCTTCACGCGCTGCTTCAGAGCGAGGACAAGCCGGTCGTCCTTGATCAGGGTCGCCACCTTGCCCCCGCCCTTCTGCATTCGGCGGAGGTAGCACGGGAGTGCGTCCTCAACCCACTGGGCCAGTGAATCGAGGACGTGCTCCGGCACGCCTCTCTGTTCCATCTGCTCGAACTCGCCTGTCACTCTGGCCATGCCTTCGTCGAACGGACTCATCATGTTCTCCTCCATGGCTCGTGACAACCTGCATCACAGACGATCTCGTAGGTCTCGGGGTTCATGTGCACCGGACCTTCACACTTCAGGCAGACGATCCCGCGCCCCGCGTGCGTGCACGTGCGTGGGGCGAAGATCCTCTCGTGTTCGCTTCGATACTTCTCGTGGTCTGCTGTCCTGTCTCTGCTACCCTTGCTCATGCCATCTCCATACCGAACTGATTCACTTGGTGATAGTACGTTAATGCGAGGGCATCCGCAAGGTCTGGACTCCGACCTCTTCGCTTTTTGATCTTGTCCTTCGGTTCAAGTCTGATCTTCCGGTCCGACTGGATCGTGTATCTCGGCCACGTGCACTCCTTGCCAAGAGCCGCGTACTGCTTCGGGATGAGCAGCTTTTCTTTGGCGTCTGGTCGCATGGCGTTTCTGATCGCCCAGTACATCTCGGTCCTGCAGTTAAAGAACCTCTCACGGTCAAGCGCCGTCTCCCCGAAGTTCACAGGGGTCACGTCGATCTCAAGCTCGTGCAGTCTATCCGTCACGCCACCACCGAGACCGGTGTCGTCGATGTAGATACTCTCAGCCTCCACGCCTTCGTTGCTCGCGTGGTGCTGAATCAGGCCCACCGTCTCCATGGTGCTCTTCTTGTCGTATGCCCACATGCCGCGCACACAGCGATCGTCTCGGACCACAACCACCGTCCGGTCATCGCCGAAGCGCGCGACGTCCACGCCCATGATCCGCTTGCCCTTGGGCCGCGCTACCTTGGGCACCAGTAGGTTCTTCAACCAGTTGAGCGGGACAAGCACGTCGTCACCGCCCTCTGGGAAGTCGCCTTTCACGCGTGCCTTGTACACGCCGCTGTTCTCGCCGTACTCCGCCTTCATCCCTTCGATCCACTCACGGGTCGCAAGGCCCGCGATGCCGAGGTCGCACACGTCGAAGGCTGAGCTGTGGAAGTTCAGCCACTCGCTGCTGTTGAACGTATCGTAGAACGGGCCCTCTGGGCGGAGGGGGTTTCCGAGCAGGACGATCTTGCTGCCCTCTGCAGAGCACACGCCCTGAATCGCTTCCATCGCTTCATAGCTGAGCTTCGACGCTTCGTCGACGATGACCATGGCACCGCGTTCTGTACGGAAGCCGCCGAACGCTTCAGGCACATCGGGCGAGACGCAGAAGGCTCCCCACAGGTCGCCACGCCTCCACTCCGTTGCCATGGGGTCGCCGCCCAGTGCTACAGGCGCGCGCCGGATGAGCCGTCTCAGGCTCGGCATGATCGTCTTCAGCACGCCCGTCCACGACGCACCAGACAGCACGACGTAGCTCGGGCAGTTCGCATCGAGATACAGCGCAGTGAGCACCGCCGTCCAGAACGTCTTGCCCACACCGTTGGCTGAGCGCCACGAGATCTGCCGGACCTCTGGGTCCATGAGCGCCTCGGTGATCTGCTCCTGCCTCTCGTGTGGGCTGACGCCGTACATCCTGCGCACGTGGTCGACCGGCTTCAGCCTTGCGTGCTGATTGTACCGGCGTACCGCGTCCACCAGATGTGCGGGGATCTCACTCGTCGCTGTCATCGGCTCCCTTGCCTTCTGGGTCGAGGACCAAAGCCATCGCATCGGTGACCGTCATCTTGCCGCTGAAGTTCACCTCTGTCTCCATGCTCTGCTTCGGCTTGCCTTCCGTCCGGTCTGCGATGAACTGCACCGCCCACGGCTTTCCCTGTAGCGCGTAGCTGTACACGCGACGCAGGACCACCTCTAGCTTGGTGCTCTCTCCGTCTCGGGTGCCTTCCTCCTCGCCAATCTTCTTGAGCAGGTCGGGGATGCACTTCGCTTTTGGGGGTCTGCCTTTGGGGTTGCCGCTCTGGCCCTTCTGCCATCCGCCCTTCCCTTCTGGGTTCAGCTTCATGTCCCGCTTCTTCGCGGGCGCTTTCTTGGTGACCTTCTTCTTGGTCGTCTTCTTAGCCGTCACTGGTCCGCTCCATCCTGATGCCTATGTACTGTGCCGTGCCGTCGTTCGATGCTTCCAGTGCTTCCACTACCTGCCACCCCATCCCCTCGTGCGCGCCTATGCACGCGCGTGTCGCGTGAGGATGCAGTGCTCCGATGATCGCCTTCGGGACTTTGAGCTTGCCAAGTCCAAGCGCTTCCTGCGCAACCGTTGTCATGTTGCCGCCACCGTTCACGCGGATCAGGCCGATGGTCAGGAACACGGTCACGGACTGCTGCGCCTGTTCGAGGATTGCAAACCAGTGCTTCCATGGTGAGCCGTAGGTGTCCACGTCGATCACGTCATGGTCCCACCCGCCTGCCTGCAGGTAGCGCGCGCTGTCGATCTTGAGCCTGCCCTTCTTCGCCTTGAGGTCAAGCCCTAGATACGACTCTACCTCAAACTCAGCCTTCAGCTCTCCCCACAAAAGACCACTGCCCATGCAGCAGTCGAGCACACGGGCAGGTTCATCGCTATGGTACTTTTGCAGGAAGTGGCGACGCAGGTCGAGCTTGGCTGCAGGGTTGTGATTGTCTGTCTGCTTGGTCTTAACCATTCGCCGTCGTCTCCACAATCGAGTCGGGGATCTCGGCAGCAGCCTCGGCCATCTCGGCGATGTCTCCCCACCTTCCGATCGGGACGCCGATCAGGACCCACGCCATGGTAGGTGGCTTGTCCGTGTCCACCTCGCGCAGGTCTGTCTTGCCGTCCTCGACGCCGAAGTCCGCAACCTCGTCTTCACTGAAGCCCCAGTCGGTCAGCTCGTCTGTCTCGAAGTTCTCTTCCAACATCGACCAGTCCCACCTTCCTTGGTTCTTGTTCAGGCGGATGTTCAGCTCGCGCTCTTCAGCCTCGGGCAGACAGACCTCGACGGTGGGCACCTCTTCATGGCCGAGCTTCTTCGCTACCTTCAGCCTCTGGTGTCCACCCACCAACACATTGCGCCGGTCCTCGTGCATGTTCACGATCAGCGGGTCGACGAATCCGAACTTCTCCACGCTCTCGATGATCGATCGCTCGTCGTCCTCTGTCATCTTCCTCGGGTTGTACTCGGCAGGGTTCAGGTCGTCGACCAGTCGCATGATCAACTCCTGCTTCTTCCCTCCCTGCTTTGCAAGTCTTCGCTTGGCCATCGCTCGCTCCTCCTTGTCTACCTACCGGACCCCTCTCGGGGGTAATCCGGCAACCGCTTGCCCTATAAGGACTTGCGCGCGAGGGAAAACCCCCCTATACAACCCCCTCTATGGGCGATTTTGGGGTGAAATCCGCATATGTGGGTCTGTAGGGGGGTTTTAGACGTCCGTGAACGTGCTTTTTAGCCCCGTAGAGCGTCTTTGATTCTTTGGACGTGTATCGGGTAGGGTAGGCTCCTCGAACGCCCGTAGGAGCGCTTTATGGGCTTTTTGGCTTTTCTGGGGGTAGGGGGTCAGGGTAGGGGTGCCTGTAGGGGGCACAGGGGGCGCCTGTGGGGCGCTTTGACCGGTGGCGGGTAGGGTAGGAGGGGAGGAGCGCCCCGCGCCCGTGTGGGCGTCTTGTGGGGCGCTCCTCTGGGGAGTGCTTGGCACAGGGTCAGCCGGTCACCACGTGAGCCGTCTGAAGCACCGCACCTTCTGCAGCCTGTACTCTCTGGCGAGACCGAGCACGCCCTTCTTCCAGACGCTCGGGGAGACGTCCCGCCAGAGCAGCCGCATCCGGTGCCCTTTCTTGAACGCGTTGTTCTCTGCGAAGTCCGTCATCAGCTCGAAGCACTCACGCATCGCTTCCGTGACTGCTGCCTGCATCGTGTCCGGTCCTCCGACGAACAGCTCCTGCTTGTCTTCGTCGTACCGCAGCCCGAACACAATCTCCTCTTCTGTCTTGTGTCGGGCAATCAACTTCTTCCTCATCGCTCTCTCCTTTCACAAATACCCCCGAGCTACCTCCCCCCATGGTGTACACTGCCTTCTTACATGCAACTACTCTCTTAAATAAATAAACAATATAGGTCACACGAAAGAAGACAACACCCACACGGGGGAGGTATGGCGGGGGTTTTCGCTCATATCTCACAAACTCTTGTCGCTTCGCTGCTTGCGCATATTGGGTCACCCGATGGTTTCCTCAAATCGAACACGCTCGGCAGTTTCCCCCCGTGGGGTCAGCTGCCCTCTTCCTCTGGGTCATTGCCCTTGAAGAACTTCATCGCTGCGGGGTACGAATAGCCGCGGTCGTAGATCACGATGATCGGCAGCTGCCCTCCCTGCATACTGTACTCACTGAGCGCGGCCACGTCTTGGATCTTGGCATCGACCACGTCTTGCATCTGGCGGAACTCGAACGGGATACCCATCCGCTTGAGCTTGTCCTTGGCTGCGTCACAGAGCTTGCACTTGTCCTTGCCGTACACGATCACGTCTTTGGTCATGATCCGTTTCTCCTTCTGCTTGTCAACGAACTGGTGCCACGCCTTTATCCTTCTGGAGCGCGCACCCTCTTGAGCTTTCGCTTCGGCTTTCTGGAGGACGTGCTCGATTGCTTTGCCGATGACTTCTTCTTTCGTGTTGCCTTCTTCGTCGTACCGCTTGCCGAGGGTCGTTCGCGTAGGCACTTGACCACCTCCTCATTGAAATGGGTAAAGCCGCAGTAGTGATGGAACACGACCAGACCTTCCCACGTGCTGCCCGCCTGCTTGCGCAAGGCGGCTTGGTCTTCTGGGGTGACGCAGAGGCTCGCGTACTGCAGACGACCCTCTGGGTCCATGATCTTGACCCACACGTCTCCGTTCTTGTCATCCTGCACCACAAGACGGCAGGGCACGCCTTCATCCCTTCCGGTCTTCTTACTCTTCTGCAGCTTGGCCATGATGCTCCTCCCATTCAGCCGTGCACTTGGGGCACAGGGTTGTCAGGTTCACGAAGGGCGAGCACTCGCCGGTGTCCGTGCCGTCTGGACTCATGACGCCACAGAAGCATGTCTCCGGTTCGTACTCGTACGAGTCGCCGCACATCTTGCAGACCTCTACCATGGGGTCGTCGTCGTTGGTCATGCTGCTCCCTCCGCTACCTCGGGCCACCGCTTCGCATACTCGTCGTAGTTCTTGATGATGTCGAGGTGCTCTTCCTGTGTCAAGCTCGCGAGGTCCTGCACCATCTTGTCGAACATGTTGCAGACTCCCGAACGCTGCACGCCGACGTACCGCTCGAACTTGCTCTTGCTAATCTTGATCGCCATCTTGCTTCTCCTTTTCTTGTCTGTGCATCTCCACCGTGATAATGTCCACCATGCCGTAGCACCACACTGCTGCAGTGACTAGGCCGAGCGGTTCCCACACGAGCCACATGCCGTACGTGCTGCATATGATCGCGCCGAGTCCAAACAACCCTCTTGCCGTTTTCATCTCACTCCTCCCTGCGGTCACCCGCCGCTATGTTTTTCAAAACATGCCACACGCCCACTACCCTTATCTGGTCATGCTCAAATTCCCACAGCGTTTTCTTTGCAAGCTCACGCAACCGCTCCACCTCGGCCTGTGATTTCTCTAATGCTATGAGGGCCTGTTGCCACTTCAGTCTGTACCGCTTCACCTCGGCCTCAAGCTCTTCAATACGAATGCCCATATTCTGCATTGCGTATTTTACCTCTCGCTTCTCTGGGCTGTATTTTATAAGTAAGCCGCCTATCCACTCTCTTGGTCTTACTATCTGCTCTTCCATCACTCCTCCCTGTCCTTCAGCCAACATCCGATCACCCAATAGGCAGCGGACATGAGTCCGGCCACGACCATCTGCTCACGATCTCCCATGATGCGGCCCACGATTGACATCGCGCCGAGGTACACCGCCATGCCTTCTGCGACTCTGCTCACCATGATCCTCCTATACATCGAACAGGGTCGCCATCGCCGTCAGGAACTTCTGGGCGACCCACTTGCACAAAGCCCGACCGCACACGCAGCCGAGCACAAAGGCCAGTACCTCAACCATCGTCTTCGGTGAGCTTCTTGGTAAGCTCCTCCATGATGTCGACGATGTCGCTGCCCATGAGGGTCAGGCAGATGCGCAGCTTCACCGCCTCGAACGTCGAACCCTCAAGGCGGGCGACACTATCAACCACTTGATCCGCTGCCGCGTAGTCCTGAGCCTTGACTGCTGTGTTCAGCTCCTCGGCAAGGAACTTCCACAAGCGTCTCGACATTGCCTTGGCTCCCTTCTCTCTTTCACTCTTCACGCAAACCATACAACATGTCCTCCAAACTAATCTCCACTGAAAGGGTCCGCCACAGTAGTCGGACCTCGTCTTGTATTGCCCACCGAATCTGGTTCTTCAAAAACGTCCGGTAGGTACAGCTCACTTCCTTTCGCTTCTCCTGCCACTTTGCCTTGCCCTTTCTGATCGCAAGGTAGCCGGTACTGATTGCAGCGTCCTCATGATACCAATCGGGCAGGCACATGTGATCGGTCACCTGTCTGATCAGTCCGACATAATCCATGCCTTCTCCCTTGTGTAGAGCTGAAGGCGATCCATCTTCCTGCGCACCGCTTGCTTGAGCCGCCACTGGCTCTCGCGACTCTCACGGCTCTCGACCACGCTGAGCATCGCCATGTCTTTGAGCAGGTACGCAGACGTGCGTCCCATGCCCGCCCATCCGACGATGTCTTTGGTCGGCACCCACTCGTCGGCCTGACTGCGGATGTACATCTGCTTGATCAGTTCCTCGATCCTGTCCGGTGCTGTGTCGCACGCAACCTTCGCGAGGATCCGGTAGATCCGATCGTCGACCTCCTTCTTGTGTTGGTAGATCGCGATCCCGCTGCCGAGGATGGCAAGCTGTGTTGCAAGGCGCGTGCCGATCTCTGCCGTGGGCTTGAAGGTCAGCGCGTTGGTGTACCGCTCACGGTCGACCGTCCCACGCATGGAGGCGATCCACTGAGCAAGCTCGGTCAGCCGCAGCTTGATGTCTCTGGGGATGGTGGGCCACGCGTCCTTCGGGATAGGCCGGTCGAGTACTGTCTTGCCAACCGCCTGCAGGTGCTCTCGCATGTTGCTCTTGTCGGTCAGGTTGTCGAGCGCCCGCATGATCGTCGTCTTGTTCGCATTGATCGAGCCGTAGATCGGGATCCGGTACTTGATGAAGCGCTCGCCGAGGATCGACTTGGTGTTGCTCTGCTTGTCGATGTAGTTGGTCACCCCACCGATCACGCCGAACTTGCTTTCGTAGTTGCGCACAAGCCCGTTGCCGAATCGCTTCTCGATCTTCTGGTCGTAGGCATCACGCAGGATCCCGAAGATCTCGTCACGCGCTGCCATGTTCATCTCTAGGATCGTGGTGAAGTCTTTCACGATCAGCACCTTGCCGTCGAGCTTCGGGATGAGCGACGGGTCACTGCCGCCCTGCCCCTGCATCCCACTGATCAGCGCGTGCGGGGTCAGGCTCGTCGTCGCATGGATCAGGGGCGCGGTACTGAGGCTCATCAGCAGTTCGCTCTTGCTACCCCCCGGCGGGGCGATCACGAACATCCACAGCGGGTCGCTGTCGAGCCGGTTCGCAAGCGCTGCACCGAACAGCACATCGAGGACTTCCGTGTCCGGCAGGTCGAGGTACTTCCTGTATGCAGCCTCCACCTGCTCGGGGTGCATACCGACACCTTCTGGGTCAGGGGTGCCGGTGTCTGTCTCGCCGAGGATTACCTGCCGCCCTTCTGGGGTGTCGGGTGCTCCGGCCAGTACTGCTTTGGGGTCCTCCTTGGTCAGGCCCTTCTTGACCACCTTCAGGGTCTTGACCGCACTGAACTCCTCGACCTCGTAAGCGTCTCGGATGTCGAAGCCGTTCGGCAGGTTCTCCGTCCACTCCAATCGCTTCATGGACTTGACCACCGGCTCCAACAGCTTCCACGTCCGAGCCATGCCGCGCTGCCCCGCTTCGTCGTTGTCGAAGAGCAGGACCACATCCTTCTTGGCGAACACATCGATCAGGTCTCTGGGGAAGTTGCCCGCACCGCAGACTCCGACCACGTCTTCCTGTATGCGCTGACGCCAAAGCACTTCGCTCCACGCGAACGCGTCCCACTCGCCCTCACAGATCCAGATCCGCTTGGACCCGTGCCACGTCTTGGGCATGACCAGACCAACCTTGCCGCCCTTGGTGCTCATGGGCCGGTGGCCGATCTTGTACCGGCGCAGGTCCGTCACCTTACGCGCGCCCTTGCTGTCGAGCCGGTAGGCAGGGTACGTGTAGCCCACACCATTGACTCCGACCTTCCACATCTTGAGCGTGCGCGCCTTGAGCTTCCTGTCTTCGGTCAGCGGCTTGAGCGTCGTCGCGTCTGACTTCTTCGCGTTATGCTCGGCGACCTGTTCGAGGAACTGCTCGTAGTTGCCATGGGTGCCGCACGACTTGCAGTCCCACAACCGGTTCTCCTGATTGATGTACATCTTGACCTTGCGGCAGAAGGGGCACTTCGCTTCTGCTTGGTTCCCGAGGGTCTTGCCCGTAAGGTCGACTCCGTGTTGGGCGAACCCTTTCAGATCAGCCATTGTCTGTCCTCCTTTTCACGTACGCTGCGAGCATCTTCTTCTGGGTCTGCATGTAGGATCGAATCTGCAGCGCCTCTTTCTTGCTCAGTGAGGTGGCGCACGGCTTGCGCCTCTCCTTGATTCCTGCCATCAGGCAGATGCCGTCGATGATCTCCCCGTGCCTATCCATGTCATCTCCTGTCTGTTCCGTGATACCGTTCGGGGTCACTCATAGCGAAGCTCTCCTCTGCGGCAAGCATCCGCTCTTCCTGTTCTTCCTCCTTACGCTTCTCCCCGCTCTTCGCAGAAAGCCACGCCTTACGCTGCAGGTCTGTCCAACTCTCGGGCAGGTCGTCCGAGCACGCATGGTGAAGCGACCACTGAAAGTACCCGCACGGATCGTCCTCGTGGTCGATCACCCACTGCAGGTACTCCTCCTCGCCCTCATGCTTCTGGCAGCTGAAGAATCCTTGGGTCTGGGTGATAGAGTCGGGGGTATTCGGTTCGAGCAAATTGCGAGCGTCCTCCACCGTGTCAATGCCTCCAATGGAGGTCGGCCCGATCCAGTCGCCGCCCCAGAACCTGTCGTCCCATGCGACCAACTGAAAGTCGTTCGCTCCGATGCACTCGACCTCGAACCACCGGATCGTCCAACACTCGTACGGACCGTCTTCGCTGTCAAGCACATACGACAGCGTGCCGGTCTCCACCGTCTCGTGGTAGTTGCCGTCCCACACACTGTCTTTGCAGGTGGCAGGATCGTCGAGCCACTTGTCGAGTCGAACGCCACGCACCTCGATGTCCACAGGGTATCCCATCTCCTTGACCAGTTGCTTCACTTGTGTCCTGTTCATGCTAGTCCTCCAATCTATACGGATGCTTCTTTGACCAGTCCACCGTTGTATACTCGATGTCCACATCGAGCGGCACCTCAAACATCGGGAAGTCGGTCATCAACTTCTTGACCTCCCGAAGAATCTCTTGCGCATCTCGCAGTCGCTTGCGCGGCCACTCGATGATGATCTCGTCATGGATCGGCAGCAACAGCTGCGCCTCTCCACTGGTTGCTTCCTGCAGGTATCGATGCACGCGGTTCTGCGCTCGCTTCAGCACCTCCGCCGCCGTGCCTTGAATCCTGTAGTTGGTCGCGATGTACGGCTTGTCCGGTGGGACGAACAGACGACGCCCGAAGCCGAAGGTCTCCACGTGACCTTTCTCCTTCGCATCCTCGACCATCATCTGCGCGCTGAACTCCAACGAACCGAACACCGCGTCGTACGCGCGGAGCTTGGACGCGCTGACACCTGCGCCCAGTGTGCTCGCGATCTTCGCCATGCCCGCGCCGTACATCTTGGCGAAGTTCGCGTTCTTACCGGCAGACCGAAGCAGCTTGCGCTGATCCTTGTCGGCCTGCTGCCAGACGTCACCGTAGAGGATCGACGCACCCACCGCATGGAGGTCGTCCTCGACCGCGAGCTTGAAGAGCTTCTTGTCTCCCGTGAAGTTCACCGCGATCCTGAACTCGATCCCGCTGTAGTCGATGTGGAAATTGAGGAAGCCGTCCCGAGGGACGAACACCTTTCTGGCGGGGATCGGGTAGCGGTTCTTGAGGTTCGCCTCCTTCTGTACATTCTGCATGTTCGGATTGCTGCAGCTCTCGCGTGCCGTGCGCGCTTGGCACGTGTTGAGGTTGCAGTGAATGTCGCCGTTCTCTGCGGCCCGCTTCATGTAGCCCTGCAGCATCGACGCGCCTGCCTTGTGGCTCTTGTGCTTCACGATGAGGTCAAGCACTGGGTGCGGGTTCGCTTGCGCCATCTCGTCAAGGTACTCCTTCTTGACAGAGGGCTTACCGGCGGGGGTATATGCAACAGGCTCAAAATTAAGCTCCTCGAAAAGAAGAGCGCGCACCTGCGCGTCTTTGCCGATG
>Ga0180437_10001004_pt1 | contig 49961 bp, 57 predicted proteins | sample SS_ome_4_FD_132410 | JGI IMG/M metagenome (GOLD analysis project Ga0180437, IMG submission 132410) | Hypersaline lake sediment archaeal communities from the Salton Sea, California, USA - SS_3_D_1 metaG | ecosystem: Environmental > Aquatic > Non-marine Saline and Alkaline > Hypersaline >... | reverse complement strand
GCTATCTCTTCCAGCTCCTTGAATCTGAAAGTTGAGCAAAGCATCTGCATTCGCAGTGAAATTGATTGTGGATTCCAACCTGTAATTTCCCGGAGGGAAATACAACGTGGTGTAATTCGTCCCCGTCGCCCAATCAGCCAAAAGAGTGTCAAGAGCAAGCTGGACTGCCGGAGCGTCATCATTTACCCCATCCCCTACTGCTCCATAGGTCTTCACGTTGTATCGATTTGTGCCCACATCTAGGTCTTGTGGTAACCAACTTACTCCGCTGTAAAGCAGCGTCTGTCCTACGACGGGAGGATCGGAGGACACTGGGCGCCCTTGCATCCCCACAACCGTTTGAAGAGCCTCTGTTCCAGACAGATCTCCTCCTGCAACAAAAATCCCAGCATTTTTTGCAATGTAATTTAGCGCCTGCTGAATGGCCCATCTACTATTATTGCGTAATGTAAAGTTTGACATAGCCAGTAGGCTCCTTCGTACTTGGTTGTGAGGAGAGCAAAAATTTGCATTCTTAAAGAGCTATCGCTCCAAATTGTTTCCAGGTCCCCGGGGTGCCTGCAGTGGTGCATACCCAACCAATGTAACCTCCAGGAGTTGGGGTTTCGTTCCAGACGATATCCCCTACTTTGTGCGTGCCGCCTGTCGGGGCTGTAGAATCTACCGCGTCTGCACGTCGATCCAGATAGGTCTTTGTGTCTACAAGTGCCATTTTTTACCCTGCCCTGTACACGTTGCGTCTCACAACGTTTTTGTTGTTCGCATTAAACAATGTGTTATCGACATAAAGCGTTATCCCGTCGTCTTCTTTTACTACAAATTGATTTTTTGAGCAAATGCAATTATTTATTGCATTGAGGGCAATGTCCCAAAATACTCCGTCAAGATCTGCTGCATATACGACGTTACCAACAACAGAAATAGAGTAGTTGGAAAAGATCCTTCTTGACTTTAAGAACGTGCCTCCATTTAAACGCACGGTGTTCCCTGTGATAAAAAGCCCTGCTGGAAAATCTGTTGTGAAGAAGTTGTGATTCACTTCGATTTTTCCAAAATCGTTTCCTAAAGCGGTCACCCTTGAGCCACCACCCACATGCATGAATGCTGGCCCCATGGAAAAGAACCCAGTAGGATTGTTACGATCGTAGTTGTCACCAGAAAAACTGTTGTCGACAAAAGTTAGACCCCCTTGAAAATTCATCCCCCCAGTGTTTTCAAACACTGAGTTTTCAATAGACATTATGCCAACGCCTGTGATGATATTGCCGGTGTCATACCAGTAGCAATTTTCAAATCTTATGAAGGCAACGTTTCCGGTGAGCTCGATCCCATAGACGTCTTGATTCACGTCGTTGTTGGAGAAGCCACAGTTGATAAACTGTGAATATGTAGGGCTGGTTATGGTAAAAGCTCTCTGACAATCCTTGAAAGTCATGTCGGTTACGGTGAGCCCTGCAATGTAAAGCACACCTATATTCAAAAATTGGAACAAATCTAGCGTGCTAGGAACACCTCGAATGATCGTGCTGTCTCGCCCTGCTCCTTTTATCTGAAATTTGATAAAAGCTGGTGACCCAACGGTAGCAGAAAACACAATTGTGCTTTCTAGGTTGTACACACCAGGAGGAAAATACAATGTGGAAAATACCGTGCCTGTTTCCCAGCCTGCCAAAAGTGCATCTATTGCAAGCTGAATAGCAGGCGCATCATCCGCAACACCGTCTCCCACAGCGCCATAATATTTGACATTGTAAATGTCATCATCAGCGGGCAAATCTGAAGGAGTCCAAGCTGCCCCGTCCCAAATGAGAGCTTGAGACGGGGTTGCAACAACAGGAGAAATTGGACGCCCTTGAATTCCAGTTACCACTTGATCAAGCTGGGTCCCTGTCAAATCTCCTCCAGCTACAAAGTTTCCGGAATTTTTCGCGATATAGTTAAGCGCCTGCTGTACATCTAATCTTGCATTACTTTTTATGACTGGAAGAGTACTCATGTTTTTTATGCCTCTCTTTTTTTATGTCTTGATTGTTGGAATTACCCCATAAACTCCATGAAAAAAGCGGCATCTCGAATGGATAAATTCGCTGGCAAATTTATCCCTGCTATTTCTACCTGTATTTGGTCTCCGAATGCTAACGTCTCCAAAAATGTGCAAGCAACAGAGCTTTCGTTTGCAGGAACCGCGCTGTTGTATTGCCTTATGGCACAACCAGTTAAAGCAGGCCCCCCAAGCTTTCTAAACTGAATATCGATCTCTTGCGCCACACTTGACAGAAAAGACATTGAAAAAGAAAGCTTCCACAGACCCGCCAAATTAGCCTGTATAGAGTAGGTGGGTCCCAATTGCGGAGCGGTGTTTAGGAAGGTTGACACACTATCAAAAATGTTGACTAAAGTATACACGGGCGCGCCAACAACTGCTAACACCGGTACTGCGCTTGGATGAGCCAAATAAATTTGGCCGTATCCCGATATTCTACATCCATCTAATTTGGCCTTGTCTGCTCCCGACATAAAACCAGGATTTCCGCCGCTAACTGCCAAAGCATGCAGCAAAGCTGGTCCCGTGGGTTGATTTCCGTGCGCGTGGACATGGTCTCCACGAGGAATTTCTTGCGATACACCTGCCGATGCAGCCAGCGCAATATCTTGAATAGTTCCGGCTACGGCTGTATTTACTGGATGCTGATGATCATCTCTGGAAGCATTCGTTCCAACCCCTGGAACCGCAGTATCGCCAGCGTCTATTTGCACCGGATTTGCACCAGATAGTGGCGTATTCGTGGCGCTGGGAGCTACCCCATCTAGCTTGGTTTTGTCAGCTTCATCCATGAAGCCATGAGCTCCACCGCCCACAACAAGAGCATGCAGGGCTCCCCCGCCCCGGTTGCCATGCTGCCCATCTGTTGCCAACACTCCCACCTGGACATCGTTGGCATTGATCTGAATGCTTCCGTCACCGTTGGCTACCACGTCGAGCTGATATTGCTCATTGAGCCCAGGGTTCACGATGGTTCGAATAAGTCCGTCTCCGGGGACTACCTTGTTGTCGAGGAAATCCGCAGTGGTATCAGCCCCGGTTACTTTCACCCAAACGTCAGCAGCCGCACCGGTGGCATCGATTCGAAGGGAGTCATCGCCTCCCGGATCTTGTTGTACAAGATTGATATTGGTGCCACCTACGAGTTTGGATAGTAGGTAGGCGCAAGAATTATCACTTTGGTCAACTTTGACTTTGCACGAATCCTCAGCTACCGCGGCCACCTCAGATGCAGTGTCTTCCTGCACTCTATTCAACGTTTGGCGTATTGAAAGATGTGAATTGTCTTTAGGCTGTCGAATCTTCATGATACCCTCTCACTTTGCAAGCAGATACACCACACCTATTGCTGCGCCTGCTCCTATAAGGAGTGGCCACACTATGGATTTGGTTTTATCTGTGTCTTCTTTTTGAGCTACAGCTTGATACTTCCCCCATCGATTCGGCGTCGATGTGGTTTGAATGGCAGGGCTGGCGTTTGCCAGAGTTTCGGCGGCGCTCCACATACAACCAGGATACGGGCGGCAAGGTTGAGGTAACCCCATTTGTTGCAGATTGTTGTCCACACACTGTGGGAAGGGCTCACAGGGTTGCATAGGGACCCCAGGGATGGAAGGGGTAGCCCCCGTTGCGAGGCTCAGGAGGGGCCAAGGTTGGGGCGCCCATGTTGGGGGTGCTGTATCATAGATTGCCTGCGCTTGGGCGCCCTGTGGGGCAGCTCCGGCCTTGGCGGCCGCGGTTTGACGCCGCCACTCGGGGGCCCAAGTGTTGTGGGCTACCTCACCCGGATGGGGGACCACAGCATACCTGGGGTCGTTCAACACGGGACCAGGACATAGCTCTTGGAAGTGCATCGCCCAGTATGCCCACGTGTGGTAGTTGCCCGCGTAGATGTCCCGGTCGAGCTCTGCTCGGGATTCTGGTGTGAGCCACCAATACCAGTTGCAAAAGCAAGCCCACCCCGGCCAGTTCCACGATTGGCTACACGGTTTCGAAGAGTACACCCCCGAATCGTGTTGTTTCATCATTTGAACCAGACGATCCGCAGCCTGGAAGATTTCTTCCTTGGAGGGAGGGATCCACCCCCACATACGAGCGGCTTCCCTGCTGGCGATGTTTTTTGCGATTGCTACTGATCCAGGCCCCCAAGTGTCCATACACTGCACGCGGGGTTGTTGCCGACCGTTGGAATACTGCGTGGTCGACATGTGCATAATTTTTTCGCATAGCCCGCGGCTGCCAAGCTGACGAACGCAATTTTCAAACCCTGCTTGCATCATGCCGTTCATATCACTTCCCCTTCTTCGATGTATACCGTAAAACCTCAATGACTGCGCCTGTTAGGCTTGCCGCGGCCATCAGCCAAAGTGCTGGATGCGACCCAGAAGAGTGTTGCGCTGCAGCGGATTGCTGTGCAAGCTGTTGCTCGTCTACGCCGTTTCCCGCCACTGTCCCATAATGCGCACGTCCACATTGAGCACAGCGTCCACAGTTTGGGCATATTGTGGTGTACATGTTTTACCTCTTAGAACCAGAAGCAAGAATGGCTACACCAACAAGGATCGCAGTTACAGCACCAGCACCCACCAAAAAGGGTACCAAATTGGATTTGTCTTCCTTTGGAATCCAGGGGAACTCTTGGGTGTACTGCGGATCACCATACACCTGCGGGGGGCAGCACCAACCTACTTGTTGGGGCGTTGGTGTTTCAGGGCACGGATCAGGTGGAGGTGGGTAGGGATACTCGGTAGGTTGCGTCCAAGGCCATGGGTTGCCCTGGGTGAGTTCGAACAACACCTCATCCCGTCCTACCCCATCCAGACGACTGTACCATCGAGCAAAACACGCAAGCTGCGACCAATCCATTGAGCATGGTTGCCCTGGCCCTGCTCTGAAGTAACCAGGCACAACCTGCCCTATCTTGAAGGCTTCAACGAGCATCCCAACATGTTCTCTGTCGGATGAGGTAAGCTCAAATACCCCAGCAGCACGTTTGATTTCGTGTTCGATTGTGGTGCGCACGTTAGCAAAAAACGTTTCCTGCTGTTGGTGTTCGTAGCATCGAACATCTGCCAGCGGGTCAGCTTGCGGAGTTTCCCCCGGTTGGGCACTGGGGACTTGCCCAGTGGGCGGCGGTGGTCGGCCTGGAAGACTGGGTTGCTGCTGGAAGCCATTTGATGGAAGCATTGGAGTCATCGGAGTTGCAGGATGCGAGGGAAGTATTGGGGTCAACGGGGTCAACGGGGTCAACGGGGTCAACGGGGTCAAACTGGGCATGGGTTGCCCCGATCGAGAACCTCTGGACCCGCCGTTGGTAGTGCTGTAACCACTAACGTTGAGGAAGGTTGGTGCTGTAGGTGTTGATCCCAAGGGATTGAGTGGCGTGCGCCCCAGAAGCCCGCTGTATCGATGAGGTTTTTTGCGCCGCATGCTTTGTGCTCCTCAAAGGAGTATACCAAGCTTTTGCGCACAAATCACTCAGCGATCGTGTTCGTGTAGCCAAACACCAGCGACGTATGAAAGGATCGATCCGGCAAACGCGATCATGATCACAGTCCCCAATCGAAATCCGATTGGATCGTCTGCGCCGAGCTTTGCGTCCGAGTAGACCCCATGCGCTAACCCCACCCAAAACCCAGTGCACAAGGGGCACGTGAGCAACGACGGGCGATGCTCACCTTCTTGCACACCACGCGATCCGATTGGTGGCGGAAACAGATTTCGGAAAGGTGTTGCAATATGGCTTCCGGTGATGGTTACGGTGAGCCCAACACAGCTGAGCAAAAGAAGCCACAGCTCCATTGTTGGAGTCACTTTGGGTCACCAAACCCCAAGTATCGCAAGTCTTTCAGCATGAGCAGGGTTTGCTCTTTGGTGAGTGCTATTTCTTTCCCATCGTCATCAATGATGGAGACACTTTCGTCGGTATGCACCCGCACACGCGGGCATCCTCCCTTGTTTGAACAGCACAAACTCAACTCGCATTTGATAACTTTCCCAGCCATTTTTACCTCCAAGACGTTAGCCTACCACAACCTATACACCACGCGTTAGCAGCACGCTTGCGCATTGCCCACGCAGCTTGAATTTTGTCACATCAGCCAAAATTCCAACTCTGGATCCAGAGTGGAGTAGTGCACACGTTGCCAACCCGGGAGTTTGAGAGATGTACACGGGCGACCCCTCCGCGGGAGGGGTACTCTCTTCAAATCGCATACACGAAAGTCCTGTATGCTGGCACAACGCGGTTAGACCGGGGGGGCACTCTTCGGTCAAAACCCCACACCAATTCACATCATTGCAGAGTGCAGGTTCGCATCGACGAGGGCCCCCAGCAACGAGCTTGACTATCGATCCCGATGGGATCACCAGATTGGTAGAATTCGTTACCCGAATCACCTCTAGCGTGGTCTCGAGGCGTCGCATGAAGCCTTGCCAGGCTTTCTTTAGGGCGTGATCTGAGGTATTTATTCGGACAGCGCGAAACATTCAGATAGGGTAACCTATCTGCGGGGTTTTTTCGATTTTCTTGTCGTTTTGCGCGGCTTGCGGCGTTTCCTGGTGGGTTTGCCCAGTTTCTGGTAGGCCAACGCGCCCACACCTACAGCCCCCGCACCAAGAAGAGCCCAAGCCCACATGGGCCAACCTTCTTCTTTCGTTTCTCGAACCCCAACTGGGGTGACACCGGGCACTCCCCCGGGAACTGTTCCGGGAACTGTTCCGGGCAGCATGCACACATTGCCCGCAAGCGTCAATCCAGGGGGACATCGCCCCCCAACGGCAGGAATACCAGACGGAGTGACGCACCCCACTCCTGGCACCCATTGTGATCCTGTGGGCGCATCTACTGGGCACTGCCCGGATATTGGCCCCGTGCCCCCACCTCCCGGCGTACCTCCACCGGGAACGGTGGTGCCAGGCACGCACAAGCCTTGAATCGTGGGATGTGGGACTGTTCCCGGTGGGCACTGCCCCCCAGTAACAGGAAGACTGCCTCGAACGTAGGGAATCGTCCACTGGCCGGCCGCATCTCGGAAGTACAGCTGATTGTAGACCGCGGGGCTCCAAAATTCCTCCCCAGGCCCAAACCAATCGAGCGGAAGCTTGATTTTGATGCCTGGCTTCCAGCCCTTGAGAACACAAACGTTTTGGTTGTTTCGCCAACACCCCATAGGCCAATCGAAGTTGGCCGCACGGATTTGACCATGATCGCTTGAATCGCGACCAAATTTCACTGCAACCGCGCCCGGGTACTCGTCCCCGACGATATAGCGCACATCTTCTCGAGGCGTCACGCTGCCACAATCGCACTTATCCCCTGCAGCCCCAACATGGCCTCCCCATCCGGGGGGCTGGGGCGTCACAGCACACGACCCCCCGCATCGGCACTGACACGCGTTGTCTGAGCACTCCCCGATTTGTCCATTTTCTGGAAATGGATCATAGCCTCCTAAGGAGTGCAGCCCATTGGGCCCTCGAAGGACAGGTTGTTGCGGTCCCCATGCTGTGGGATCATGCAGCCCATTGGGCCCTCGAAGGACAGGTTGTTGCGGTCCCCATGCTGTGGGATCATGCAGCCCATTGGGCCCTCGAAGGACAGGTTGTTGCGAATACCCAATAGTACTCGGGACATAATCCGGATCCTGCGCTCTCCAGGGGCCCGGAACGTAATCCGGATCCTGCGCTCTCCAGGGGCCCGGAACGTAATCCGGATCCTGCGCTCTCCAGGGGCCCGGAACGTAATCCGGATCCTGCGCTCTCCATGGACCACCAATAGAGGGCTGAACCCGGCGTGTGATTGGGATAAACACGCCCATTCCGACCCGAAAGTCTTTCGGGTGCCACGTCTTCCATCCGGTGCGATCATCCTGGACCACCCTCAAGTGCGGGTTGACCGCAAATAGGTCCTCAAGATCAATACCATACTTTTCCGCGATCATTCGCGGTGTTTCATTTCCAACGATGTGCGTGTGCATCATTTCACCTCTTCTTGTCGGTGGTCCGGCAATCGAGCCAGAGGATACCACCTCGATATTTTGCCACACCTTGCTCCCTTGGGGTGGGTCATTCCACGCCAAGGGAATTTTCAGGCGCTTTCCCGGACCCCATTGTTTCCAGGTGCACACTGATACGTCTTTTGACTGCGTTTCGAAATTATCCTCGAGATTTGCCCCGCGCAGCTTGATCCAGCTCTTTGCAGGCTCACCAAACTTGCGAGCGACCCCCCAAGGAGTGTCATCAGCACCAACCACGTACACGTATTGAGATTTGGCCTCCACAGGAAGCCCCGGGTTGCAAGGCTCTGGGTTGGGGTAGTACGGCACTACATGCAACCAGATGTCGCCAGACTTAGGTTCGGGCCAATCACCAGGAATTCGAATAAATCCTTCGAAATTTCGAAATCGACACCGACCCCCATCCAGATAAAAGCCCCCCACGTGGTCCGCGTTGGCTGAAATGAGCTCTTGCAGCTTGGAATCTTCGAATTCGTCGAAGAACCACGACATAAACGCCAACTCATCCCGGTTAGGCAGACCATCACGGGCTACGTATCGGGTAACCTGTACCCAATACGGTTGCACTTTATCGGATAGAGGCCCAGGGCAAGCTTGGTTGTAGGTCATTTCTTCATTTTGGCCGCAGCAAACAGCCCAACAAGCACCAAAGCACCGGCGCCCAGTGCCACATACAGGCCGGTATTGTCAGGTTTTGCTTCCTCGACGCCCGTCGGCACCACTCCCGGAGTGGGCGTGGTTCCTGGGGGGAGTTGGGTAGGCCCCACGACAGCGGGGGGCAGCGTGTACGAAACACACTGCCCGGTGGCCGGGTCCAGGTATTGTCCGGGAGGGCATTGATACCGAATGCACCGACCGGTGGCAGTATCCCAAAATTCACCTTCCCGGCAAACACCCTGTTGCGGTACCGGTGCCTCACAGGCGCCGGTGGTGGGGTTGTACTCCATGGGAGGCAGGCAGGCGCCGGTAGGAGGTACGGGCCCGGCGCTGCATGCCTCCAAGTCTCGATAGGTCCCATCGGGTTGTTTGCAGAGATATGCCGCAAACTTGGCGGGGCCTTGCCCAACGAAGCACTCTTTGTGATCCATCATTTGGGCAAGACGCGCTCTTGCTGCGGCTTCATCTTGCACGAAGCACGCGTGCACCCTGGTATCCGTGAACAAATCCGGGTCTATGGTTTCCCAAGCGATTGCTTCCCAGGGCACATTTGACACGTTGCCGCTCGTCCAGTCGGTCTCAAAGAAATTAGGCGTGTGGTTCTTTGCGGACCACGTCATGGGCCGCATTACGTTCGGCATGTTCATCGAGTTGACGAAGAAAGACCACACCTGCGGAAGCATTTGGGGAGGTACAGCACCGTTGATCACGTGCCATGGAAACGACTGCCAGGGCACCGCATCCCACGGGATACTGCGAAAGACCGTTGTGTTTGCCTGTGGAACCTGTGCTTGGCGAAGCAAATCCGATGCGGACCGGTAAGCGTTGGCAAGCGTCCCAAAATCCCATTGGGTCAAATCCGTTGGCCATGATGTTTGCGTGGGGGGAGGATTGGGCATCCTCGACAGGTACGGCAGCCACCCCACGATCACGTTGCCCACGTTTTGGGGAGAGTAAGGCACCCCATTGGGTCCATTAGGCATTTGCCAACCGGGAAGCTGGCTCTGAATCTGGGTTTGCAACCCAGGCGCCATGGCTCCCAGGGTAGCACCCAGCACACCAGCCAGCTGGTCGTAAGCAGGTTCGCCAAGCTGCCCCCATTTGGCAGGTACGAAGAGATGCTCTCCCGGGGATAGGTTCTCAAACGTGGCGTAGCGGGCTTTAGGATGGTCTACAATGGGCTTATGATGCTGGTTAGCACCTACAAGTCCAGGCCATAGGTCGTCGCGTCCTGTGAGCTTGTGAGAGATAAGCTCGGGGGTATCTCCAGGCTGCACCACGTATGTGTAGCGCTGCACACCCCCACTTGGGCATGGATGGATGTAGGTTTTCATGTTACCTCCGTTTTTTGCCAAATGCCCACCACGCCAAACCAGCCACCGCAAGCCCTCCGACGACCCATGCCGCGGTGGAGTAATCTGTTTTCTCAGCCAATCCCGTGGAGGTCAGAGCCAACCCAGAAGCACCACAAGCTTGGTCCTCAGGAAGCCACACCTCACCCGGGGGGCAATCTTTCGGCATACCCGTGGGGGATACAATCACCCACCCATACTGAGCGCACTCCTGAGGAACAGGCGCGTTGACAAATATCGAATCAAACGCTTGGACACCAAACGTAGCAGAATCGAATTCTTTATCGTTCTGCCGCAATGCTTCTTCTCGAACAGCCCACTGCAGGAGCATCGAATTATCGAGCAAATACTTCAAGCTTGGACTGTCCAAAGGCATCATAGCAACAACTGCACCATCGTTGGTGGGGTCAGTGCCACTAATACCTGGTTGCAGCATAGCCAATGCCCAAGCATCCATGCACTTCCAGTTACCATCTGTAGCAACCGCCAAACGGCCAGCATAAATTCGATGCATAGCTTCTTGCGCCAAGGCTATCAAAGACTTGGCTTTGGCAATGACTCGCCCCATGCCTAGTTTGCTTTGCCCGGTAGCAATCTTAGGCACCTTGGCAAAATAGATCAAGCACTCCGCTTCTGGGCGTGACAAATCGACATAGAGGCTTTGCAGCATTTGCCGATATACTGGATCATTTTCTGTTACCTCGATCCCCAAGTCCTCTACGATGACATAGGAATCAAGTACCTGTAGTTCACTAGCCACCTTTACACCTCCTGCATTCTGGCAACCTATGCATCATCTAGGCTCCGGATTGCAAACATCCAAAAGCATTTCTGCACCGATCCGCCAGTAGCGCGATTCTGGATATTGCAGCACAAATCTGTCTTCTGGTCTGAGCGCTGACGTGTTCCCTGGATCGGGGGGATTGGGGCGTGTTTCCGGATCCGTCTGCCAAACTGATGCGAAGAAAATCACATCGGCGGGCCCAACCACCTCAAGATTGAGATCGTTGGGCAAAACACCGTTGGCGTACGGATACCGCATATCACGCATATTTCCAAGCCCACCAATATCCTCACCAGGGGGAATTCCGCCATTTAGCGGGATGTATGGGGTCACCTGACGGGTGAGAATGCCAGAAAGCTGACCTTCTTGCAAAGCAGTGTAAGGCGGAAATGCGACAACATCCGACGGTTGTCGAATGTATGTACCACGCTTTACAGCAAGCTTTCGAAGGTGCCAACTAACATTTCCGTCTATAAACCGCCAAGTTGGGCTGATCACCTCTTGTTCGACGGGAATCACAGCTCCGCCTTGTTCGGTCGGTAATTCGGTTCCGATCGTCAGCAGTTGACGCACCCACCGAACAACACAGCGGACATACGGCCCCAAGCGCAAGCCGCAAAGGCGCACCAGGTAGCGCAGTTCGCTCGATGTGGTGGGTGCTACGGGCAGCACAAGACCAGAAGCGCTCAAATCCCCCGGCCAAGGTGACCCGCCCACAAATTGCAGCGTCGGGTCATACTGCACTGTGGATTTGACTACGCGTTGGTACCTTGCACATTCCGCCATTTGGGCCTCACTTTGCTTGGAATTGTGGATACAGGCCCATTTCCTTCAAAGCGCAAACGGCTTCCTGGTACCCCACCTGTCGAAGATTGCACCCGCTTAGTTCCAATCCCGTCATCGTCATTTGTAGAACATAGGGGATTTCATCTTCTGCCAGGTTACGATCCAGAATCGCATCCACGAAAAGATTTTGGTCTTGATCAATCACCCACGCGTTGTTGAGCAGATCACGATCGTTGCCGCGAGTTGTCGCGATGTTTTCGAGCGCGATATAGCCTTCCGTCAGCTGGAATCGATCCGGGCCCTCGATTCTAAGGCTCACATTGATCCAAGGAGTTTCGTTTCGGTACGCGTCGATGATTGGCTTGAAAAGTGATCCGTTGTTGGCCTGAGGTGCGCGGATGTTGTAGACAAATTGTTGAATCCAGACCGGTTGGTAAAACCGCTCTTGGAATGCAGTCGTGACGATTGACCCCACAGTCCCGGCATCATCCCAATTGATATTGAGTTGATACGAACGCGGGGCCATTGGTTGGCCCTTTGCCATCATGAGGGCAAGGCGCGGATTGAGTAGGGCGATGGTACGAAGATTGTCTGCGAGATTTGCCCAGCCGCCGATCATTTTGTATCCTCCGTGCGGTAGGTCTCCCCTGCGAAAGATGGGGACCGCACGGGGAAACCTGGGTTCTAGTTAGCGGTCATTCTCGGATGAGTCAGTGCAAGACGAACTGAGATCAGCGGTTTCCTTGGTCTTTGGGGCCCATCACGCCAACAGGAACGCACATGGTGCCGCCGTGCGGTGATTGCACCAATCGTCCTTGTTGTGTCATGAGCTTTGCAGTATCACCGGAGATCGCGCGATACATCTCTTCGCAAACACTCTCGCGCGCCTCGAATCCCTTGAAGCCAATTCCAAGGCGGAAGGGCCCCGCGGGGATTCTGGTCATGCCACCATAACCACCGTCAGCAACTGCGACGATATCGTCAGGCTCATTGATCGGGAAGTTTGCGGAAGCTATACCAGGAACAGGATTCAGGCACTGATCGATTGACATCTCTTCCAGCATGCGCTGCAAGTAGTATTCATCGCCGGCTGCGCGATAGAGCACCACCTTCAGTTTGGGTTGTGGGATCGAGGGGAAGGGGATGGGGCAGGGCAACCGGTACCATTGCTCAACCGCGGGGTACGCTTGCGGGCGGCCGTAAGCGGTGTTGTCGGCCACGTATCTCTGAGGTGTGATTTCGCCATCGGCGCCCTGCGCGCTGTTGATCGGTACGAAGAATCCAGGATCAACACCACCGGGGAATCCAGCAGCATTTGCAAGCAGATAGTCGTTTACATCGCGTGTTCGGCGAATATGAGACGCTTTGCTATCGCCAAAGCCGCTCCAATCAACCTGCGAGCAGCAGTTGCCCAGATCGGCCAAAGATTCGTCAAGCAGCACCTCATAAGTGTTGTTGTAGCAGTACATCTTGAGGCGATAAGCATGCAGAAATGCCCACATCGCTCGCCATACAGGACCGCCCCACTCAATCTGTGACGGGCACACAATCAAGCCTTCGGGGGGTTCCTGCGCGTTGAACAACCCACCAAGAAGGCCAGGAGTGTTGCGCAGGCTCATCGGAGATGCTGGCAATTGATTGAATTGTCCCGCACCAGCGCCAAACAGGTTTTGAGGGCCAAATTGGTTACCTTCGATCACCAGCGAGTGTGGATCGGCGTACGCGTACACACAAATGCCCAGCATCACAAAAGGAATGTCGAATGTGATCGTGGGATCCGACAGCGCTTTGGAATACGCCATCGTATTTCGAGCGCTGGCTTGTGCCGTCTGCTCACGAATGGAAAACAGGTTGATCTCAGGCGCCGACAAAAAGTCGATGTCGTCTTGCACCAAGGGTGCGTGGAAGTTACGCACGCTGAACTCGACAGTGGGCACGCAATGCGTATCCGCGTCGAGGCACATTTGCAAATCATTCATCGTTCGGCAGGGAATATTCAGTTTGTTTTGCGCTGGCATCATTCAATCTCCTGTAATTTTGCTAGATACGTTGAAAGCCGCCGAATTTGCTAGCTACGTTGAAAGCCTCCGAAATCGATCAGCTTACCGTCTGGCGTGTCTCCGTCGTTGGGCCACCGCCAACATGTCGTTGATCGGGGCGGGTTGTGCTGTTTGAGGAGCCTCGGCTTGAGGAGCCTCGGCTTGAGGAGCCGCGGCTTGGGGGGCCTCGACTTGGGGCTCACCGACACCAGGGCGAGCTAACACTGCATTTGCAGGAGCACCTCCTTGTGGGAGTGCATCACTGGGCCAAGATGTCGGAACGTGCAAGCCTTGATTTGCGACTACAGGCACCTGCATTTGTTGCGGTGTCGGTACAAGATGGTACCCAGGCGTGGGCAGCTGGGGAGACACCAATTTTGGGATCTCGATTGCACATGATGAGCATGTTACCGGAGGAGTTACTCCGGGGACAGCCGCACCACATTTGCACGTGCCTTGGCAACCTGCTGTGCAAAGCGGGAAAGTCTTTGCAAGGTCATACCCAGCAGCCTGGCCATAGTTCTGGCCGCAGCCACAACCACCTACGGCGCCCTGAGCTCCGGCAACCGCGCCATTATTGGTTGCTGCCGGAGTTCCCAGAAAAGGGTGGTGGTGTCCCTGTACATAAAGTGCTTGTTGTTGTGCTTGCGGAGCATGCACGGCACCAGGCAGTCCGTATCGAGGAATCTGTGGTCCGGCCGTGCCAAAAGTAGCCACGGTACCCTCTGGCGGCAGCGCCGAGGCTGCGGGTGCATCCTGCTTGTCGGGGAACAAGCGGTTTGCATAGCTGTCCTCAGTGGGGCTCTTGACCTTCCAAACCGCTGGCGCAATCACATCGAACAGCAACTGGTCGAGGAATTTGACCCCGAACCCAGCCGCGGCACCACCCAGAGACCAAGCCGCCACCGGGCTCTTTTTCTTCGCCATGTAAGAGCCGAGAGCCAAGACCGCGGTGCCCAAACCGGAAACCGCCATTCTGGTCCCGTCAGCTTTCTTGGCGATGGCTGCACTGGCTTGGGGGCCGTACAGTGCCTTGTTGGCATTCTTGGGCGCACGCGTAGCTACCGCACGATCCACCACCTCAGCCAACCCGTAACCTACGGCCAGCCCGATGGCTCCCGCAGCCATGTGCTTGTACATGACGGTGGGGTTACTCAGAGAATACCTGCGTCGAACCGAAATGACCGCCTTGCGTCCGGCGTAGTTCCCAGTGGGAACAGTACGCTTCTGCTTGCGAGTTGGCTTGCGTCGACGCGCACGCACAACACTCTGTTGCATTTTGTAAAGCGGGGTGGTGCGCCGGCGCCGCCGCCGAGTAGTCCGCTTTCGAGCGGTCGTGGTGCCGGTCTTCTTGGTCGTCCGGCGTCTGGTCTTGCGGCGTTTTCGTCCAGCAAGTCTTTTCTTCTCCGCTTCAACTTGTGCGGCCGCTCCTGCTACTGCCATGGGATTTGCCTCCTTATATTTCAACTCTATCGGAACACATCGAGCCGGACAGGTTTTCCTCGGTTGCGTTGCCCGCGATGTCTTCCGTTTGCTCGGATTTGTGCGACTTGCGGAAAGTCGCCCGCGCGTTGCCCGTTTGGTGTGCTTTCTGGGCTGCGTTTTTTTGGCGCGCTCTAAGGAGGTTTTGCGCCCAGCAGTTTTTGCTTTACGAGAAACTGCGCTTGCATAAGAAGCTTGTTTCTTCGCGAGCAACCCTTGTGCTTTGCTGACCTGTTTCGCTTTAGATGTCTGGGGCATCGCTAGGCCAACCGAGTTGTGGGGCGCTCCCCAACACCAATGGGAGATGGCTCGTGGGGTGTGTTGAAGAGCGCCCAAACATGCAAAAACCTAAACCAATTGACACTACAAGGCTATCATCAGCTTGGGGCTAACTCAAGCTGCATCAAATTTTATCCGTATATTGGGGGGCTACGGCCAAACAAAACCGTGGCTATCCACGACACAACCACGAGGGAGTACAACCATGTAGCTCGTGCTTTTTTGTGTTGTCATCAGGCGCACAGGAGGCGCTTCTAACTTGAAATCATGATGATATTTGCCGCAATACTCACCGCTGCGAGCATAGTAAATTCGTGCAACACGTCCTAGTTCAGACCAATCGCCTTGTGGCAGCTTTACTTTACCAAGTTTGATACGTACATCATGACCAAAATAAGCGTTTACTATAGACCCAAATGCGGGATCTTCTATGTGGACAAACCCATTACGTAGTGCATACGGTGCGATCATAACTGTGCACACCGGTAGCACGCCACCAAGAACGTCCTGATACATCATCCAGTTGTTTGGAATATCTACAAGGCGACCATCTTCAAGATCAAATTTGACGTGATCACCACGTGTCAAAAAGAAGTGCCCAGATTCATCTTGGAGGATCAAACCGTGCGATTTACGCCCCATAGGATGCCTCCAAGTAGCGCAGCACCAGCAAACGCACCAAGTATCCAACACGGTTGGGGGAGCTCTGGCAGATCTCTGGTCCATTCTGTTTGAACATGGCCAAGCAGAATAGGATCTTTGGTGCGCACAAGACACGCGCGGTTTTGATTCTGAGCAATCGCGTACGCATGGCGCGTGATGAGCTCAGCATCGATGGCAGCTTGCCGATCGGTGGTGGTCTTGAAAATACTTCGTGCAATCAAAGATGCATCGCCGTCTTCAAGCATTGCGTAGTTTGCAGCAGGCGCACTACCTAGCAACACTTCAATAAATCTTTTTGCTCCCGCATCATTGTTGTTTGCATGCTCGAAACACGCAGAAATCTCGCGAACGGATCCTCCTTCACGTACTTCGATCATATCAACAAACGCAGGCGCAAAACACGTGTTGGTCTCAACACACGTTTCACAAATCACCGCGCCCCAGTTGTGATGCCCCCACCATTTGCTCATATCGCGAGAACCCCTCACTGCACGAGGAAACCCGGGCCATCCATAGTTCGCAAGCATACGTGAGATTGCTTGCGAAGATTGGATCACGGTTTCACTTGGGTTGTACCCAAGCGCTTTCCAAGCCGCCTCAAGCACTAGCCGCGCCCAAATATCCAAACACGCCTGATCTGGGCACCCAGGCACATCAGCCAGATTTCTTGATTGTCGTTCGGCTTCTCCCGGATCCGGCCCAGACCCCGGGTAAGCATCCCCCCAAGAAAGCGGAGCGTCCGGGCCATCACCACCCAGCCAACCCCTCGGGACAACTGCTCCCCCATCTCCTAGACACCGTCGAACTGTCATGCGCCCACCATGCAAACACCCCCCTCGGGGGGAATAATAGACCAACGGTTAGCCGCAAGCGCTCCCACAACTGCCGGCAAAACAACAGCGGCTTGATAGCGGTGATCGCCTATCGAGGTAGGATCTACCTTTCGATAGGAAAGCGCGTAAAAGCCTCCAACATTCACGGCCCATTCGATGGGGGGATCTTCGTATGTGTGGCGCCCCCACTGAGTGACGTTGCCGTCCGGCCACCTTTGCCGTCCAGCTGGATTGGTCCAAGGGTGTCTGGACGGGTCGTGATAGAGCACTTCGGGCAGAGTGTTCGAAATGTATGGGTACCCCGCAAGAATGCCCTCTGTTATCTCTTGTGTGGTCACGCTTGTTGGGTCTTGCCCAGGCGGGCCGTCTGCCTGGGAATTGGTGATTGCAAGTAACCTGTTACCCGCGACCACATTCGAAAATGGTGGCACACCATAAGCGGCAAGTTTACCAAAAGCCACATACGGCCCAAGATATCCCCCTCGGACCGCAGGATACGAAACAGACTGGCAATGAATACCGTCTATGCAAATCACCGTGTCCACATAACCCCCATCTGCGGAAGATAAAAACGTACGGACACCAGAGCAAGACGCAGAAAAACCAAGAAGGCCTATGCGTAGGGGTTGGACACCAGGAAGCTTGGTCCGTATGGCCTCACGGATTGGTCTATGACCAAGTGCAAGGACAGAACCCCGAAAGTCTGGGTGTCTTCCGGGGGGACTCCCCATGTTCAGAAACGCGGTTGGCCGTCTGAACATCGGGCGCGCATCATTGGGAATCGGCCCGTGGTTCCAAAATATAAAAACGTCCTTGTAGGACATGGCTCAGCCTCGCTTGGGTACCTGTGCGAAAGCACCACCCCGACGGCGCGGCGTACCTTTCAGGTACCTATAGAGCTCCACCCCGCCGTAGACACCCAACCCTATTGCTGCGGTGCCCACAATCGCCATCGTGCCGATCTTGATCAGATCAGTGACCTCCGATATGGTCGAAGGTCGCGTGGCTGCTGCTGCTTGTGCTCTAGCCTGTGCTACCCTTATCCGTTGCTCGCGCTCTGCGGCTGCCCGGCGTGCTCCCTCATCTGGCCCGTGTTCGCGTTCAAGCTCACGTGCGCGCACAACTTCGTCTGTCTGAAGTATCACCTTTTGAGCTGCTTTTTCCTTGTCGCACCAAAAGTACATGCCTCCAAGTCCGGACAACGCGACAACCATCACGGCGACTGCCCAGATTCCAGCCAGCGGAGCCCCCACCAGACCAGCCGGAGGAGACATCGCCGATGGGATTTGACCGGGCTGCACAACGTAAACAGTGCCTTGGTTGTCGATTCCAAGACGCACGTCTCTACTCTGCTCACCACCAATGACCACTGTGTTCAGCTCAGTGTCCCAAGCGATAGGCCGCAAACCTGACGCCCCCTCGTGGCCGTACTCTACAGCAAGCCTCGATGCGGAGATCAACGTCCGAAAGTAATCTTCGTCTGCTTGTGTCCAGACACCAGGACCAGGATCGCGGGCTTGATCCACAATCGATCGGTTCTCCAAGTCTTCACGCAGAAATCTAAGCTCTTCGTGCACTCGAACAGCCTCCACAACCATAGCATCCAGCTTGTTGGCGGCATTTCTGGCGTCCTCAGCCATGCGCACTTGATCTACTTGATCGAAACCGGCGTAGGCACCAATCAATCCCGACGAAGGACGCCCAATCAATCCCGACGAAGAACGCCCAATCAATCCGGACGGACGCCCTACTCCCACGAAATCGCCGTGTTCTCTCATAGTCGTTAGCCCGCTTCCCATGGTGTGCAAGTCACAAGGCTTGCCGTTTACGTTATCACACATAACTTGGCCGCCAGGTACAGCAATCCAGCGCTCCCGAACCGGGCGGTCTACCTGTCCGAAAGGTTGGGCTGTGCTTGGATCACATAGCGTCCAGACACCCCCATCAAACACCGCGGCGAGCACATGAGACAGCTGCCCATCTTCTGAATACCCGTGACCCACGACCGCGCCCTCAATGCCAATCGCACCACAAGCCGCAAGGTAGCTCACAAGCAACCCATCGCAGTCTTCACCAAGAAATTTCAACCCTTCGCACCCTTCCAAGGTGCACGCCGCAGAAGGTATAAATTCTGCATCGACAGGGTCCGGCACATAGATGCGTTCGCGTCTGAGCGCATCTAGGAGGATGGCTGCTTTGTCTTTTGGTGCTCTTGGGTTTCCACCTTGAACAAGCTTTTCGATAGCCCAAGCCCTCACTCTCGGATCAAGCCGCCCTTCCGCTGCTCTTTTGGCTACTTCTGACAGGCTGATCCGTGTCCCTGGTTCCCCCCTTGGGTGTGGGCGTCTGATGATGTCCATGTGCATATTGTACTACTTAAAAGCTTTCGAGGCAGCATACAGGCCAACCCCACCAGCAACAACCAACGCAACAATTGCCAAACCAGACAACCCTTCGTCTTTTTCATTTGTTTTTTGGGCTGCTTGATCGACGTCTTTAGGGAAATAAACATCCCGATCTATTGTCATCGCGGGTAAGGTCGGAAGCCTAGTTAGGTGCTGTGTCTCGCCCAACCCCTCTTCGAATGTCTGTGAAAGCTGCCCATTTGGTGCACGCCCAGCAAACATCCCAGATATCACAGGATGCGCACAATGAGCTTGAGTGCTCGTGAGGCGCGCCATCGCTCGCGAATATGCCCAATCGTGGTACTGTCTTCGAAGAGTGTTGCGCAAACTGCGGTACCTTGGAGAATATGCCGGATTGCACTTTTTTCGCACACCACAACCAAGCGTGCCAAGCAAAGTAGGGGTGTCTCCGTTCGCTTGTGCAGATGGATCACTGCCAGGGTAAACGTTGCTGGGCGGAGCACCACCGTAGGGAGTACCGCCCCAAGGATCGCTCCCTGGGTAAACATGGCTGGGCGGAGTACCACCGAAGGGGGCACCGCCGAAGGGGTCACTGCCTGGGTACACTTTGCCGGGAGGAGCACCACCAGACGGATCCCGCCCCGGGGTAGCATTTTGCACTGGTGACAACCCAAACGGATCGCTACCTGGCATGGTGGTTTGCACTGGTGACAACCCAAACGGATCACCACCCGGGACGACCACTCCAACAGCTTGCCCGCCATAAGACCTCCCAGGCGGGACATCTTTGGGCGTCACCATATCACGCGGAGTTGGAGGGCACACATACTTAGCATAGTCTGGATGATGGCGATATGGAATGTTCCCACTCTGCCCTCTTGGGGGTGGTGGTGCCCAAGGGCGGTAGTTCCACCCAGGACACGCACCATGAGGCAAATCGACCAGTGCCTCACAATACCCGGGGCGATAAACCCGATCTATTGGGTATTCGCCGCGGTGTATCATGTCGTATGGATAAAACCGGCTTGTTGCCAAAAGAGCCGGTGAGCACGCAAAATCTACCATCGGACACCTCGTTTATCGTTACATAACGATAACGCAAATTGCCCGAATAATCTAGCTACAACAAGCTTGATCCCACGTCTTCAGCTTCGCGCATATCTGCGGAAACAAGTACTTCAGGATCATGCGATGGTTGCATAGGTGCTGGTTGAACAGGAGGCATCGGTGCTGGTTGAACAGGAGGCATCGGTGCTGGTTGAACAGGAGGCATCGGTGCTGGTTGAACAGGAGGCATCGGTGCTGGTTGTATCGGTGCTGGCGGCATCGGTGCTGGTTGTATCGGTGCTGGCGGCATCGGTGCTGGTTGCATCGGTGCTGGCGGCATCGGTGCTGGTTGCATCGGCGCTGGCGGCATCGGTGCTGGTTGCATCGGCGGCTTACCAGAAGCTTGGAGCAAACCCTCAAGATGAGCAATATACCCAAGCATCGATTGTTGCTCAGATTGCGAATGATTTTGCATTTGGTTCATCGCACGTCGCATATTGATCAATTCGTTTTCCAGTGCGTCTGTTTTTTGCCGTTCGACGTTGTTCTTCGCCGCCTCTACCCTTTGCAAAAATCCTTTGCCAAGCTCTTGGATGTTATCCGCGTTGAACATAGCTTGTTCAAGCGGCCCCAACATTTTACCCTCAGGCCCAAATGCAAATCTCCAAGGACCCGCTTCTTGTATTCGAATAGGCGGATTGTTGTCGGGGTGGTGCGGTTGTGTTGCTTGTTCTGGGAGATCCATAGTGGTCCCATCCAGCAAAGATCCACTCCCGTTACTCGCGGCAGGACCTAGATGCACAGATTGTGATGCTGATGGGGTACCTTGCACTGGTGATTGGGGCGGCCGTAAACCAAAGGTGTTCGCAAGCTTGACGAAGCTGCGATAGCTTTGCTCTAGTTCGCCCATTTGTTGCTGCAGAGACGAAAGCGCGCTTGCTGGTGGCGCGGCAGAAATTGGTTGGGGTTGCGGAAGTTGCGCAGGCATTGAGTACCCGCTGGGCATTACTGGTGCGGCTGTAGTTTGCTGCACCGAAACAAGAGAATCCAGCTGTTGTTTGCTGGCATTCATGTGACGCATAAATTCACGCATCAACTGTTGCATGCCATGCACTTGCCCTTGCACGAGCGCCATATCGCGGCTTACTTCCTGGATCAATTTGTTATCCGTAGGTGCTACCTGTTGTTGTATGGGCATCGGATAACTTGCACCATAGGAATACATTGGATCCGAGGGTTGCAACTTTGACATCAATTGCTCCATCCGGTCGTTCATGCGCTCAAGCTGTGCCCGCATCCAAACCATTTGGGGATCTTCTGCTTCTTCATCAGAGTCTTCCCTGGTTGCGGATTTTGGTGTTTGGACTGGAGACTGGGCCGGGGCCGGCTGGACCGGAGCCGACTCCGGGGCTGGGGCCGGCTGGACCGGAGCCGGAGCCGGAGCCGGAGCTGGCACACCAAGCGAGTAACCTGGATCATATTGGGGCATCGAAGCACCATAGGGGTACCCCGGGTCATGTTGGGGCATCGAAGCACCATAGGGGTACCCCGGGTCATGTTGGGGCATCGGAGCACCAGGAGGGTGCCCACCGTTTCCACCCCGGGGCATGTTCCAAGACGGGGGCGGTAACCTGCGCTGTAGATGCGGTGGGATCCCTGCCGTCCCCGGTGGTCCGGGGGGGTGCGGCGGGATTTGTTGCTGGTGTTGGATGTAGGGGATATTGTGTATTCGTCGAGCCGACTCAAAATCGGCGCGCGTGGGCGCTAACCCAGGTTGTGGCAGCACCGAAGCCGCCGCACTTTCAGGGTAGCCGGGAATTTGCCCGAACACCCCATCGCCCAAAGCACGCTGTCGCCAAGCAGCCGATACCATAGGATCCGCCGCGAACGCAACGAGATCGCGCCCGCGAATGCGGCGCCCGTCTGTTACGATCATCCACTTGAATTCCGCGTCGTCACCGTGCCAGAAGCGTTGTTTGAGATACCGAATCATATCCGAGTACTCAGGAATATCCTGCAAGTTGACAACATCCAGCTCGGCCGCTCGAGGTTTGGTCTGATACAAATAAACCTTTGCTCTGTCGCCGGCGCGCGGAAGCCAGAGCTCCGTGCAACTGTTGTACAAGACGGGGCCCCGAGCGTTCCACGCTACTTTTTCACCCATAGCTTTTTTCCTGAACGTTTGATCGAGCATCTCGTTACTCAGTGCCGATTCAGAATCCAAGGCTCCTTTCTGGATGGCTTCCTCCGGAGAAATTTCCGTCGGGTCTGCCGGGTCGCTGAAATGGTGTGCCTCCCCGGTAAACTGGCGCTCGTCCTGCACACGCGCGCGATCGAGTGCTGGAGAGTGCGGCATCGATAAATCAGGGGAGCGATCTTCGTCCTCGTCTGCTTCTTCTTCCTCACCTCCACGCTGGGCGCGATCGAGATCCATCTGTCGTTGGCGCGCCGCACGGTTTGCCATTCTTGCCGCTTGCGCTTTAGCAATCGCGGCTTGTTGTGCTGGGGATCTTGGCTTGTTGCTCATGGGCAATCATTCAACTCGTATTGCGCCGCGATTACGTCCACCCTTGCCGGGAGCTTATTCGCGATGATGTTTTTACCAACGCCCTTTAGGGCCGCTTCCTTGAGGTCTACCGTTGGATACGCGTCTTCGAATTCCGCACTGTAAAGGTATTTTACAGTACGCTCGATAAAACGGCCGTTGATTGCTGTTATGTCCTCGCATATCGAAATTGGTGGTTGTATGCCTTCAACATCCGGAGAAATATCGATGTTCTCCATAACAGTCGCCACCTTGTCTATGTCTTGGTATAAGACCTCCACAACGTATGTTAGGGATGCGTTCATTATCTACCTCTACCTCTAATTCGATTTAGGATTTCATCCATCAGGTTTGCCCCCACATCGGTAGCAACCTTGCCGGCAACCTGCCCCATGTTACGCGTCACGCTTTCGCCCACAAGCGCTTTCGCGACGGCGTAAGGCACACCGTCGGGTAATCCATCCCCGTCATAATCTACCCAACTTTTGGATAAATACTGAACATCCCAAGTTTCGTCCTGTGGGTCCAAGAAGCACTGGAACACCACAACACAATCAGCAGGCCCGCGCCCAGTGCGACGAAATGCACGCAACGCCGCCGACTTTGGGGTGCGCTTGGGTGTATCAGTCATCTGTATTTCCTCTGTAGGCAGACGTTGCGCGCGCCCTAGATGGGCGGGCTGCTGGGCGTACCCGATGAACGGGGATCTTTTGCAGCTGCTCATACCAGGTACGTATTGCTTCCTCGATGGCATGCGAGACGCAGCCACCCCCGCGGAGCTCAATGACATTGTATATGAGCTCCAAGGTCTCATCGGTGAGCGTGATGGTTACACGTGATTTAGGGCGTTTGGGGGGCACTCGTGCCATACTCTGGCCCTCCCAGGTGTAGTTTCTCGCCAGAAAAATCCGGCATCATCTGAGCCGCGTTTTCGGCCGCTTCCTTTTCGTTGGCTTCCTGAATGCGTTGACGGAACTCTTCGATAGTTTTGCTTGCCAGGACGCGCACATCTCGACGCACAACGTCTTCTGCAGAAATGGTCGTGATAAACCCAACATCATGGTCTGCGGGAACAGACCCCGGCTCCCCAACCGAAAACACATCATAGTACACCGATCCGTCATCCACCGTGTACATGACGATCTCTTTGATGAGCAGAGGATCAGGAGTTTTCCCAGATGGATCAGGTAACCGCTTTCCACGCTTGTAGACAATGGGTTCTTTCACAACCTTGTATATTGGTTGCGCCCGAAAAGGTGTTTGCAGATGGGGCGTAGGGATGTATTCCTCTCCAATCTGCACAAGTTTTTGTTCAGTTTGCGCTACTACTAGACGTTCGATGACTTCATCCATGTGTTGGCATCTAACCACGATCTAAGAAGCGTCAACAAATCCGTGCACACGATACGCAAAAAAGTGCACGTGGTTCAGACTAGAATATGATGGGATGCAAAAAAAGACGCTCGCAATGGTTAGATGAAAATAGCGAAGACCGACAGGCCCACTGCGAGCGTCGAGCGCAATCTAACATCCTGGCAAAAATCAATCAACCAAAACAATCCCCCTATTCACCCCTGGTGCGATGCTCAAGTATTCCTTTTTCACCAAAGCATCCACCACGTCCTTAGCCGCATTGGCCGACGCGCACCCAAACCGCTGTGCGAGCTCCCTATATGTTGGCGGGCGGTTGTGGTCCTTTATATGTAACCGTATGTGCGCCAAATACCTCGCCTGTAGCTTGGTTAGCACAGGTTGGGTTTTTTTCGAAGTAGTCTCCGGCACCAGCTCCTCTCCACATTTCGCGGCCATAGCTAAAATTGTGTACTGCAGCATGCTGCACTGCTTGGTGTTGTATTTTGCCCCAACCATTTCCCGTATGGGCACCCAACGAGCGGACGCATAGGGGGGATTACATCGAGCTGTGCGCTTTACAGGATCCGGTCTAAGTTTCCCTTCCAACTTAGGCGTACTGCACAAAAGGTACACTGTAGGGGATGCTACCTTACACTCTAGCGCTTGCGAAGCGGCGATTCCGTAGGTCATGTACACGCCCATAGGTTGCTCAAAGACCCGACGGTACGCGCTGGTGATATATGTCTCAAACGTATATCCTTCAAGGAGCACACCCCCCACAACCAGATCCTGGTCTGAATCGGGTCTCCGAACCAAAAGTGCATGCGTTTCCTCAGCCCAACGGGCTAGGCAAACCCCATACACCCACACCTTTGCATGATTTTCGTTAGGCATACCCCACCTTATCCGCAGGCTTACACATAGACAAAAATCCTGACGATACCACCCGCTTGGGCTACAACAAGGAATGATCGTTCCGTGTTGATCAAGCCTAAAATTGCCAAGCATGCACCTGTGCAAATGCCGCATGTAAGCCGCTGTGCCTGCATCAGCTCAAAAATCGCTTGGCTATTGGGGGTTCAGTGAGATTCCGGGTATTTCCAGGTGATATCTTCGATGGGGTGGATCACGCACTCTCCAACCACACCGCAGTAGCTGCAGCTGAAGTCCAACTGCAGAGCGTCAGGTTCGGGATTCATGCCAAGACGTGCCAAAGCATGATGCCATCCCGTGGGAGAACCAGGACACCGCGAGTGTCCATAGGCCCGCTCGAAATCTCTCGAGCGAACCTCGCCTTTCCAGCCACAATGCCAACAGTAGGCATTTGGGCAAGGGGACCGCCGCCAGCCACGGCCCCCAGATTTCGAATAGCACACCCCATCCCCACACCGACACACCAACCCATCGCAGATGGGTCCCCGATTGTGCCCCCGACATCTGCGGGCCCCCCCACGCCCGTGGCGGCCCCCAACCTGGCCGCAGTTTGGACACACCCACCCAGAAAGCAGAGGATTACTACGACAGCGTTTCATGTTGACGGTACCGATCTGGGGGGCGGTACCGATCCGGGGGGCACCACCTCGTTCCCCGATGTGTCGATTTGTTTTTTCGGGGGATCCGGCGGGTGTTCCGGCGGGTGTTCCGATTCAGTATCAGACATCACCTTTTGCACCGATTCGGCGATCTGATCATCGGTGGGCTCCGGTGGGATCTCTGCAAATTCAAAGTTCTTGGGGGTTTCTGAATCAACATCGACATCAGGATCAGCAATGGGACGAAACCCCGCGCGTGCTCTTTGATCTACTGGAAACCCCCGTGGATGCATCAAAGCCACGCAACCAGCTCCTGGTTTGAGGCGCTTTGCTACTTCTTCGTACACCGCACGGCATTGATCTTGTGTGCCTCGACAAAGTACCGTGGTCCTGGCCCCGTGGGATCGCTCCACATACCAAGAGCGAATCAGCATGCCTGCTTTCGCCGCCTCGATCATCGGATGCTCTCTGCCTTCAGGATCGCGCACTTTGGTAAAAGCATGCCCCCAACGAACGCGTAGATATTCCGGGGTTCCTGTCTCAAGCAATTTGCCCGCTTCGTCGAACACCTGCCAATCTTCACGCAGATAGAAGTCATCATCTCGGTCTTGCTCGTACTCCATTTTTACCTCCTACAATTTCTCAAGATGCCTATAAATGCTTGATATGGCACGCCAACGCCCTTGTGCAGCCGCATACACCTTGCCGCTGCGCGCCGCGGCCTCCACACCCCACCCAGCACGTAAACTACCAGCGCTGTATCCCGCAGGATCTATACCCAAACTCTTTAGCGCACGCTTCAGAGCACGATCCACGATTTTACCCCCATCTTTCGCAGGCCCCAAGACGGGGCCTAACTTGCTAGACCAGTGCACAGTGCGGAAGAGCGCACCTGTTTTGATCTGCGCAGCATGTACCCATGCTTGGTAGGCCTCCACCGAACACACTACCGGAGATTCGCCGCGTGGAATCTTGATTGAGTCTCCTTCCGAAATCAGAAGCACCAAGCCATCCGGTTCAACGCGCACCTGCTCCACCGTCAATGCTACGATTTCACTACGTCGCAGCGCACCAGAAAATCCTAACAGCAAAAGCAAACGATCACGTTTTCCCGCGACGGTATCCGGAAGTGCAGTCAGCAACCGGAACAACAAATTCGAATCAATCACCTTACGTGATGATTTCTTTCTGGGTATTGCAGCGAGAAACTCAAAAACCTCAGAGTTCTTGCATGGAGTCTCGAAGCTGTGATGTGTGTGCATTTTGGTGATTGTTGAAAGAATTTGCCTGCACCTAGGCAATCCGACCCCAAGCACCTCAAGATACGCCACAACCGTGGCTGGCTCTGAGGGCAGACTAGGCAAATCCCAATCTGCACACCACGCTACAAAATGCGCCCAATCCTTCGCGTACGCTCTACGTGTTGTTGATTTCATTGGTCGTGTACTGTTTTACATCATCTTCTACACGTTTCACGATTTGAAAAGCTTGATTTGCGCACACGGTTGCAGCAAGCGGTGCAGATGTGCCAAGACTTTGCACCATCAAATCCCGAAAGGCTTTCCGAATCTCACCAAATGCCATGAGACTATCTTCTTCACTGGATCCAGTCACGTGCATCATAACTTCCACCCAAATCCGTTGAGCTTGATCCAAATGATAACTCATCACCAAAAATCGCCAAATCAGCACCGTATGCTGGCTGACGTGGTGGGGATGAGTCTGAGCCTTCAACAACTCAGAAAGCTCTTGAAAAGTCGACACCATCACGCCACCTGTTGCTTTGGCTCGTCCGCGTCAAAATCTTCCGGTGCGTAATCTATAAACTGGTCTGCAATCTTGGCAAGAATATCACGCTCAATTTGGCGGATACGCTCTTTTTGCAAATTCATGTATTGCGCAATCATTGACAAGCTCATGCACTCATTGTAAACACAAAGAATTTCCGATTCTACGATATCCAAAACGCAACTACGATCCGGGGGGATCTTATCCACCGGAGTGGAAGGAAAATTCAGCACAAGTGATCCTTTCTCAGTTACGTCCAGATACAAGTTGTATTTACAGCCGACATACGGGCACGGTCTGGGTATGTCGGAGCAATCCTCGCGAGTGCTAGGCCGGTCGCTTGGATCAAGTAACTCGTTTCTAGGGTTTTGCTCCCAACTTCTATTTGCACGGGCCAAATACCTTTTGCTGATCGTTTTACGCGTCGTCATGCTACACCCCCCTAACACGTGCGAGACAGAAACCCGAAAGACAAATCCCGTCCAGGCCCAGGGCCATCCTGTTGCACACTCGGAATCACAACTAGTGCTTCATCTCCCGGCAGCAAATCGGCGCCGCCCTCCTCAAACAACGGATAACGAAAGTTGCTAAGCGCCCAAACAACTTCTACAGCTGATTCCTTGGTCAACCTAGCCTTGATTTTGCCCGCATTTGCTGCAAGCCAATCTGTCGCCTCCGTTCGGGTAGCATACCTGTAAACATAGGTACCTGAAGTGTAGACCGACGGGAAGTCGATCAAATATTTGTTGTTCCACATTCGTTCCTCCTTCACCGTAATCCGTACACCGTAGACTTTATCCGTAAACTGTGCATAAGTCCATCTAAGCTGTGCATCACCGTCATCTATACCAAGCCAATCCGCCACCCCATCGCGCACGGCTTTGCACGCACGCACGAGGTTATCGTCATCAAGCTTCCGAGGCCCGTACCTTACGATCAGAATAGACACCGGAAGCCCCCCCTTCCAGGGAGGCCCTAACGCCATGCACACCACCGAGCGGTAGCTTTTGGCGCGTTTGGCCTTACGACTCCAATGCTGGCGAACGTTGGCCTCACTAACAAGACGCATCCCCGGAAGCTCTACCGTGTGCAGCATTCTCAATCCCCCAAAGCCATGTCACTCTGATCCCGAATGTCTGCAAGCGTGTCGGTCAACCGAACCACAGCGCGGTTGTGCTTGTTTTGAATCGCTCTTAGACGAGATCTGATCTGTTTGATCTCCGCAGCCCATGCCATCCAATCCTCAAACACATTTTCCGCCAGACCAGACACATCACCAATCTGCCGTAGCAACTGTTTGTTCGTGTTAGGCTCATCATAAAGCCTATCGGCTAATCGGGAACACACAGTCAACATCTGGATATGTACCTTTTTCGCCTGATCCAGAGTGTACCCTTCCACTGGGTGGTTGAGCTCTGAAATCGCATCATCTATGTTCATCCGAAAGCCCTCACCAACTTTGCCGACGATACTATCTAGATCGTCCAAATCACGATCATCAAACCCCACCGTCATTTTACACTTCCTTTCCGTGGATTTCCCACCAGGCAATTCTGTTTCGAGCAGTCTTTGCATTATCCTGTTTGAGCTCAATTCCGAAAAACCCCATATCCTCAACCATGCACGCGCACCCTGTAGTCCCCGACCCGGCCCATGGATCGAGGACCGTCTGTCCAGGTGGCGTGATCAGGCGCACCAACCAGCGCATGAGGTGGATCGGCTTCACTGTAGCATGCTTGTTTGCTTTCACTCCCTGCCTCCTCTCCTGTGAGGATGCTTTCGAGCAGAAATAAAACCGTGACGCCAGTCCGGAAGATGCATCGATACCAGGACCTCCATCCCCCATGCCTCCACCATAACCCATGCCTTTCCGAACTCCTGGCTTTCGGGCGCCACTCCTGCGCTCCCCCGCCATAGCGTCCAGAAGCCTCACAGGGCACGCATCCTCGCAACCCTGGTCTGTGCACCCTTCGAGGTGCGAAAACGTGACGTTGGCCGGCCAGCGCCCCGCAGTGTGGCAATTGATCCCAGTGCCAGGGGGAGCAGCAATCTTTTGGGCTTCTGGCTTGTGGGTGTGTCCGCTGCGCTTCCAGCTGTTGGGTCTATCGGGTTCACCCCAATCGGTGGGGATTCGACAACCATCGACGTTGATCGCCCCTGTCCCGTGCGCAAGTACGTTGCCGGTGACCGTGCCGCCAAACGGTTTGCGCACCAGCAAGATCGGCTCCCAAGCCGGCTTGAGGGCAGTACCCCAACCGTCCCACCGGGCAGCTTCCGAGGTCGCCGGCGCCGTGATGGCAAGATCTCCAGCTGGACTTGGGGGTGCACCCGTCGCATAGGTGCCCCCTTTGACCTTGGTGGGGGTGAGAGCATTACCCCCCACCCGATAGGACCCCACCACGGGGCGCTCAGCCCCAGCAAGTGCGTCAATGGATTTGCTGATGTTGCGGCTCTTCGGAAATCCCCGCCCGTGTAGCCACATCAGAGTGTCCCGCACCTCAAACCCAGCAATCCGGAGCCCAAGAGAAACAAGATCCCACGTGCGGGTACCGCCAAAAACCAACATGTGCGCTCCGGGCTGCATCACCCGGTAAATCGCCTGCCAGTGCGCAATGCGCGGAAACTCCCATTCAGCACCCATGAAATCCCCACCCATATCGAGGCGCCCTCCTTTCAGGTAGGCCGCAATCTCAGCTGGGTTTGGCGTACGACTACCCAAACCATAGGGCGGATCCGTCACCACCGAAGCAACACTAGACGCCTGAAAAGTACTAAGCACCTCCAAGCAATCACCACATCGAACCGTCCAACGCATCCCCACACCCCTCAATTCGGCAAAGCACAAGCAAAAGAGCGTGCGTGGTCCTCTGTGGGCACGTACACCTGCGACGATATAGTGCCCTCAAGAAATCCTACCAAAGTTATCAACAAGGCTGCTTTTTGCTTGCTAAGAACGCCCATAACACTGTCTATGATAGACGACACATTACCAATCGAGTCTTCGCACATAACTGTGTACAGACCAAATGCCTCAGTTAGATGATCAGCAGCATCAGAGGCATAAAATACCGCAACCGTTACGTTATACTTGGGTGACGCATTTACCACAAATGCATGCAGCAATATGCTTGCACCTCCCACAGCTTCTAATGATTTTCTAACTAGATCGCGCTCTTCTATACCATCGCGTATATACTCGTACACAGTGTCCAGCTCTTCGGGTGTGTAAACTTCGCTTGAAACGGTACGATTCTTTTTGCTTGGCATGCCATACCTCCTATTTTATTCTGCCTGTTGGATTATGCGGTGATTTTCGAAACTCTGGACTGCGCGCCACCGGCTTGTGCACTTCCGGATCTTCGGCGTAGAAGAGGACGGTAGCTTGAGCGTCGATTCGATCGGTCACCGGGACACCGCACCGCCGCACCACTGCCATTTGTGCTTCGAGAAACTTGAGCTTGCGTAGCGTTTTTTGGTACGCCGACGCATCCGTAAATCCAATGTCGAGATCTTGCCGCACCTGCTCTGTGATGCGCCGCCGGCGCTCGAGGACCTCTGTCATTTTTGCGATTGCCAACTTGTAGGCACTCTCTGGATAACCAAACACAGTTTCTGCAAGCACACCCACCACGGGGTCCTCCCCGTATGATAAAGCCTCATCCGATCGCACCTCACGCACAACACCCTCTTCGCAAAGCTCACCGAGAAACCGGATGACCGTACCCACCTTTGACACCTTATAGTACACCCCCATTTATTCCCCCATCACCAAATTCCAAGCCGTAGCGCCTCATCCAGCTGGTTTTTCTCCACGTCTTCACACCGCACCCAAACTTTTCGCCCTTCCGTAGTCGTAGCCGAAAACCCCTGACAGTGCTTGTCGGGTATCGGGCTGGTACGACCACAAACCAAACAAATAAAGAGTTGTTTTCCGCTGCTCGTGGTTCGAGCAATTGGACGCCATCTGGATCGACTCATAGGATTTTGGTCTCCATCTCGGGATGATGCTCTGCGCTGGCCAAATGCCTTAGAGGATGGACCCCCTCCACAAATTCAAGCAAAGCCGCGTTGGCGATGTCAAAGAGCATATCCACGTTACCGGTGCGCCGATAAACTCCCACACGCCGAAGAATATCATCCATACGGTCATACTGAGGCTTTCCCGATGCCCCAAGAAGCCCGTATCGAAACGCCCCCACCAAAAGGCGTACTCGCATCCCCTGCTCAAACGCAGCGGACCATTCTGACCGTTTCAAATCGTCTAGGTCAAGATTAGGAGGGTGCGCTGGGAGCTCCGGAACCCCAGCAGACCAACGCCACAGGTTGAGCATAAACCAGTCACGCGTCATTTTGCACAACCTCCAACTCTTGAGGGCAAATCCCCATAAGCCTGGAAGCTTCCGCTCGAGCTTCGAACCATAACCGCGCTACCACCCGCACGGGCGGAGCGGTCGGATTGTGCTTGTGACGAAACCACCATTCCACCGGTTCCGCTGGTAGGGTAGATAGGGAGGACATTTTTTCGCGCTTTCCCATCACTCGCTCCCACCCAGACCATCAAAAACAAGCGGCAACAGCTTCGAAAGCTCTCGCCAAAGCGGCCGCATCACCTCCCGCATTTGAGGATGCGCCGCCTTATCACACCGCATCTTGAAGATGTGCCGCCACTCACGCAGGTTTGCTGTGACCACAATCTCAGTCTTGAGACTGTTGGGCAAAACAGACCTGGCCTCCTGAGCAGAAGCACCCTTTTCGATAAGACTTAGATAGGCATTTTCCGTATTCGCCATAGCCTCCAACCAAATCTTGTAGCGTGCGGTATCCTCATTCCAAAAAAACGGCCTGATAAACGTCACCTCGCCGCCAAATTTCTCCTTCGTATAGTTGCAATATCTAGTACTTTCCTGCGTGTAGCTTGCTAACCTATGCCTAACGAGTTCATGGGTAACACCACGGTCACAGATAATCTTGACCGTCAAAAATGCATGCTCAATCACGCTTACGTGCGGGGGATCTCTTGACAATAGCTTTCTAAGCAGCGTTAGGTACGACGGTTCGCGCACCTGAAAGCCCCCCACACCTTCGCAATCCGAGCACTTATGGACGCCAGCAAGCTCGTTATGAGGGTACTTGTGTAACAGCCAGCCTGAACCAACACACTTCGCGCAAGGTTCTCTCCCTAAGTCTATCCGGTCTTCGCTCTTGTATGCCACCCGTGCAGCTCGTTCGATTCTTGGAAGGGCATCACGCAAAATATCCGCGTTCCAAATCTCATAAGATGGTTTGATCACTCGCATCTTTTACCTCCTAAATACTCAGGCAACGCATCATCCAAATGCCAATCTTTGTCCTCCAACTCCGGGTACCAAGGGTGCAGATAGCGGCCCCGATTATGCGGGTCCAAATCCTCAACCAGCCACCAAAGAGCACCGCAAAATCGACAACTATAGTGTGTGTTCACGCAATCTGGGTTGAGTCCATCGGGTAAACATGCCCTGGCGATCACGACCAACCCATCCACCCAGCAACTACGCGCCATAGAGCTAGGCTCAGAGTACCGCAAATCGCAGTCTTTACAAATTCCCGTCATGCTGAACCCCCCACATCATCAATCATGCACTCATCGTGCACACACCCATACCCGTGTTTCCACCAAACCTTTTGCTCCAACAAAATCACACCCATGCACACCTTACATCTGCCTGTGTACTTCGCCTTGATTCGCACAAATAACCCGGAAGAGTCCCGCTTGACCGGTTCCCGCTTGACCGGTTCCCGCTTGACCGGTTCCCGCTTGACCGGTTCCCGCTTGACCGGTTCCCGCTTGACCGGTTCCCGCTTGACCGGATCGACCACCTGCAAGCCGTACTGAGCGATCAACCGCGCCGCCAGCAAAGCCGCAGTACGCGCTTCTTCTTCGAAAGGAGACGTTGCCTGTGCAAGTAGCCGACGCACCTTCTCTTCCGGAGTACTCATCCCTCACCCTTCCCAAAAGGAACATGGAGCATGCCTGCAGCACGTTTTTTTGCGCGCTCCCCTCGCCGGTCGTAGCCAGCAGTGGTGGTGACCGAAGCGTGGCCAGCCAACCCCTGGATCGCCACCAAGTCCACCCCCGCGTCCAGCAAATCGCCGATATAGGTCCGTCGGAAGTCATGCGCCGAGAACGGACGCACCCCAGCTTGTCCTGCGAGACCCTTCAAGCGCTTCAACACCCCATTGAAGGACATGTGCCGATCTCGAATGCGTCCACCCTTGGCCACGGGTTTGAGAAATGCCCCCGCCTCCGTCCCTCGGTGCTCAATCCACGCCTGGATTGCAGCCAGTGCTCCAGGCGACATGTACACCACGCGTTCCTTACCTCCCTTTCCCAGCACCTTGATCGTTTCCGCCTCGAGATCCACATCGGACATACGGAGCCCCACCGCTTCGGCCCGGCGGAGCCCCCCTCCATATAGTAGAGAAAGAAGCGCGGCATCGCGCGCTCCAACAGGAGTGCTAGGATCGCAAGAAGCAAAGAGCGCTCGAATCTCCGCCATCCCAAGCGCACGCCCAGACGGCACCTTGGCGCCTGGAATCTTCCCCACGTCCACAGCTCGGTGGTATTCCTCAACAGGCATGAGGCCGAGACGCCAGGCTTCCTTGAGCACCCCCCGAAGAAAGTACAGCATCTTGTTGGCTGTCGATGGAGCGTAGCGGGTTTGGGCGAGCTTGGATTTGATCGCTTGCGTGTGCTGGTACCTGAGCGAGTGCCAAGGCACCCGGTAAATCGAAACCCCCGGCATCAGGATCTCTCCGATTACGTGCAAGGCCCCCCGAACTGCCGGGCGGCTTCCAGGCGATAGCTTCGCCAGGTACACCGCCACCGGATTTTGATCCAGTTGTCCCTCCAAGACGGGCACAAGCCCAGCTGCTTTTGATATTTCGGACATTTAGACCTAGCTTGTTCTAGTACTGAGCTTCTAGCAACCAAACGTGTACCACAAGGCAGCACCTGCCACCAACTTTTTTTGGACACGATGGGCAAAAATTCTTGGAAGCCCAGCCCACCCACATGATACCCTTTAAGACAAAGGAGAGCACCCGATGACATTTATCAATTTCAAGAGTTGGTTGATCAGCCTGCACGCCTGCAATGACGCCGTTCGGTGGGTTGGCGTTGCCAGCCTGGACTATGCCTGGCACAACTGCGAGCGCGGTGATTGGATGCTGTGGCTAACCCAAAACCTGAAAGTGCCCCCCGAGTTGGAAGTCGCAGCGCTTGCACAATGCCTGATCAAAGTCCTGCCCCAACACATAGACCATCTAAGAGAGCACAGACAAATAGATGTGCTTAGAGAAATTGCCTGGATCGCTGCAAACATCACGCATAGAAACTCCATCTATGACATGCATGAAGCGATAAAAAATCGCTCGTCCGAAACAGCATTTCGGGCTTTGGCTATGTATCGAAAAATCGATTTCACCAAGCCCGACAACTGGGGCTACCCAGAGCTAACTATAGAGGCATTCTATCATTACGTTCTAAAATCTCCCAAAAATGACAGCGCATACCCGCTCCTATGCCTAGCTAGAGCAGTGCAAGAAAAAATGGTTGTCCTGGAACAATGCAACCCACAGCGGGAAAAAGCAGTGCTCGAGACTCTACACGATTGCGCTTGGATCCTTCGAGAAGAAATCCCATTTTCGATCATCAAAGCCGCACACAAAAAAGTCGCCTAATCCACCTCGAAAATCTCCCAATCATCCGCCTTGTCATCGTCCGAAGTGAACACCTCGGTGTTGTCACCCAAAGGACACAACTCGAACAGGAAAGGAAAGGTGATGTTTGCTGGAGCAACTTTCGGCGCCTGCGGAAATACCTTTCGCACGTCATCCCAAGACTCCGCAAAACGCACCTGCCGCCCAGGTTCCCACGCACGACGTCGCACAATAGCCCCCTTCGACATAGCCCGCACTGCCCACTCAAAATTCATTTTGCTACCTCCGCTTTTTGAGCATCGGCCAAGCATATTTCCAGCCGAGATACCCAACCCCCGCAACAGCACCCACCCCAAGAACCCAACCAATCGAAGAACTCTCGCTATCGGCGGGTTGAAAATTTTTCGAGAACACTCCCCCTGGCGGCTGCACCTTCAAATCGTATAAGCGCACCCCAGAAAGTAGATTATCCAGCACGTGATTGGTGTTTGCAAGTGCTTCCTTCAAGGCTGCTTTCAAATGCCTTAGCCTGTACATGTCGTACGCTTCCGCAAGCTGAAGTGCCGTAATTTGAGCGTTGGCTGCCTGGTCCAACCTTCTAGGTACACCTCGCATCGAGGTGCAATAAGCAAGATCCTTGACCCTACCACCTTGCATGTTCATGCATGTCTTCCAATCAAAAAACGTGCAGCTAACATTTTCAAGGCCCATAGGAAAATCAACGCGGCTGTCATATCCGTTAGATCTTGCTATCTCATCGACATAAAGCTCGAACGCGTCGTGATCCGCGCGTGGGTCCATTTCTACAACCAACGGCCTTATGTTGCTCCAAAGCAAATAATCCGGGGTTCGCTCTGTGATTGGCACCAAATCCTTGTGCTCCAAAAGCCTGCGGTAAGACTCTTTGGCCGCGCGTCTGATCACAGTATCGATCTTGATTGCCTCCGCGCGCACCGGTTCGATGACGTAGGACACCCAATCAAACACTCCTTGCGCCACCCAGCCCGAGGGCAACGCCGAAATGATCTGTTCACCGACCCATTTGCCACCACCAGTCACCCACCAATCGGTCAAACCTGCTGCTGCAGGCCCAAAAAGCGCACCAGCTGCAGACGTGAAAACAACCAGAGCTACTTTTTCGTCATCCTTCAGCTCTTCCTGCTCAGATTTGGGCAAACTTCCCATGTACTCATTCAGGAACTCTTCATATTCCGTTGGAAGCGGCATGTCGAACCTCTGCTTTCCAGCAAATCATACCACACCCAACGCACAAAAGAGCCGAAAAATTTGCAGAATAGTACTGGATGATGGTAGACAAATATAGACACCGCTACGGGCATCCTAAACGCCCCCTAGGAGGTACAATGACAAAAGCAAAACCGAGCGCACCCAAATCAATCAACCCAAACATAGACTTGAATGCCGTATGGGAAAAATTCATCCAGAAGTCGCACTGGGACGAAGTCTCCGAAGAAGCGCAGAAGATCTTATTGCAGAGCAAAAGAGAACGCATAGGTGCAAGCATTGAGGCGTTACGCGCTCAGTACGATCTGATCACAGAACAAATAGACTCTGTTGAAGACCGAGAATCAAACGCCAAAGTGCATCTAACAAACCTAGCTACGGCACTTGGTCCATTGGCGACAGAGAAGGTTTTGATAACCGCCATGCTTGAACACTACGGAACGATCCGTACTCAATCAAGCACCGAAAAGAAGCCAAAAACAACCACAATCATCAGCGAAGATGCTGTGCTCAATGTGCTCGACTACGATGGCAAATTCATCCATGCGATCGTAGATGATTTGAAAGACGAATACCCAGAAGCATCAGTTGCAACAACACGCCTTGTGATCCAAAACCTCATTGCAAAGGGCGCCGTGATCAAGACAGGAGAAAGACGCTCTTCCCAGTACAGAAGAGCGCAAGAAGTCTAAACCGGCACACCCTCCCGCATCCAAGACCACACCCCCTTTGCCCAATCTTCATACCCCTTTGGGGATGCATGAATCCGATCACTCGACATGGCGACCGGCGGCTGCATGCTCATTGCCTCGTGAAAGAACACACCAGCTTCTGCGGCAGCTGGACTGGATCGGATCATCGAAAGCGCCTTGTCCAGATTGCGGACCGGGCTCCAAGGCGGAAGCATCCAGACAATCTTGGCACCACTGGCAGCAATCTTCCGAACGAATTTTTCGAGCATGGGGGTCTCCCAGTCAATCTGATCTTCGGTGGCGTTGCCGTCGTTGGTTCCAAGCGTCACCAAGACCACCGATGGAGACCGATCCAGGATCGGCCCAATCCCCACGGGGCGTCCCCCCACACGAGACCGATCCCGAGCCCATTGGAAGATAGCTGTTCCCCCAACGGCAATAGATTCGAAATCTATGCCGTCCTTTGCCGTCAGTGCCCTGAAATGCCTCCCCAACCCCAAACCGTGGCTGTCGCCTACGAGCAATAGCCTATCGCCAGGAACAGGGCGCCACGTGACACCACGCGCCATCATTGATCCGATCAAGATTACCCCACCCGTGATGCCGAGTGCCAGAGCAAGATTCATGGCCGCATAATACCACAAAAAGATCAAACCCGGAGATGTGCGAGTGCTCCGGGTTTGAATGCCCTTCTCCCGGGTTCGCGGCACCCGTACTTCCAACCTACCACCAAACCCCAAACGGCACAAAAAAACCGAAACCCGGGAGACCTGCACTTCTCCCGGGTTCGCGGCACCCGTACTTCCAACCTACCACCAAACCTCACAGGGGCAACAATTTTTTGAAAAGAAAATCGCCACCCCCAAAAAAACGCTGGAAATTCTCATACTTCCACGTTCGCCAAATTGTTGATCCGGATGGGCAAAAACTTCCTGTACCCCGTACCATCCGGGGAAGAGTACGCCTGTCGGCAATCGACAAAAAGCGTTACTGTTTCGCTGATCGAAACCCAGAGAAAACCGTTCCAAAGCTCCAAAACTTCTGGCGATATTGCCTGATCGCAGGTGTACGCCGGAGCATCCGCAAGGGAACTCCCCTCGTTGTCGGATCCAAGCACCACGGGATGACGCACGCGCAAAACCACCGGTGTGTACCCTTCTTGGTAAGAATCACCCTCCATTGAAACTGCAATCGCGGCCGCTACATCGTACCAATATTGGATCCCTTCCGCACATGTCAGATACAGTTTTGCTCCTTTTCCACGCCCAAATCCCGACCGCCCCATCATTGCTTTACCATCATCAACAGCAACGATCGGAACCAACCCAATTTCTGAGATCTTCGAAAGGCGATTGAAGAACGTCACATGGTAGACGTATTTTTTGGTCATGTGTCCTCCACAATAGCGCGAAACCAAGGGTTAGAAAGCGCGTGTTGGCCCCTTGCGGCCCTAACAGCACGCGAAGCATCACGACCAGACCAACCCAAATAACGCAGTGCCAACCCAGAAACCAACCCCGATCGATTCAACCCCGCCATACACGTCACCAAACAACGCTTTCCTCGATGCAGTTCCTGTGCAACTACATAAGCCGCAAGCATTGCAATTTCAATCTCTTTTTGCGTAGGCACATCGTCTCTAATGCCCGCACGAACGACACGCACACCAGGAAACAAACAAGCTGGGGGCTGATACTGGCTCGCGCAAAGCACGAGCACATCAGCCGTTTTGGAGATTTTTTGAAGGGGAGAGGGAGCAGATCCTTGGATGAGGTTTTTCGCTACCATAGAGGCGTCCATCCCCCTATGATATCACGCAAATTTCAAAATGGCGCGTCTTCCTGAGACAGATCGTCACCTTGGGAAACATCGGTTGACTGCACAACCTGCGCTGCAAGCTCAGGACGCCTTGCGTCTCTGCGTCTTGCAAGCTTTCGAATAAATGCCGCAGCAGGCGCTAATGCTTCATCGATGTCTTCGTCTTCAGGAATTCTTGCGTAGCGGTACAAATCTGGTTGGTCCTCGATCCAAGACATATTGCCTAACTCTGAGAGCTTCTTTGCGCTCATCACCTCGTATTTCGTGTCATTCTTACCAGTACCTTGCCGAGTGATGATGATATCAAACCCTTCGAATGGGTGCGTGTAGTCTCCTCCAGCATCAGGATCGCGACGCAACGCACGCAAGCGCTCATAGATTTTAGGGCCAAATTGTAAAGGCTGCGGCCCATCCGCAGCGCTCACGGCGGCAGTAGGGCCACTACGCACGATCACGTTGCCGTATCCGTTGAGTTTCGCAAGGTTTTGATAGGCCAGCTCTTCATCAGAGCTCGTGCCCAGAGCATAAATCGCCTCCACGATCTTGCAGACCTTGCATGGGCGCTTGCGCATAATTCTAGGACAACACAGAGTTTTCATGCGCTCCATACCCGGAAGCTGCAAAAAATGCTTGTGTGTGATCACAAATGGACTTTTGCCGCCTGCTGGCGGCGGAAGAAATCTTAGCACCCACCGCCCCGGAGTCAGCTTCAAGACAGATCCCGAAGCTTCGGCCACGTACTTGTCTTCCTCATCCAGCGCAGAAAGCTCGTACGATCCCCATTGCACTTGTTCCATGTCCGTTGTCATTGTTTGTTCTCCGTTATACGTAAACGTTTTTTTGCTAAGCGCTAAGCTGATACGGCTTCATACCCCCCCATCCGATGCCATACTCAAAATCCACAGGTAGAGGAACACCAAAAGAGGGCCAACTGGTCATGATCTTGTGACATTCACCAGCGACTTCATCCAAGCAAGATTCGTGGACCTCCAACACGATAGAATCGTGCACTTGTGCCACAACCTTGGCATCGATCTTCGAAGAAAGAATCCAATCCACCACAGCAGAAAGAGACGCTAAGCAATAATCCGCCGCGGTGCCCTGTATCGCTGAGTTCCAAGATCCATGTTCCGCTTGGCTACGCCGAGATCCATCCTGAGACGCGATATCAAGCAAGTATCGCCGCCGCGCGCGCATGCCGTCCCAGTACGTCCAAACGATCCCATGCGTTCGTGCGTAGGAAAGCTGCCGATTGAGCCAAGCGTTGAACTTACCAAAAGCACTAAGTATCGCTTCCTTTACCGCGGCGGCCTCCGGCACAGTGCACCCCATCTGCGCAGCCAAAGAATTGTCACCCATGCCGTACATCACCCCAAAGTTTATGCCTTTTGCAAGAGATCTGTATTTGCTCTTGCCGGTTCTGGCGTAATCTTCAGCGATCGACTCAGGTTCCACGTTCCAAGCCAGTTTCGAGACAAGCTGCGCTGTTCGTAGATGAAAATCCACGCCCTCTTGAAAGATCTTGATCATCTCTGGATCTTGAGAAAGCATTGCTGCAACCCTAAGCTCCACTTGGCTGTAATCCGCAGAAAGCAACACATATCCCGGCGGAGCGCACATGATGTTGCGCGCCATGATGCCAAGCTCATCAACCGGTCGAGGAAAGTTTTGCATATCCGGATCTGCGCAGGAGATCCGCCCAGACTTAGCTCCGGAGATGCGGTAATCTGCATGGATACGATCATCAGGACGAATGAATTTTAAGACTCCCTGAGCGTAGGTTCCCCTCAGCTTCTGAATCTGTCTAAGCTTTAGTACCAAGGCAGGAACCTCGTGAGAATCACTAATCTTTTTCAGAGAAGTCTTGTCAGTTTTTATCTGACCCGAAGCAGTGCGCTCTAGGTACTCTTCAGCCAAAGCGCAGGTTTTCGCTATATAGCCTCCAAGCTGCTTTGGAGAGCTCCAATTTACGGTAGAATCAAAAGCCTTCAGCTGCACCAAAAGATCCGATTCTCTTCCCTCCAAAAGCCGATCAAAGAGCATCGCATTTTCTCTCGAAGCATGCATACCCCACGCTTCCATCCAAGCTATAGAATAAGCAGCGCCCTGCACAAGCTTGCGCCAAACATTGTCTAGCCGCTGGACCTTTTTGATTTCAGATCCGAGATACTCTCCAAGCATAACAGTTGTGACCGCATCGCGTGCGTTGTACTTGTGCAAAATATTCTTTGGTATCGCACCGTACACCCAACCGCCAACATCCCCAGGGGACTCTCGGATGATTGCATCCAATTCCGGATCTTCGGTAAGACCAGCTTCTTCCTGGAAGAGCACACCAGATCTTTGCTTTGCGATCTCAGTCAATCGAGAATTGACGTGCTTTTGCGCGGATGCCATAGCTTCCTTGGCGTCGTCTTTCATACCGCCCATCCCAACCAGAATCGCAAGTTGGTCAAGGCCCCCCTCAGCATCGGGATCCAAGATCTTACGCCACAGCAAAGTATCGCCCACGGGGGCTGAAGCCATCACACCATCGGAGGTGTACACGCTGAGCATATCAAATTTGACGTTTTGGCCGATCTTAGGAATCTTGCTATCGCACAAGAAATCCATCAACACCTTTCGTGTTTCTGGATTATCCAAAGCAGCCTTGCCCCAGACGTAAGCACGCCGTGTGCCTTCACGGCACAAGGCCACCGACAGCAACTTGAAGCTTTTGGTAAAATGCCTCCCCGCGGTCTCCACGTCCCACGCCACCCAACCCCCTTGGGATAGTCCCTTCACCGCATTGGTAGCCTCTGACAAGGATGTCACCACCTCGAACGACGCTTCCCACGGTACCTCAGACAGATCATAGGTCGTGAGCGCCCATTTCAAGTCTGCCTCAAACATACGATCAACAAAGCGATTGCGTAGCGCTGCAGCCGGGTGGATAAGAAAAAACACCGGAATTGGCACATCATGACAAGTAAGAAATCCAAATCCTCGCCTGCAGCTCATAGGTGCCACCCTGAAACCCATTATGGCCTTGGCAGCTATCGCGCCCAAGGCAAGGATTCTGGTGGGGCTACACACCTCTATAGTATGGGCTAGATGCGATCGGCACGCTTCTATGCATCGATTATCTATTTCTTGGCGCTTATTGGTCTTGGGCGTATAACAACGAGTTGCGTTATCATACATCACGGGTCCGCTGTAGTGCGTCTTCACGCACATCTTGAGCCTTTCCCCGCTTTTGCCCACGAAGGGCATCCCTTCAATATCCTCCGTTTTGCCTGGGCCTTCACCCACAATCAGCACGCCACCAGGTTGCCCCGATGGGGGCACCCCGGCGGTGCGCGCTGTTCGAAAGAGTTTGCACCGAGAACACTTCTGTGGGACAGAAACAGGAGCCTCCCTTTCGACAGCTGCGGTAGGCAACTCATCGAACAGCGGAAGCATCACATAAGCCCCATGGTGACCAAAGTCTTGGGAACCTTAGCTGAAATGTCCTCAATTTTTCCAAGCACCGGCACTGTTGGCTTCAATGCTTCGCAATATTCCACCAGTTTTTTGGGTTCTTGGACACCTGCGGTCATAAGCAGCCGAATCACATCACCGATTCGAGCTGCGCGTTGAAGCGCCCCCATATCGAGCACTATTCCCTTGACCTCCACTTTTTCTGTCGGGTCATGCTTTTGATAGGGCCCAACGGCGACCAATGGGGGTTGTGCCGGCTTTTGGGGTTGTGCCGGCTTTTGGGGTTGCGCCGGTGTGCCAGTATCCGGATCCTGACCGGGGGGCACAAGTTGCCACGGATCTTTTGGGCCAGGGGACTGCTGGACCGGAGCAGGGGTTTGCTGGGCCGGAGCCGGGGACTGCTGGGCCGGGGCCGGAGCAGGGGTTTGCTGGGCCGGAGCAGGGGTTTGCTGGGCCGGAGCAGGGGTTTGCTGGGCCGGAGCAGGGGTTTGCTGGGCCGGAGCAGGGGTTTGCTGGGCCGGAGCAGGAGATTCTGCGTAGCCCATCATGTCGCTGAACCCAACAAGACTTCCGGTGCGCAATGCCCGCAGCACTTCGTGTGCTTCGACACGGGTCAACCCGTACAGAGTGAGCTTACCATTGCGATGATAACGAATACGGCGCAGATGCCCAAGAATTTCCGCCTCACCTCCAAATTCAGTGATTCTTGCCATAGACACGGGTACCTCCTTACGAAAAATTCACACACTCTCCATCCCTCGACAGGGAGTATCGAGCCGCCTCCAGCAGATCCGGGGCCTGTATTTCTGCTGGGTCCGACTTAGGAGGAAGCCTAACACACCCGGCCTCGACCCCCAAAATTTTTAGACGCATGCATGAAGCCCATCCGGTTTCCCACGCGTCCCCATCGAGCACAACAACAAGGGGCCGCTGCGCTTCCCGCGAAATCCAATCAAGTTGGCCTGCGGTGGGCTTGCCCAAGAACGCCGAAGCATGGGGCCAATGCGCCAGCGCATCAAACACCCCTTCCACGAGGAGCAGCGGGGTCATGGTGGGAGTTTTGACTGCCCACCCACGGTACAGGGTACCCCCGCGAGAACCGGCCGGATAAAGGTACCTGAGGCGCGCTGTGGCCACCCATGCTCTGGCCACGTACCAGAGCCAATTTTGATCTTCGTCGAGGACCGGAACAATCACACGGTAAGCATATTTGCCGCGCATGCAGCCACCAATTGCTTCCCTGGCGATCACCTCCGCCCCAATGCCTCGAGATTCAAGGTATTCAATCGCGTCCGAAAAAACTAGCGATCGGGCGATGTACTTGCCAGAAAGTTGCGTGTAGCCCGATGGCGGCATGAGGCAAGAAGGGCGCTGCTCTTGGGTTTGAGGATTTCTCGGCTCGTAAGAGCCACATCTAGGGCCTGTACTGCCAACAGATCCACACCGAAAGCAGTGATATCGCCCAGTAAGCAAGCACACGCCAAGGGAGGACCGTTTGTCAACAACACCAGCTTTTTCCTCGCAAAACGGGCAATTTCCGCGAACCCACCCGCTTGTAGATGGGTGTTTGCCAGAAATAGCATCCATCACCAAGTCTGATGACGCACTCATGATGGCCTCCTCAAACCTTGATCAAACGTCCTGTCGCGAAGTCCTGCTCGTAGGGGCCAACTTTGAACCGCCCCTTACCGCGTCGCACCTTGGCGGCAAAAAGCGTCATCAAATGGTTCAAAAGATTCAAAGTGATCACCAAATCCGCAACCCGGATTTTGTGAATTGAATCTGCAACATCCGTGAGATCAAGTATTTTGTTGCTCTTTTGTTGCCCTCGTACAACTTGGCTGGCGGTCCACCCCCACCGATCTGTTTCGTGCATGTAATGCCGAAACCCCTCATAAACAACACGTCCCGTGTCGTATTCTTTTCTTTCGGAAGAGAGATCAGCAGCTAGTTTGTCGGCATAGTCGACAACCACAACCTCAAATCGTGTGCCTATTTCATGCTCAGCATCTTTCACCCAATCACGAAGGTGCCCCACTGTCGTTACGTATGGCTCGAACTCTTTGACCAGAATGTTCCCGAAATTGTAGCTTGTACTCAGATCATCTAACGCCGTCTGCACCGCTTTGCATGATGGATCATCATTGATTGCATCTATGGTAAATCCTGTTAGGTTTGCAATAATTCTGATAAGTTGCTCACCGGTCGGCAGTTCCAGCGTAGCAAATGCCACGCTTTTCCCTTGCAAGGCAGCAGCACAAGCAACCTGAACCAAAGCCATAGATTTGCCATCACCCGACCCACCCATCCACATCGATAGGGTACCCTGTTTTGCTCCACCCCCCAACAACGTGTCGAGATCCACAATTCCCGTGGCCAGTTTGGGCACGTTGTGCGACGCCTTTATAACGGTGTGCACGTTTTTGTCCAAGCAATCACCGACATTTGCGGTGTGAAGCCCTATTTTGGACACTCTGCTAATATCTTCAGCTACCGGAATCAGGCTTTCGCGTTTTTGCCATGCTGAAAGTCCTCTTTCGAGGGCACCCCGTTCTCCTCGGCGTCGGAGGATAGGCGCCATTTCTGTTATGATTTCATCGATTGGTGGAATTCCGGCGTCATCAGCATCCTCGAACATTTCGTTGACTTGCTCGATTTCTTGCTGTGTCACTGTGCCTGATGAAATCCAACGACGAATTCTTTGTAGTACTACGAGTTGGCTATTTGGTCCTTTTCCTGTCTCGGAGGCGATGGATTTACATGCTCGTAGGGCCAATCTGGCCTTTGGGGTAGGGAGCAATTCGTGGTCAATCCAGGCTCCAAGGAGGTCGTAGAGTTTTGAGTTTTCGCAAATGGCTGAGACCATGAGCGTTTCAAATCCTCGGTGAATTTCGTACAACTCCTGTTGGTTTCGTGCCGCATGATTCATCCCCACACCCATTTCCCTTCGGCAAGCTTTTGGTTGATTTCTGCTTTGCGGAGACGCCCATCTTCCGCGATTTGTTGCAGCAATCGAAGATGCATACCTTCTGGGAAATGCTGTTCTAGTAAGGTTTTCACCTGGTCATCGTTTGGATTGCCACCGCTTCGGTTGACAGCAGCCATAAATAAATTGCGTTTTTCTAGGTATAGCCTCTCAGTATTCGTGATTGTGCAGGTTGGCACACAGTAGCTGGCATCTTGGTTTTCACGTTCGAACCAATCCCAACGGGTTCGAACTCTCTTTGGGGAGAGCACCCACACCGCACGCATTGGGTTTTCCGTGTTTGGGTTGGTACGTTCCCAGATTTCGAACGACCACATACACCACTCCACCGGCGAAATCTTGTGTGCAATCAACTCCTTGGCACATTCGACAAGGAGGGCGTACCATCGCGAAGTCGTAATCTTTTTGGGGCGCGTGAAAGACCAGCACTTTTGCCCAAAGTGCTTTTCGTAAGCAGATCGATACCACGCAGCAAGCATTTCTGCGAGGTGTTCATCCGAATCGGTAGCATCGAGGTAGGGTGCTCCTGGTGTTAGCAGATCTGCAATGCGTGTTAGTTCTGGAAGGAAACTGAATGTACGCGTGCTTCGAGGGGTTGGTTTTGCTTGGGTTGATCCAAGGCCCATTCCGATTGGCTTGGATGCTGTGATTTGGATTTTTGATATTGGAGCTGCTTGGAGAGATAGGGATTGTGGGGGAGGCACAACCTCCAAAGCCGATGGTTCGGTTGGTTGAGGATATTTGGCCTTGCATTTGGTTCTTAGTTCAAAAACCTCTTGCTCGGCGTGTTTCGGGTAGCTTCCGGTTTCGGGGTTCCACCAATCGCAATGCTGAGCCCAGTCATACTTCCAATCTTTGAGGATTACTCTTTTTCGCCCAATGCGGCGTCTTCCGTTTCTTTTACGTGTTTCAGATTTTTTTTGAGTCTGGTGATGCGTTACTTTTGCAGAAGACGCAACATCGGATGCAGAAGCGGATCCGGATGGAAAAAAAGAAGACGCGCGACCCGGGCCCGGGTCGCCGTCCCTCTGGGACTCTCTCCGGATCTTCTTTTTGTTTAACTCTTCTTCTCTTAATAGATCCGGTGGCCCGGTTTGGTTTTCGGGGGGGTCAGCCCGGTTTGGTTTTTCGTCAACAAAAACAATAGGATTGTAGGGGGTCGGCCCGGTTTGGTTTTCGGGGGGGTCAGCCCGGTTTGGTTTTGGGTCCTGCACGCCCAAGACGCTCGAAAAAGTATACCTTGATGTTTGGGGGGTATTGTGGTTGTTTGTAGGTGTAGGTGCATAAGGATCGTTTGCTTGGTCGTACTCTTTTACCGGTCTTGGTGGTCGTGTTTCGATTCGTACCTCTTGGCCGGTCTCTTCCATTTTTCTTCGGAGGTACTCTTCGATACTGATTTTTGGTTCGCCTCTTTTGTAGATGTCTTCTGGTTTTGGTGCGGGAATGGCCTGCTCGAAAGCGCGTTTCCCGACGGTGTATAGGGGTGGATCTCCGATCGCTTCGCAGTGAGGCAGCACCGCGGCCACAGGTGTGGGCTTGTGATCCGGGTTGAAGCGTTCGTTGATTTCTTCGGGTGTTAACCCGCCCGTTGCCCCCAAGTCGGTGGGGTTACAGCGCAGTGGTCGGTGAAAGAGGGTGCTCTTCTGTGGTTTTGAGGGTCTGCCCCCACCGCGTTTGCCCCCGCGCTTGTTGGCTGTTTTGAGCCAGCGCGCGGTGGTTATCGGAACGGTTGCCAGCTCGGACAAGCACGCTCCTGCGAGCGTGTGGATGTAGCAAGGCACCTGGATGTATGCATCGATTTTGGTATATTTTACGAGTCGTATCTGCCAAGGCTTGCGTGCTGATTTGATAAGGTCGGCTTTCGACAGCTTGGTCAGTGCACGTTTTATTTGCGGTACGCTTAGCTTATTTTTGAGGCGAACCCCCTCGTAGTCGTGCTCTGGTGCCACAAATTGAGCGATACCTTCGATTGTGATGTGCACCGTTCCGGCGGAGTCTCGAAGCGGAAGGAGCGCTACCCAGATAGCCCATGCGTTTGGGCCGAGCGCGCCTCTCAGTTCGTTGACTGGGACCTGCGTGTGGTTTTGGGGTGTTTGATCGGGTGCTTCGATGAGAATGTGTGCAGGGATGCTCATTTTTTCCCTTTGTGTTGTGGCATCGGATGCCGTTGTTGGTTGTTTAGACCGTTTTGCCCGTCCAGCTAGCTTGCACGGGTTGCCGTTTGAACGCAAGCATTTATTCCAGTTTCTCTTTTTCTGCTGGAAATATCAATGGTTGTGGTATGGTATCCTCGGTGTTTGTATGCACGCACACGATTGGAGGCTTTTTGAGCCAATAGGCGCGTTTGCGTGTCGAGGAAGTCGAACACTTGGATCTCGGGATCGTTGTCGGTGTGGGTTACTTCTTGCCTGAGAATATCAAGGCAATCGGTTTGCGTTTGCGCTCCACCCGCCAGGATGACGGAGCGAACAGTATTTAGGCCGAGAGTCTCGAGAGTGCTGTTGGTCACGATCGCTGCTTTCAGAGTGCCCTCTCCGAGCTGTTTGAGGATGCGCATGCGATCGTCTCCGGATAGTCTTCCGGATATGTTTGTTGTGGCGATACCCTCCCGAGTCATTGCGGCGGCAAGCGCGTGTCCGTGGGTGGGGTTCGTGACACACACAAGTATGGGCTTGCGAGCCGACTGACACACATGGCACATTGCGCGGATTCTTTCTTGGCACATCATGACGCATTGTTGGTATGCGCTATCCCAGTTGTAGTCCAGGTGCGGCAACCGCGCGTCCGAGTATCTTACGAGCGTGACTCTGAAGGTAGTGCTGCTTGTGGTTTTCACTAAGCTTAGCGGGGACAGCTTGTGCATTTGGGGTCCGACCACCCCAATCATCATCGCGTGTCTGTTGTTGCTGTTGTTTATGCTTCGAGGTGATATGCCTACCCGATAATAGGCGTGTTTGGCGTGCTTCAAAACGGCAGCAAATGTTTTTGCGGATGCCATTGTGATATCATCCAGGATGATGCCTTCCGCAGTGGATAGCAGGTAGCGCTTGAGTGCAGGCTTGTTTCTAATCGCTTGATAGGTTGTGTATGTGATGTTCGTACTAGCCGATCTTATCGTTGCGTCTGTCACTGTGTAGGTCGTTCCAGTAGCGTCTTTACCCGCTTCTGCTACGTGCCTAGCTGTGCTTGCTGCGTGGGATATGTACACCCAACGACAAGGGACGGCTATGGATAATGCTATTGGTAACTGCAGTTTGCCTGCGCTTGAGCAGGCGTGTATGATCCCTCTTTTATTGAGGACTATGGTGTCCACCGTGTTCTTTTGGTATGGCCGGAGGAACATTAGGTTAGCGTTGGGGTTGGGGGCACATGTGATTTTCCTTGTGTCTATAAATCCTAAATGCACACCCTCTTTCTTTGCAAACTCTTGTATGATAGGGATAAATCCAGACGGGAATTCACCTGTGGACGTGTCGTACAATGACTCCATGTATCCTGTTTGGAGCTGCCCGTGGAGCCACCTTTGCTCTTCAGTTGTTGATCGCCGCACTATTGCATACGAATTGTTTACCTCTAAAATCATTTTGCTACGCCCTTTATTATATTGTCTAGCTCTTCTCGGATGCTTTTTACGACGTTGCTTCTAGTTGCCCACAGAAAGAAATTCGGTTCTATTGTTAGGCGTATTCCTGTTGTACTAGCGTCCAACCTGCCTTTGGTTCCCTTGGCAACGCCCTCTGTGCACACGAATACCACGGAACCGTTTTGGTATCTGTGCACAAGCCCGAACTCTTCTTTGAGGTTGGCTATCACCTGCTCGACGACTTGGATGATAGTCTTGTTATCTGCTTGGATAGCTTGCTGGATCGTGATTGTCCGCATGATTGGAGTACCTCTTGGGTTACTCTACCCTACGGTTTGTTGTATCTGCAAGTTATTCGATCGCAATGCCAAGCTTTGAGGCTTTGGTGATTTTTGCTTTGGATGCGGTGGCCGCTACGAGCGTAATTCGTCCGTTTGAGTCCACATGGTAGGTGGTGCCCCGTGCGCCTGCGATCTTGCCGGTGCCAGGGAGCACGTCTGTTGGGTGTACTCTTCCCGATAGCCCGGATTGTTGGATTGCCTCGAAAACGTCAAAGTTGGCTTGAAATCCTTGGGGGCTGATCTTGTTTTTTTGTTGTTGGTCGAACCATCGCTTGCCCTCCAGTTGCCCCAAAATCGAAAGGGCACTGCGGTTTTTGATGTTGAGCGTTGTCACCGGGTTGGGCTGGGTTGCCGGCTTCCGGGTTGCTGGCTTCCGGGTTGCTGGCTTCCGGGTTGCTGGCTTCCGGGTTGCCGGCTTCCGGGTTGCCGGCTTCCGGGTTGCCGGCTTCCGGGTTGCTGGCTTCCGGGTTGCTGGCTTCCGGGTTGCTGGCTTCCGGGTTGCTGGCTTCCGGGTTGCTGGCTTCCGGGTTGCCGGCTTCCGGGTTGCCGGCTTCCGGGTTGCTGAAGGGTTGGGG
>Ga0180437_10001000_pt1 | contig 50142 bp, 56 predicted proteins | sample SS_ome_4_FD_132410 | JGI IMG/M metagenome (GOLD analysis project Ga0180437, IMG submission 132410) | Hypersaline lake sediment archaeal communities from the Salton Sea, California, USA - SS_3_D_1 metaG | ecosystem: Environmental > Aquatic > Non-marine Saline and Alkaline > Hypersaline >... | reverse complement strand
TACTTTTCAAGCTCTAAAGCTTTTTTTACAAAGCCTGCAATTTTTTTCTCATCCTCAACAACAAGGATTATCATATTGTTGGGTTATAGGCATAAAGGAATTTGCACTCATTATAACTATTTTACCCAAAATGTAAAGGTAAAAAAACAAACCGAAAATAGTCTTTATTCTATTTTAATCTTATTGGGATTTGGATTAAATTTTCCATTGAACCATCTTTGGCAGACAAACTATATGCTTCAATATAAGCCTCAAGATTCTTATATTGAGAATCATAAAAAACGCTTGTTGAATATGGATTATTTTCCCCAATTTCGCCAGATGCTTGACCAAAGGTATCAACAATAGTTCTGCCATCACAGAGTTTTAATTTAATAACAAAACTCCCCTCAAAAACTTTGGCTGTGCCTTTAACTTCAAGTGGACTTAACACTTCATCCATTGAGCTCGGACTTTCTATAGTTATCATTCCCGTCCCAGATGCAGGTTCCGTAAGGCAATGTGATATCCCCTCTTCACTATTTTCAGGAGTGGGGGTTGCCTCAGGGATATTTGTTTCTTTATTTTCAGGGTTGCTTTTTTCTTTTTCAGAAGCAACATAGCTCTGGTAGGTCATCGCTGCAGCTACAAGAACTATTAAAGCGGCGATAAAAATCCAGATAAATATTTTTTGTTTTTTCATAAATACCTCCTTTGTTATTTTGGCAATATTTTAATAAAACTAAAATGATTCTTCAAATTTGTTTGGTTTTTCAATTTCTTTTGTTTGTGGTTTGAAAAAATAAGTGGCTAAAATTGTAGCAATAGGCACTGAAACTGCAATGGCAATACTGCCTATCAAAGTTCTGACAATTTCTGTAGCTAAAAACTCTGAATTTAATATTTCCTGCCAAGAAAGACCTGTCTCATCTTTCAGGCTAAAAAGTACAAGAAGTGAAAGAGAAGCACCAGCATAAGCCAAAAATAAGGTGTTAACCATTGAACTTGTGTGGTCAACTCCAACCCTCATAGCTTTTTTGTATATTTCCCTTCTGCTTAAATCGTTTTTGGTTCCAATAATCTCCTTGACGGTAGAAATTTGAGCAATAACTACATCATCAATCACTCCCAAGACAACAATTAAAACTCCTGCTAAAAGCAATCCTTTCATATTGATATTTATGCCTTGAACACCCACTAAATAAATAGTTTCCTCTTCTGCAAAACCGGTTAATTTCGAGACATTAGTAAAAATCAATGAAAAAATCCCAGCAATTATTAAGCAAACAGCAATCGAAAGAATGGCAATGTGGGATTTTTTGTTAAATCCATAAATGAGATAAGTTGTTGCAATAAGTATAATTACCGAACCGATAACTGCAATTAAAAGTGGTTCTTGACCTTTTACTATTTGAGGGATAATGAAAAACAAGATAACCAATATCGTGATTGTCAAACCCAGAAGAGATCTGAGACCAGTAAATCTATTGATAAGCAAAACCAAAACAACAAAAATAATTGCCAATATATAAAGAGAAGGGATGCGATAATAATCAATGACAAAATATTTATCCTCGCCATAAATATTATGAATATGAGAAACAATTACCTTGTCCCCTTCCTTATATTGTCTTTTTGAAAAAATTACATTTTCTTCTTCATCAACCGACTGGAAAGTTTTATCCTTATAATCACCCTCAAGACCTATGAGTTCTAACTTTTGATAAATAGTCTTACCCCTTTCTCCGTAATCTACTTCTTTTTCCTCAATTACCTTTTTTACCTTAGCTTTGAAATTATCTTCTGTTGGCTCTTCAGATGATAAAGACTGATTTTCTGCATCTTCAAAATACGGCACCTCATTATCAGAGGCATCAGAATAAGCAAAAACGATCTTTCCGCCCAACCCAAAAACGAGCAATAAAATAGAAATAATTATAAGGATTTTTTTCATATTAAATCAATTCTAGGATAATGAATAAAATATAAAAAGCAACTAAAACAAAACCAAAAGGTTTTCTAAGCGCCTTTTCATTAATAACACCAATAATAAAATAAGCAAAGAGTATGGCTGTGAAAATGGCAGGAATTAAATAATTTAAAGGTGAGGCCAGTTCAAAGGGAGAAATAATAGCGGCAACTCCCAAGATTAAGGCGGCATTAAAAACCACGCTTCCAGTAATATCACCTAAAGAGAGTTCGGGTTTTTTTTCTTTGGAGGCACGATAAGCAAAAACAAGCTCAGGTAGTGATGTTCCCAGAGAAACCAAGATAAGTCCCACAAGCATAACAGGTAGCCTTAAAAATGAGGCAACCTCTGTTGAATAAAGAACAACATAATGGGAAGAAATAAGAAGCGTTACTACTGCCAAAATAAAGACAATAATATCTTTTAATAAATGAGGGCTTTTCTCTGTATGTTGTATCTTTTTAAAAAACTTGGAAGACTGCAGAAGATTAAAAAGATATAAAGCAAAAACAATAATAAGAATTACCCCGTCAATTCTTGATAAATTTCTGTCAATTATCAAAATAAAGGGAACGATAGCGACAAAAGCCATAGCAACCGAATCAAAACGTTTTATAGAGCTTGAAATTTGAATCTGTGGATTCAATATCAATAAAGTCCCTAAAACTAAGGCGATATCCGCAATATTTGAACCAACCACTACACCAAAAGCTAAAGCTGTCTCATTATCAAAAGCAGATTGAATAGCAACAAATAATTCTGGGACACTAGTCGCACCAGCCATCATTAAAAAAGAAATTACAAAGAATGAAACTTTAAAACGTCCTGAAAGCCGAGTAAGGGTGGAAACAAGCGCCCCACCGCTCCAGACAAGAAAAACCAAGGCGATAATTAAATATACAAAAATCATATTATTATTTATTTTTATTCTTTAAACTAATTGACTTTGCTATTTCCAAAACTGCAAAGGAAACAACACAAGGCACAAGGACATACAACCAATCAACAACATTAAGAGCTACTGTTTCCATTGGAAATGAAAGCGGAGTATAAAGAACAGCAAGCTGCAGAATAGCTGATAAGAAAAAGGCGAGGATTAAGTATTTATTTGAAAAAAGCCCATTGCCCTTTTTTTGCCAAAAAGGATGTTTACTTCTAATGGAAAAAACAGCAAAAAGCTCAAAAAAGACAGAAAATGTGAATACAATCGTGCGCGCTTTTGCATTGTCTTGTGTTTTAAGATAAAAAAGAAAAAGAGCAAGACCAAAAAGAAAAGCAAGGCTGCCAATAAGAAATGCTTTTAATACCACACCAAGAATTACACTTTTTTTTGGATCCCTAGGGGCTTGTTTCATTATGTCTTTGCCCGGCTCTTCAAAAGCAAGTGCAAGTGCCGGAAAAGAATCGGTCACCAAATTTATCCAAAGAATTTGCAAGGCGGTAAAAGGCAAGGGAAGACCAAAGATAAAAGCAACTAAAACCAGTAAAAGCTCATCAAAATTACCGGATAAAAGAAAGGTTAAGAACTTCCTAATATTGTCATAAATTGACCTCGCATATTCTATTGCTACTTTGATTGTGGCAAAATTATCATCTAAAAGAACTATATCTGAAACTTCTTTTGAAACTTCCTGACCACGTCTTCCCATAGCAATTGCTACATCAGACTTTTTTAAAGCCGGCGCATCATTAATACCGTCTCCGGTCATGGCAACAATTTGACCTTGTTTTTTAAGGATTCGTAAAATTTTTTTCTTTTGCATGGGAGTTGTTCGTGCAAAAACATATATATTATCAATCCTTTTCAGTAATTCTTCATCGCTTATTTTATTTAACTCTTCTCCGACCATTACATTTTCTTCGTTAATCAATCTTCCTTTTTCGTCTTTTAGCTGCAAGGTTTTAGCAAAATAAAGAGTTGTTAACTTATGGTCACCTGAAATAACAATGACCCTAATTTTGGCTAAAGCGCAATCCCTGATAGCCTCAACAACTTTTTCTGCGGGTGGATCAATAAAAGCAATCATACCCAAAAAAGTTAAATCGCTTTCAATTTTTTCGCTATCCTTAACTTCTATTACCTCTTCGCTTGCTTCCTTATAAGCAAAGGCAAGAAGACGATAGCCCTTAGATGCCAAGGCTTCTGCTTTTATCATTATTTCTTCTTTGTTTTTCTCGTCCAAATTTGAACAAAGAGAGCTGATTACTTCTGGTGCTCCCTTGGTGTAGACAAAATAATCCTCTCCTTCTTTGGCCACAACCGACATTCTTTTTCTCTTTTCCGTAAAAGCAATTTCTAAAATCCTTTCCTCCTCTAAAATTTTATTGGGCATTTTAGATTTTTTGGCTAAAACTTTTAAAGCTCCTTCGGTTGGATCGCCTAATATTTTCCATTGCTTTTTCTTTTCATCAAAAAGAAGTTTGGCATTATTACAATAATCCATATTTTTTATGAAAGCAGAGGAGAGTTTTAAAAGTTTGGATTTGTTCTTTTTTATTTTCTGGGCAATTATTTCCTGCAAATTAATACTCGGTTCTGGGTTATAGCCCTTGCCCGGAATTTCAATTTCTCCAACTCTAGGCACCCATAAAACTTTGGCTGTCATTTCATTTTTGGACAGAGTTCCTGTTTTGTCAGAACAAATTACACTAACAGTCGCCAGAGTCTCAACAGAGGGCAGTCTTCTGAGAACAGCTTTGTTTTTTGCCATTTTTAATACACCCATGGCAAGTGCCAAGGTAACTACTGTAGGCAAACTTTCTGGTACAACTGAAACTAAAAGTGCAACTGAATAATTAAACAAAAACAACCAACCTTCCCCCCTAATAATTCCGGCTATAAAAACAATCAAAACCGCCAAAATTGAGGCAAAAACCAAGATTTTGCCTAGATAATCCAAGCGTTTCTGGAGCGGTGTTTTTTGTGGGGGAGTTTTTAGACTTTCAGCAATCTTGCCTAGTTCAGTCTCCCTTCCTGTTGCAACAACGACACCCTCAGCTGAACCAAAAGCAACCGTTGTTCCAGCAAAAGCCATATTTTCCTGGTCTGAAACAATCTTGGCATCAGCTATTTTCTTGACAGTCTTGTGCGAAGGAACAGATTCTCCGGTTAGTGCCGATTCATTTACTGAAACTTCCTTTAAGGAAATTAAGCGCAAATCAGCTGGTACAAGATCTCCCTGATTAAGAATTACAATATCACCCTTAACAATTTGAGAGGTAGGCAGTATCTTTTCTTTGCCATCTCGTCTAACCTCGGCTTTTCGCACAAAAGCCTTGGCTAAAGATTGAAGAGCTCTTTCTGCCTTAAACTCTAAATAAAAACCCAAAAGCACATTTACCAAAATTACCGCCAAAAGAACCAAGGAATTAGCAATTGGCTGGTCAACTAAAGAAATTATAAAGGCAGCTATTAAAAGAAGGGTCAAAAAATTAGCAAATTGCCTCAAAAAAATAGTAATCCATTTTTTGCCCTTGGGTTGGGGTAGTTTATTCGCTCCATCTTCAATCAATCTTTGATGTGCTTCTCTGGCAGAAAGACCATTGGGTGATGTTTCAAGTTTCTGCAAGGCCTCTTCTGATGTTAAATTGTGCCAACTTTTCATAACACTTAAAATGCTCCTTGAAGAAAGAAGCTAGTATATATTATTTTCTAAAGTTATTAATTAACGCCGATTAAAAATTATCTCGAATATAGTTAATTCAACTGTTTTTTCTAGGGTCACTGAAGCATCGTTTGTGATTTTCTGCATTTCTTCGTTTGTAATTTCTTTATCAGTATAAACTGTCACTTCTGAGATAATTTTTTTGCCATCTTGATGAAAGTTGACTTTGGAGATTTCTGTTCGAGCACTAAGATCGCGAGAAATTATATTAGTTAAGGTTCGTTCGATTTTCTCGTTGTCAATTGTTTTAATTAAAGCCCAGGTCATTGGGACAGCGATGATAAGCAAAAGTAAAGTTGACCAAATAATATTTTCTGTAAAAAATTTCTCCCGTTTTTCAAGATGCGGCGGCTTGAATCCCACCAAAAGAAAAACAATTATTCCCATAAAAATTATAGCTATGCTGTTGGAAAGAAATAGTAAAAAGGCATTCCAGGAAGAAACCCAGTCAAAGCCAGCGAGATTATAGCCAATAACACATAAAGGCGGCAAGAGAGCTGCAGCCACCAAAACTCCGGCTAAACCTGCTCCTGATTTGGGCCAGTAGATTGAAAGAGCACCAATTGTCCCAGCAGCTAGAGCAACAATTAAATGTATTAAATTGACTTGTGTTCTTGCAGTGATTTGTTCGCCAGGAACATCAAAAGGTAAAATTAATGATATCAAAAATGAAAAAAGAACAACAAAAATTAAAGCCAGAACCAGCGAAATAAAAGTCTTTCTGAATAATTTATAATCTCCTTTAACTGCACCAAGCGATAATCCCAAAAAGGGATGCATCAAAGGTGCAATCAGCATACCACCAATGACAATGGCCACACTATCAAGTATCAAACCTAATATTATAATGATACCGGCAAAGGAAATGATAATATATTTTGTTGCATCAAGAACCGCACAGCTTCTTATTTCCTCTTCTGCTCTTTCTCTTTGCTTTTTAGTCCTCAGTGGCCTGAACAATTTTTCGATTATAGTCATATAAACCTCCTTATTATTATACCACTCAAGCCGAGTTCTTATAAGACAAAAGTTCTTGAAAAAATCTCTTTATTGTGATACGATTATCTTATCCCTCAAAATGGCTTTAGAAAGCCAAAAAAAGAAAAAATATCAAAATAAAAAACTATATGAAAATTGGACAACTGGTTTTTACAAAAAAAATGACAGCAGGAGTTTCTGTCTTTAATAGAAGCTTTCACTCAAAAGTTGAAGAATTGGGTGAAAAAGTCATTGATTTTGCGCCTTTAGATGAAGAAGAATACGATAAAATCCCCCAAATTGGGGAAGCTCTTAAATACACAACGCTAATTGAGCATTTAGACGAAGCAAGGAAATGTGATTTAATTTTTGGTTCAAATACAACCTCAATTTCTTATATAAATAGAAAAATTCCCCTTGTTACTGCATATCACTCTGTGCCGGGAGCAATCCTTAATGAAATTCCTTCAGACTTTGAAAGGATCAGCGAGCCTTTTGTATTTGAACAGTATATTAGGGAGGCAGAAAAATTAGGAATTCCTCCAGAAAAAGATTCTTGGAGAAATGTTGAAAATATAAATCTGGCTGACAAATATATTGCTCAAAATTGCAAAAATCTAGTCGCGGTCAGCCAACGAGCAAAAGCGGAATTAATGAATTTTTATAACATACCCTCAGAGAAAATCCAGGTGATTGAAAATGGGGTTCAAGATTATTGGTTTAAAAAGGAAAAATGCGAAAAGTGTAAAAAAATTACCGAAAAATGGGAAAAGACAGGCAAACCAACTATGGTATATCTAACGAGAGTTTCCAGAGGAAATACTCTTAACAGCGCAGTAAAAGGAATTGATAGAGCCTTAGCTGCCATAAAGCACACAGGAGAAAACATTAACAAGGTCGTTATTTCTTTAACGCATGAAACTGTTATTGATAAGTTTAAGAAATTATTTAATGATGCGGGTGCAGAATTTATCGCCAATCATCCACATAAACACCTGCCTCATTTAATCCAAAAGGCGGATATTTGCATTCAAACCTCCCGTTATGAAGGGTTCGGCTACGTTTTAGCAGAAGAAATGGCATCCCAAGCCGCTTGCGTTGCTTTTCCTTCTGGCTTTTTGCCTGAGATAGTCAAAAATAGAGAAAATGTAATTTTAGTCAACAATACTGAAGAAATGATTCAAGCAGTTAAAGAATTAGCTGAGGATGAAAATTTAAGAAAAAAGCTTGGCAGAAATGCACGCAAAGCAATTACAACTAGATATACTCTCAAACAAATGGCCAAAGATTATATAGATTATTTTAAAAAAGTTCTCACAAAATAAGTTCTAAAAATAAAAGGACCTCCTTGCGCGGCTGTGGTTTTTGGTTTGAATGCGCAAAGAGGTTGAAGATCAGGCTCCGGCTTGTGGGGAATGGGCACGACCTACCAGGTGGGGTACATTGGTGACTGCAGGCACCACCAGGGAATCTGGATCCTCCCCGTCCCAGTGAATCTGACCACGAACGACCAGGTTAGTGACAATCGCCTGCCATTGGTGTTCGAACTTGTTGACCCGGGTACCAAGCTTCTCGGCGTTGTCTGTCGTGAGGATCGGCACAGGATGGGAGAAGAAGACCGGCCCCTCATCGTACTTCTCGGTAACAAAGTGCATGCTCACCCTTGATTCGGTGAGTTTGCCTACATGGTAAGCCTGCATTACAGCCTCGTGAACATGATGACCGTACATCCCCGGACCCCCGAAGTCTTGGGTATATCCCAGATAGGGCAACGGTCCGGGGTGGATATTGATGGTCATGCGCGGGTCTAAGCCCGCTACAAGCTTGAGCCAGCCGGAGAGGGAGACAAACTCAGCCTGCGTGTTACAGACATGGTCTTGGTAGTTTTGGGCGTTAAACGGCCCGTCGAAATGCAGGAAAGGCACATTCAGTCCATCTGCCTTCTGTCTGACTCCTCCATTGGTGTGGTTTGAGACCACCCCAACGATCTCCGCCTGAAGTACACCATCGCGGGATGCTTCAACCAGCTTAACAAAGCCGGATCCGCCCCCCTCTTCTGTGCCTGATGCAAAAACTAACAGTCGCGGCAAGCTCACGTGAGTTCACCTCCTGCCAATATTATGAGTCAACTAATAAATAATTACAAGAAAATTTATAGACCGATTATAATCTTATTATATTCTTTGGGCGTTAATGCTTGTTCGGCATCACATTTAGCAGTTTGTGGTTTATAATGAACTTCTATCATAATCCCATCTAATCCACTTGCTTTACTTGCTTTGGCAACAGGACCAATTAGCTCTTTTTTGCCAGTGGCATGGCTTGGATCAATAATAACTTTTAAATTCGATTCATTTTTAGCGATAAGCGCCCCCGCCAAATCCAGGGTAAATCTTGCGCTTGTTTCAAAAGTCCTAATTCCCCTCTCACAAAGTATAATTTTATTGTTACCTGATTTCAAAATGTAATCCTTGGCAGATAACCACTCTTCAACAGTCGAACCAAATCCTCTTTTTAAAAGAATTGGTTTTTTGGTTCTGCCTGATTCTTTTACTAGCTCAAAATTAGACATATTGCGAGTGCCAATCTGTAAAATATCAGTATATCCAGAAATCAGTGATACATCCCGCGTATCAATAACTTCGGTAACAACTGGCTTATTAATTTTCTTGCCAACTTTATTTAAAATTTTAAGCCCTTCTTTCTTCAATCCTTCAAAACTTCCTGGTTTTGAGCGCGGCTTATATGCTCCACCGCGCAAAATATCAATATTATTCTTAATTGCCATCGCTGTTTTAGAAAGCTGCTTTTCTGATTCAATAGCGCAAGGCCCGGCAATCCGAATAAATTTTCTATCATTAATTAATTTCCAAATTTTTTCTTTATTTTTTGGCATAAAATAATTCCGCCGCTTTCTCCTCTCCAGAGATAGAAAAATGAAGACAATCAGCTTCAGAAACATTAGTTCTATCTAAATTATTAAATAAATCAACCACTTTAACATTATCAAATTCCTGAGCCACGCTTGAGATAGCTTGGTTAAAGACAAAAATATAAAGTTCCATTAAGGAATCAATATCAAGCTCAGTTTCGACTAAAGGTGTATCACAAGAAGGGTATGGCGCTTCTCTGAATTCTCTTAAATTAGGAATATTGCCGATTAAAATTTGACTTTCTGGAAAAGCGGAAAAAATAGTTCTCAAATTTTCCTTAAGAGTATCAATATCGGCTCTTTTCATGGCATCATTGCCGCCAATGGTCATTAAAACATAATCCGGATTATAAACCTCAGCACGCGGAAGCTGGTCTTTGATTAAAGAAGTGGTTGTTGCTCCAGAAACTGATAGATTATATACCTCAACCTCATTACCATTCTGCTCTAATCTTTTGGCAAAGCTTTCAATTTTTTCGCCTGTGGCATAGGAATATTCTGGATTATCGCCATAAAGCTCATTCGAAAGCCGCGCTGCTTGGGTAAGGCTGTCGCCCAAGGCAATAACGACAAACTTTTTCTTTTTTTCTGGCAATTCTGTTTTAAATAAATCGCTGCTTTCATTTATGCTCTTGGAAATCAGATTATACTGCCAAAAAATAATCCCCGCGATAAGGAAAATAACAATAATAAATATAAGCCAAAAATACCAATGTTTATTCATAAATACTTATGTTATATTCTATCATTTTTTAGATTTTGTTGTTGCTTTTTTATTACAATAATGTAAAATTAAACCGTAGATGTACACCACCATGGGAAGGAGGGTTGTTTGAGATGCGGAGACTGCTTATTGTCGCATGTGTACTCCTTCTGGCGCTGTTGGCACTGGCAACGGCAGCATGGGCGACCACCGTGGCTCAGGTCGCGCCGACGCAGGCCACCCCCGACTTTCAGCAGGACGTACAGCAGACCGCGACGCGCGCTGGCCCCAACGATCTCGGACAGCAGAGCGCGGTCTACTCCGACTACACGATGGCATCGGCCGACGGAAATGATCTGTGGTTACAGCACCAAGTGATCATCACCCACACAGTGGCGACCACCTCCTCTGGCGTGCGTGGCTCACCAAACATCGACGACGTAGAGTCCACCATCACGCCTACGACTCCGGTTGCGCAGAGCGCGAACGTCCGGCAGGACTGCACGGATGTGGCTTACATCGGTACCGGCAAGATCGCCGAGCAGACGACGCAGCAGCAGACCCTGGCCTGAACCGACGACACCGGCCCCAGGGCCTAGACCACGCTACCCGCTTGGGGGAACTCACAGCAACAGACAATTCGCACCCCTCCCCCAAGCATTTTTTATTTAATATCAAAAACCCCACTTAAAGTGGGGTTTTTGCTGTAGGTAGTTTCTATTTTCCCTCGGATTCCGTTGAACCTAAAACGGCAATCGTTTTGATGGCAACGACAAGACCTGATGCGGCGACAAAAACAATAAAATTAGCAACCATCACTTGAACTGTTTCGACAAACCCACCCAATACTGTCAAGGCGCTAATTCCTGCCGCACCAATTAAGAGTAAAGCAATGACAGCCACCAAATAATGCAGAATTTCTTTGGCAGAAACATTCAAAAAACCAACCAATAATCCCAAAACTGCCAATACAGCCGCTGGCCAAACTGCATCAATAAATCCAGCAAGCACAGCTAAAACCACTCCTACAATAAATGACCATTTGCCAACATTTACCATAGAGCTCCTTTTTAAATAATATTTCATTATCATTATATCATGCTTCAGTCTCTGTACAAAGAAATGAACAAAAATATTGATAAGAAGGGTCAATTAGTATAAGATATATGAGTAAATTAATGGTGCCGGGTCGTCTAATGGTAGGACGCCAGGTTTTGGTCCTGGAAGTTTAGGTTCGAATCCTAGCCCGGCAGCCACTTAGAACAAACAGGGTCAGAAACCCTGTTTTTTGCTTTATTAAAGCCATATTTAGCCAGTTCGAAAATCTGGGGCTTTGTTTTAGCTAAATCAAGCACTTTCGAACTATTTGAATAAGCAATCGCCTTAGAAAGCACCTGAACGGACATTGAGAACTGATATGAGAGCTTCCCCTCGTCTAAATACAGATTATCAAACAACATTCTGATAATTCTCCGCTTTTCGTCTATTAATAGCTCCTCTTCAAATAATTTATGAGCATTTTGCGAAACCTCAAAAATCTTAATACTCCCCTGAAAGTATTTAGTATTAGCTTTTGAGTTATTTTTCATTTGTTTAAGAACCTGACTTTTTTCTTCGCTGTATTGCCTAAATTTTCTTTTATAAAAATCCTCATCAACATTATTATCGAGCCTGTCGTCATAAAGCCTATCAAGTCTTTGTTGAACTTTGTCATATTGGCTTTTTAATTCGGATTGAGAGTTATTGTGATATTCAATCTCTTCTTTGTGGCTTTCTTTGAGGGCTTTTTTCGTCCATTTAGCAAGGTCTGGGCTTTTAAGAATCATCTTTTTGAATACTCCGAGCAGTTGCTTCTCAATTCTATCTTCTCTTGTCCATACTTTCTGTTGGCAGTTGCGATAATGATTGCAGTGGCCATAAATATACCCCTTTTGCTTTTCCCAAGTAATCAGGCCTCCGCATTCCTTACAACGAATCGAGCTTTTAAATAAATAATTATGCTTGCTGTATCTCGGAGTGGTTTTTCTCTTCAAAATATTTTGCACTTGCTCAAATAATTCCTCGCTAATAATTGGCTTGTGCTTGCCTTCGGTAATTTCACCTTTCCATCTATTTTTACCCGTATAATATTGGTCAGATAGAATTCTTGCTATATGGCTTCGAACAAGTGGTCGGTCTCCTCTATTTCTGAAACCTTCTTTTTCCATTTTTCGGGTTAGTCTTTTAATAGAATAATTGCCCGTTGCATAAAGCTCGAAAATCTTCCTGATAAACAGGGCTTTTTCAGGGTCAGGGATATGCGTTCTCCGACCGCTCTCGCCAATCGTCTTATAGCCAAGAGGGGGTCTATTCGGCAACCATCCTTGAGCTAATTTTTCCGCTTGTCCTTTTTTAACCTCTTCGGAGAGATTATCGCTATAAAATTGAGCCACCGAGACTTTGATGTTCCAAATAAATTTTTCGTGGCTTTTAGAATCTCTGGAGAGAATACAATTTTCTTTCACAAAATGAATCTGTCTATCTCCGTCTTTATTCATCCATTTGTTAATTCGCACTGCGTCAAACATATTGCGAGTTAGTCTGTCTATTTTCTCGCATACTATCAATTTAATCTTATGTTTTCTTAGGTAGATAAGCATATCATCAAATATCTGTCTTTGTTGCCTTCCGCTTGCTGATTCAGAAATAGAAAATAGTTTAGCTATGGGAATTTCCTTATTTTGAGCATAGCTTTTTAATAATCTTTCTTGCGCAGGCAACGAATAACCTGTTTTTTCTTGGTCTTTTGAGCTAACTCGGGCAAATAATACTGATTTCATATTGATTCTCCTAACAAAATGGGATAGTCCTGTGGACACCGCTTTCTTTCGAAGGCAGTTGCAGGAACTATCCCATTTTACCTTCGAAACAAAAATTGCGGTGTCCAATTAATATTATACTCTAATCGCGGAATTCAGCAAATTGTCGACGAAGCTTCTTATTAGACTTCATTAAGTCTGCAATAAAACCCTCATCTAATTTATCACTTAATTTAAGATATTTTTTATATTTTTTAGTAGGTTGACCTTTGTAATAATACCGCTTGATTTCTTTTTCGGCCTTCTCAACATCAGGAACGGAGACAAATCCCTTATATCTTCCTCCTAAATTTTGAGAGCTATAAGCAATCTCTCCGCAGTGCCGACAACCATAATATTTTCCTATGCTATAAATTACTCCGACCCGTCGGCCACAATACTTGCCATTTTTAATTAATGGACATATAAACCAATATCTTTTATTGCCGAAGTAGCAAGGCGTAGTAGTTAGGCTAATTTTGCTATTTATATTTTCTTTTTCACCTGTAGCGTGGTCAGTGTGAGTGTATCTGAGTTTAATATAGTCATCTTTGCCGTTGATGTTGGTGGTAAGCTCAATCGAATTTACATTATTACCACAAGTCCATCTCATTATGTCCGAAGTAATACTACCATCCTTATATTCAGGAATAATAAAATTATTCTTTTTCAAATAAGAAATTTTTATTGCGTTTGAATATTCAGCGATTGCTTTTGACATAAAATTTTCTGAAAAATTGCCGAAATCATTAAGGATTGTTAAGTTTTTGACCTGTAAAAACTACTTGAGATTACTTGAGTTTTTCCCAAACGAACCCATTTGTTTTCTGGCTTCTCGGAGTCTTTCTAATTCGTGCATTGCCTTATAAATTCCTCGTTCAATAGTTGTCTCATAGCGAGCAAATCTATTGAGCATATCCTCATTGATTAAGTCAAAGCTAAAAATTAATTCCTTATCACTAAAAGAGCTTTTTGTTTCTTGTATCATCTCTTTTTCAACCCTCATTGCTCTTTTCAATCTCCAGATATTAACTGCAACCCTATCAACAAGAATGGCCTCAAAAATTCCTTTTGGCTTTAGTTCTTGGACGAGCTTTTTATTCAACTCTTCTAAATCAGCTTTACTTTCTCCTTTTATTAAATTTTCTTTACTCAAAAGCCCGTGCTTCAAAGCATTCATTTTGCTAATCATCTTACCTTCTTTGGTTTTAACTCCACCCAGTTTAGCATTCTCTCCGTTAGCTTTAATTTGTTTACTGGAAGTCATAATAAAGATTAAATTGTTATATATAGAAATAGATTGCTTATAGTAAACTACTAACTCTTAAAGGAATTAACTATATAGTTATATATACTATAGGTAATTTTCGCAGTATTCTTTAATATCCATTGGTTTATATTTTTCAATAATTTTTTGTTGAATATAAGTCCAGAGTTCTTTATCTCCAATCCAAATAATATTGTGGTATTTGCCTTTGCTTAAATAACTTGGCGGAGCTACAAAGTAATTTCCATATTTAGATTTGGTAATTTTAAATCCCTTGATGGCAATAATTTTGCCAAACTTTATTTCAGCTCTTGCTAAAACTTGGCTTTTGGTGGGGTCTAATATTTTTATCTTGATTTCAATGTCTTTTAAATCGATTGGATACTCATTTTCTAAACTTGACATAGGTTGACATTTTAATTTTCATTTATGGCTAATTTCTTATTTTTCTTCAGGTAAGAAAATATATCTTTAAATCTTTTCGCTCCAGACATCATCCAGAACCACTCAATTTTTTTCAAACCTTTATATTTTAAATTTGAGTCTCTGGCGATGTTAAACCTTGTTTTCGCTCGGCAACGGCACAACTCCTCACCTTTCAACCTGTAGCAAATGCCAGAATCGAAATCTAAAGGGCATACAGGAGCGGAGCAATAATCAAATCTTGGACATCTCTCCATTAATTTTTCTCTTTTTGTCATAGTCATTTTTTAATTTGTGTCTATGCTGGGCTTGAGCAAATATATCGTGATAATCAACTAAGAAATGAGCGACTTCAGAACAAGTCTTAAAATCTGTCTTTATATTGAAGTCTTTTTGCAGAATACCCCTCAACTCATTAATTGTTGATTTGCTTAGCATAATTTTTACTACTTTTCATAAAGTCGGCTTTTGATGTCTCTTAGTTGGTTGAAATATTGTCTCGGACTGACTTTAAGTTCATCCTTCCAGTAGCTCTCAATAAGTTTGTCTAATTCTTTCCTCCTAATAAATAAAAATGCCGACGATTTTGAATTTTGTCGGTCAATGGCCTCTATCGGGAAATATAATGATAAGGCGGTGGCAAGACTTAAATCTGTGGTAGAATATAGATTTTCTTGTTTAATTGTTTTTGTCATTTTCATCTCCTTTAAATATATTACGCTTGAGTTATTTGACTTCTAAAGGACTTATACGAAATCGCTATTCTCAAACGATTGGTTAAATTTTAGACCTTTATTCTTTTCGGCTCTTTACCACAAAAAATCGTGGCTCAATACCACGATTACATAGATTCAACCCCCCTATAATGGAATTTAACGACTTACATTATTTTCGACGTTTCTTCTCCTGATAAACAATTTTTCTTATTTCAAAATCAAGAGGACTTTTCCCAAACTTAGATTTTATTTTCTTAATTAGTTCTTTAATCTTTAAATATCTATTTTGATAAATAAAATTGTTTCTTTCGCGATTTATTTTCTTTCGTATTCTGCGTTTTTGGCCACTCGGAATATATTTTTTTTGGATATACTCGATGGTTTTAAAATTTTTATTTATAAAATCAATAACATCCCTTTTTGAAGCATTTCTTTGTATTCTAATTAACACTGGATAATACCTCGCATCCTCTTTCTGTGTTTCTTTAGTATAGGGGTCTTCAAACAATTCTTGTGCATCATCAACAAGGCACATATTACCACCTCCCACAACATCCCAATATCTTTCAATTTTGTTGTAAAGAATATAATCCTCGATAGTTTCGTAAAAAATAAAATGTAGATTATATTTGTTTAAGATAATTTTAGTAGCTTTAAATGGAACAAATATGAGTTCTTTTTGGGAATCTTTAAATTTGTTCTCTGGGAAACCTTTCTTTGGGATTCCTAAAATTTTTCTCAATTTAAGAATATCTTTTTGAAATTCATTTTTTTCAACGACATCAGCAAATACTTCATAGAATTTATTAGAACCTTGAGTTACTTTCGGTTTTTTCCAGCCCTTTGGCAAAAATTTATATTTATTTTTCATTTTAATATTTAATAGTCATTATTTGGACTCATCTTAACAAATCTTAACCTGTTTCTCAAGAGCTGAAAGCTTTATTTTTTAATTCTTTTATGGTAGGGTCAAAATAACCATTTGGGGGAAAATGAAAATTAATATTAATCAAAAAATTAGGTATATCCTAATGGGCGTCGGCATTTTATTGCCGATTTTTTTAATAGTTGTTTATACATTTCTTAATCCTCTTATCGTTGAAGCAAGGAGTGGATGTTGCTCTTGGCACAGAGGAGTCAGGGGTTGTGATTATGATGTCGGCCGTCAGGTATGTAATGATGGCCTTTATAGTCCAAGTTGCACTTGTCCAATTATTCGCAAACCATCTTGCACAATTACCATAACGCCATCAGTAATCATCTGGGGTCAAAATGCAACTTTGAGTTGGAATTCCTCAAATGCCTCCTATATCCAAAGTTCAAGTTTTGGAGCATATATCCTTCAAGGAAGTCAACCCGTAAAACCGACTACAGATATGAGCTATAGTATGGTTGTGAGTAATTTAAGGGGGCAGAGCGGTTGTCAAGCAGGTATTAAAGTCAACCCCAAAATAGAAACGAAAAACTTTACTACCACAAAAGAAATTAGGTTGGAGGATGAAACAATATATGACGATAACTTATCAAAATGGAGTAAAGAGATAATTGATGAGGGTGTTATAGGTTCTAAAGAAATAATCACAACAATAACTTACACAAATGATAGAGAGATAAAAAGAGAGATAACATCTGAAATAATAAAAATCGAGCCTAAAAAGAAAGTAATCAAAATTGGGACGAAAAATCCCTTCGTTTATTATTTCGAAATTATAAAGAATAAAATTAAATCAATCTTTCAGCATTAATTTTATTATGTTGAAAGAGAAAGGTTAAAAATGAAAGCATTACCCGCCATCAGTATTGTTATTGCGGTGATAGTAGCAATAAACGAATTTGCTTGGCTTGAAAAAAGCTCGTTAGCTTGGGTAATTATAGCTCTGGCTATTTCTGTTATTTTATTGGCAATTTATGTAATTTACGAAAAGCAAGAATGAAAAAAGTATTAAAATTTATTGGAATCATTCTATTAGTCGGGTCTTTTAGTCTTATTTTTGTTGGTTGTGCTTCTGAAGATAGCGTTTGGGATACACAAGATGGATTCACGGACGAATCGTCAAACGATTATAAACCTTCAGGCCAAACATTTCACGGCTACGATTGCACTGAAGATTGTTCAGGACACGAGGCTGGCTATGATTGGGCGGAAGAAAAAGGCATTACTGACCCTGATGATTGCGGTGGCAATTCCAATTCATTTATCGAGGGATGTCGGGCTTATGCAGAAGAAAATAGCTATTAATCCTGTTTAAAAAAATAAATTATAACAACAACACATAATTTGAATATAAAAAATAAAAAATAAAGCAAATTTGATGAAAATTGTTCTGATAGTTCTGATAATTATTGATTGGGTAGTATTTAATTACACCTTTAAATACCAGCGTACAACACTGGAACTTTCAAGGATGCATCTGGGGACGGGGAATGCACACTATCAAGCAATTCTGTCTCCCACTTGGCTTGGCCTTGTCGGTTGGTTGGTGAATCTGTTGCATTTAGCCCCAGTTATTCTATTTTTTTTAATTTATGGATGGATATGGGCATTGCTTTATCTTCTGATTAGTTTTTTGGGTTTTGGTGCTATAGACGCATTTATCGCCTTTCCTACAAAAAAATATTATTTTCAGTTAATCAAAAAAAGTCTAAAAAATGATATTAATAAAACAAAAAACAAAAAACAAAAAATTACATTAAAAAAAGTATTAAAGGAAGTTACTAAAACTGAAAAAAAGAAAAAATTAACCAATTAAATAAAGCTTATATACAAACCAAAAAAGACTTTTTGAGAAAAAGTTTGAAAAAAATATAACTAAAGATTCAATGAGACCAAAATGACTATGAATGAGAAAATTTATTATATAAATGATATTCCTAAAATTAAAAAAGATTACCAAGAAGGAAAAATTGATTTTTTGGTTAATAGACGAATATCAAGAAAAATTGTTGATTCCCCAACAATGCCTAAAAATTACAGATATGCTTATCTTTTCTGGGTATATTTTTCATTTTTCTTGTTAGCAGGAAGTATTGTTGTTTTGTTTTTTAAATTTTGGTTTTGGGCGATAGGATTATTCATTCTTGGGATATGTATCAATCAAGCTAATGGCAAATCTGCTTGCCAACATCTTTTAGAGCACTCACTCAAAGACGATAATTTTTTACTTTTGGTACTCAATAGCAAAGCATTAGTCCCAATCGACAAAAAATTTTCCGATATAGCCCAAAAATCAGGGTTAATTTAGTAGAGCAAGTAAAGACTGAAAAAAATTAATATGATTAGAGAAATTATCATTTTTGTGCTTATGCTAATTTTATTTCCATTTATTTATTTTTATGGTCGCTATTCAAAATCTCAACCTTGGGAAAGACCCTTAATATTAAATTCTGTTTTTATTCAGTTCGCCTTTTTTATTATTACACTTTTATTTATAGGTCTTAGTATCTACTTATTGATATTAAATTGGAAATTATTGTTATTATTTTTTGGAATTATAGCAATTTTGGGCTATATAAGTGGATTATTATTTAAGAACAAAAATAAAAAATGACCTCAACAGAAACTACTCTCTAATCTTAAAGTTCGAAAATCGTCCCAAAGAGCCAGATACAATACTCGCTTTATAAAGCGAGTATTGTGTTATAATGATTGATGTATGGCAAGGAAGAAAAAATATTGGTCAGGTGACGTCACAAGACGCAGTAATGCCGTTGACTTAGATAAAGGTGTTTTTACTTGGAAAGACCCCAAAAGAATCGCCCGCTCAATCAAAAAATCAGCTGAAAAAAGCAGAAGAAAAAAAGGAACAGCCTATCAATCAGCAATGTCTATGCTTAACTTCTACATTAACCGTGCAGGCGAGAATCTGACAAAAGAACGCAGAAGTGTACTTGAGAGAGCTAAAACCGAGCTAAAAAAACTATTCGGGAAAGAAGATTAACTCTAAATTTATAGCGAAAAAAATCGCTTTTTTTGGATTGAAAGAAAAAGCACAATTTTTGCGTAAAAATTATTGATGGCGCCAATAATATATAAATTAAGCAAATGGAGAAAATGCGAAAAATTAAAGAAAATTGGAAAGTGTTTCTCGCAGGATTGGGTGGTTTGGCTTTGGGAATTGCATTAGTTGTCGGAGGAACTACTTATGCTTATCAAGGGAGTCAAGGACCAAAAATGGATGATGAGCAAAGGTCAGCAGTTTTTGAAGCCCTGGAAAACAGCGATTACAACGCCTGGAAAGAGGCAGTTGGTGAAGAGAGCCCTATTCTCGATAAGATTACTGAAGAGAATTTCGCACAGTTAGCTGAAGCACACAAGTTGATGCAGGAAGGTAAATTTGATGAAGCAAGAGCGATTAGAGAGGAATTGGGTCTTCGTGGTGGAGCAGGCGGTCCGGGAATAAAAAATGGAAATGGACCAAATGCTGAAGAAAGGGAAAAAATCCAAAATGCCTTGGAAAATAACGATTACAATGCCTGGAAGGAGGCAGCAGCTGGAAGACGAGTTTCTAAAGAGATTACTGAAGATGAATTTTCCAAATTGGTCGAAGCTCATAACTTAAGAAAACAAGGTAAATTCCTAGAAGCAAAAACAATTATGGAGGAATTGGGTTTGAAAGGAAGGCACGGTCGCTAAGAAATAAAAAAATAAATAAAATGCCCCCGAAAAAATACGGGGGTATTTTTAATATAGTATATACTAAGTATATTCCTAGTATATAATAGGTGTATACTATTACCAATTAAAAATGTCTTGAGTGCTCAATAAGCCGAGTTCTGTACCCGCCAGAGGCGGAGTGATATCCATCTATCTTGATCCGATGTTGCCATCGAATTCATGCAGAAGGACCATGTTCACTGTGACGAGCATCACTACCATATGGTGTGATTATGGCCTACCTTCTTTGCACCAGACAGGGTTTACAACCCCGCTATGTTGCCAAAGCAGGGAAGGGTTGCTTAAGCCCTACGTTTCATCCTTGCCCCGCCAGAGGCGGGGCGGTTTAGTTTCTGTTGCACTTTCCCTAGGGTCACCCCCGGCCGCTGTTAACGGCTGTCTTTGCTCTTTGGTGCTCGGACTTTCCTCCCCCGCCAAAGGCGGGGGTAGATATCTTTCACACTCAAGACAATTAATATTATAACAAATAGTTAATTTTTGTCAAGAGAACTAATTGAGGACAAAAGAGCGCGCCTCGGGGATGGTGTTGGTATTCACCAAGGGATTAAGACGCGCTGGGGCTACAGGAGGATAGGACTCTGAATGATCGTGGGTACAAATACTTAGACTTACCGCATCGCCGGCCATGCAGTTCTGAGTTTCTTAGAAGGGACTTGACGACTTTCCAGGCTCTTGCCGTTATTTGACGTTCGCGTCTGGCTCGGGCGATGAACCCTCGCCTGAACGCCATTTCCACCTCACCAACAGTTACAGCCAAGAATCTTCCTTTTCTCTGTCTGCGGCATCTGCGAACAAACTCATCTACTTCAAGGCAGATCTCTTGCCAGTCCTGCGGATCGACTGTTTGCCGGGGGCGTGGGTTGATTCTATTGCCACGCTTGTTATGTCTTTGTAGCCAACCCTCCATAGCTTGGACAAATGACGCTCGGCGTCCGACTCGCTGTTTGGCCAAAGGGCTCACCTCCTTTGAACCAGGATTTCATCACGAACATGTGGCACTATTTTATCAAAGAAAAAAATATCAATATGTGTATAACTTAAATTTTGTGTAAGAGTTATCTATAGAATTTTGCAATTGGCGCAAAACTCCTGCGATGAAATGGGCTGGGACCAAATTTCTTGAGAGCTTCTTTATGCTTTGGGCTCGGATATCCCTTATTGTTTTGCCAATCATACTGAGGATAAACCTCAGAAAGTTCAATCATATAATTGTCGCGAGCCACTTTAGCAATGATTGAGGCTGCTGCAATTGAATAGCAATTAGTATCTCCTTTTATTATAGGCAAATGTGGAATATTTAAACGAGGAATTTTAAAGGCGTCGACCAAAACCATGTCTGTCCTTGACTTTAAATTCCTTAGGGCTTTTTTAAAAGCTAAAATAGTTGCCTGATGGATTCCTAAGTTGTCAATTTGATAATGTGAGGAAAAATAAATTGAATAAGAAATTGATTCTTTGATAATTTTTTGCGCTAATAATCTTCGCTCTTCATGATTTAATAATTTTGAATCTCTAATTTTGTGTATCCTCTTAGAGGATAATATAACTGCAGCTGCTACAACTGGTCCCGCCCAGGGAGCTCTTCCAACCTCATCAATGCCAGCAATATATTTATAACCCTTTTTAGCGAATTTCATTTCAAAATCTCGCTTGGGCACTCTAAGCTTTTTAGAGAACTTTAATTTACGAGGTGTCATTTATTTTTTTAATATTTTTTTCAAAAATTGGCCTGTATAAGATTTCTTATTTCTCGCCACTTCTTCAGGTGTACCCTCAGCAATGATTTTGCCTCCCTCGTCACCTCCTTCTGGTCCTAGATCAATTATATAATCAGCGCACTTAATAACATCAAGGTTGTGCTCTATTACTAAAACTGTGTTGCTTCTATCAACTAAACGGGAAAGGACACTTAAAAGACGTTTAATATCCTCAAAATGAAGACCGGTAGTTGGTTCATCTAAGATATATAAAGTTTTGCCGGTTGATTTTCTTGAGAGTTCGGTCGCAAGTTTAATCCGCTGTGCTTCGCCGCCAGAAAGAGTGGTGGCAAATTGACCTAGTTTTATATAAGACAAACCAACATCACATAAAACCTGAAGTTTTTCTGATACCTTTGGAATATTGGCAAAAAAATCAAGAGCTTCTTCTGCTGTCATTTCCAGGATATCAGAAATATTTTTTCCCTTGTAGTGAATTTCCAAAGCTTCTTTGTTGTATCTTTTACCATTACATTCTTGGCAAGTCACATAAACATTGGGAAGAAAGTGCATTTCTATTCTGATTAGACCCTCACCACGACAAGCTTCACAGCGCCCACCTTTTACATTAAAAGAAAATCTACCCGGCTTATATCCTCTCATCTTTGCTTCTGGCGTTGCGGCAAAAAGGCCTCTAATCGGCGTAAATACGCCGGTGTAGGTCGCAGGATTAGAACGCGGAGTCCTACCAATGGGAGATTGATCAATAGAAATAACTTTATCTAATTTTTCTGTTCCCGTTATTCGTTTATGCTTGCCGGGAACAATTCTTGAATGATGAAATTTAACTGCCAAAGCCCGAGAAAGAATATCATCCATTAGGGTTGATTTTCCTGAGCCAGAGACCCCTGTGATGCAAACAAACTTTTCTAAGGGGATATCAACGTCAATGTTTTTTAAATTGTTTTCTTGCGCATCAACAATAATTAATTTTTTGTCATTGCCCTTTCTTCTTTCTTTGGGAATAGATATTTCTTTTTTGCCTGAAAGATAATTACCAGTAAGAGAATTTTTGTTTTTTCTTATTTCTTTTAATGTACCCTTGGCAACGACTTCTCCTCCATGCTCCCCAGCTCCTGGACCTATATCAACTATATAATCAGCCGATTCAATGGTTTCTCGATCGTGTTCAACCACAATCACGGTATTACCTAAATCACGTAAATTGTGTAGGGTTTTTAGAAGTTTTTTATTATCCCTCTGATGCAAGCCAATTGAAGGCTCATCTAAAATATATATTACCCCCATTAGACTAGAGCCAATTTGAGTAGCAAGTCGAATTCTCTGAGCTTCGCCACCAGAAAGAGTATAAGCTGCTCGAGAAAGAGCGAGATAAGACAAACCGACATTAATTAGAAATCCCAGTCTTTCTTTTATCTCTTTTAAAATTTGTTTGGCGATATGAGCTTTGCGCTTACCAAGAATTAATTTGTTAAAGAAACTTAATTCTTTATCAATCGTCATTTCTGTAATATCAATGATTGATAAATCTTTAATCTTCACTGAAAGTGCCTCAGGCTTAAGCCTTTTTCCAAGACACATAGGGCAAACTTTTTCTATCATATAGCGTTCAATTTCGACTCTAATGTGTTCTGATTCGGTAGAGAGATATCGTCTTTCTAAATTTGGAACCACTCCTTCATATGATGTGGGATAACCTGAGACATAATAAGTTTTTCCGGGATCACCATAAAGAATAATTTTTTTATCTTTACGAGAAAGCTCAGAAAATGGTACATCAATCGAAAAATGATTTTCTTTTGCTACTTCCTCAAGAACTCTTATATACCATGTTCCTTTTCCTACTCCTCTTGCCCAAGGACGAATTGCCCCTTCGGCAATTGTAAGTCGGGGGTTGGGAACAACCAAATCAGGATCAACTTCCTTTTTAGTGCCCAGTCCCTGACAATCTGGACAAGCACCGTGAGGAGAATTAAAGGAAAAATTTCTCGGCTCTATTTCCTCAAGACTAACTCCACATTTAGGACAGGCAAAATCTTCACTAAATGTATTAGCCGCGCCTTGGCGGCTGGCAATTTTATCTTTATCATCAATTACAACAATAACAGTTCCATCTGAAAGATCTAACGCCCCCTCAATTGATTCATATAATCTCTCCTGGTTTGATTCAACCAAGGCAACAGATAAAGGAATCCTGTCAACCACAATCTCAATCCTGTGCCTGACATTCCTGTCAAGAGTTATCTTTTCAACAGTTGAATATAAATTACCATCAACTTTTATTCTGGAAAAACCAGAGCGTCTTGCCTCCTCTAAAACTCCGGTGTGTTCACCTTTTTTATCCTTGACGACCGGGGAAAGAATCCACAAATATTTATTCTTTTTACTTTTTTGAGAAGATTTGGCAACTAGCTTGCAAATTTTTTCATTAATCTGGCTTGCTGTTTGCCGCTCAACCCTAATTCCACATTTAGGACAGTGTGGTTCTCCGATGCGGGCAAAAAGAAGACGCAGATAATCATAAATCTCCGTGACAGTGCCTACAGTTGAACGTGGATTATGGCTTGAACTGCGCTGATCAATAGAAATTGAGGGAGACAAACCTTCAATATAATCCACATTAGGTTTTTCCATTACTCCTAAAAATTGACGAGCATAGCTTGATAAACTTTCCACATATCGACGCTGTCCTTCAGCAAAAATTGTATCAAAAGCGATGCTAGATTTGCCTGAGCCGGAGATACCAGTAATTACAACCATTTTATCTCTTGGAATTTCAAGATTTATATTTTTCAGATTATGTTCCCGTGCACCGACAATTTTTATTTTATTCATTTAGAGTTATACAATTAATAAAAGTTAAATAGCAATAAATTTAACCAATTGGGTGCTGATTTTGTATTTCTGCCGCTGAACTTTACACATTTTAGCAGAAACAAACCCCACAAGTCAATAGAATATAGCCCAACTTCCACAATTCATAATTGATTCTTGCAATGATATATTTGCTTTGATATAATTTCAAGAGAATCAAAATTATAAAAAATCAACTAAATTTTAATTGACCCCGCTTCTGCCTTCACTAAATCATTATTCGAGATGTTTTAAGTGAAAAATAAGACTGAAAAACCTGAGCTACTTAGCTTTTTTCGGCGGGGGCAAAAAAGTGAGGGTAAAAATGGCAATGTTTGGAGGAGAAGAAAAGATGGAACAGGCCGCTGAAACAATCGTGGGTCTTGATGTGACCATAAAGGGCAACTTCAAAAGCCCTTCTAACATTGTGGTTAATGGGACAGTAAAAGGAAAAGTCGACACCAAAGCTTGTGTTGAGGTGGGGGAACAAGCCTTGATTGAAGGCTCTGTATCTGCCAAAAAAGTAACTGTCTCGGGAGCAATCCAAGGCAATGTTGAGGGTTCTGAAAGCATCGAGATCACGCCAACAGGCAAAATTTACGGAGACATTTCTACCTCGAATCTTATTATTCAGTCCGGAGCAACTTTTGTTGGCAAAAGCACAATGTTTGAGAAAGAAACAGAGGAAGCAAAAGCACAAGATTTTGAAAAAGGAGAAACAGAAGAAACTCAAGAGATGCCTAGCGAAACCACTGAAGATAGAGAAAGAGAAGAAGTCACCCAGTAATTGTCTGTTTTAATATTAAAAAAACGCTTAAAAATCGTTAAACTTTGGATATGGGAAATTTTGATTTCTTTATAAAAGGGGTAAATTAACGATGTATTACTATATTTTTGAGCCAGCTCAAAATCCAAAAGAACAAAAAATTCAAGAGGAAATAAAAGCCTTATTACAAAGTCGTTCCATTGTAGGAGAATTTGTTACTCTCTCTTTAGCTGAAGAACCACAAGATTTAGCAAGAGTAGGTTTGCGTAAAAACTATTCAACGGTGGTTGCTTGCGGTTCAGATACTCTAATTAATGAAATTGGGGCAGGAATTACAGGAACTGAAGCTGTCTTGGGAGCAATTCCTTTTGAAGAGAATAGCGTCTTCCACCAAATTTTGGGAACTAAAAACTATACTGATGCCTGTGATATTCTACCAAGCCGCAAGGTTTTAAAAGTTGATACTGGATTAATCAATCAGGAGAAGATTTTCGTTAGTAGTGTAACTGTAAGACCAAAAAAAGAATTGATTGCAGGTGAAGGTTTGATTATTGTGAGCTTTGATGGTGATTTTCAGGCAGAAACAAAGCTTTGTAATATTACGGTTTCTAATGTCGGGATAAAAAGAAAATCAACAAAAAAAGTTAGAGCCGCCTTGACAGATCACCACTTAGATATTTTTATCCCTGACCAATTACGCAAAAAAGAGGGTTTCTTAAGCCGTATCTTTGGTCGTGCTCCAAGTGAAAAAACACCAAAAACGGGGAGTATTTTCCGCCCCAAAAAAATATCAATCGAATCAAGAAAAAAATTAATAACCATGCTTGGCAATAAAGAAATTGCCAAAGGCAATCTTATTATTGAATCCTATCCTTCATCTTTAAATATTGTCGTCAAAAGAATGAGACCAAAAGCCCAATCTGATGGGGACTCGAACTCTTGATATGTCCTACAAAATGGAAAAAGTAAACGAAGTTTTAGCTCACGAAGTGGGTATTATTATTAATAAGATTATATCCAAAAATAAAGGAACTCTCACTACTGTTACTGCCTGTGAGTGCTCAAAAGACTTAAGAAGTGCGGTTATCTGGATTTCAATTTTGGGAAATAAAAAAAATGAGAGCTTAGATATTCTTAATAAAAATATTTATGAAATTCAGGGGCTTTTAAATAAAAGGATGAAAATGAAATATGTTCCGAGGATAAAATTCAGACTTGACCGCTCCCATCAAAAGTATGACCGTATTGAAAAAATATTGAAAAACAACAAAACAAAAGAAGATAACACCCTTGACAAAAACAAGGGATGGTTATAGAATTTTCTAAGTAATAATTGCTTAACCTTAAAATTTGAGAATCTTAAACAATCCATTTGAACTAAAGACTAACCAAGTAATCCTTATTTCTGAAAAGGGAGAAAAGAAGGGCAAGATTTCAATTAATGAAGCTTTTAAGGTCGCAGATGAAAAAGGTTTGAATGTGGCTTTAGTTTCAGAAAAATCCGACCCCCCAATTGTTAAATTATTAGACTGGGGAAAATACTTATACGAAAAAAGAAAAAACGAAAAGAAAGCCAAAGCAAAACAGAAATCACTAGAAATGAAAGAAATAAGATTAAGCTCGAATATTGATGAACATGATTTCGAATTTAAAAGACGAAGAGCAGAAAAATTCTTAGAAAAAGGACATGCGCTTAAGCTTAGTTTAAAATTAAAGGGAAGAGAACATCAGTTTGTTGAAAAATCAATCGAGGTCTTAGTGGATTTTAGCCGGAAATTATCCCATATTTCGACTGTGGAACAAACACCACAGAGAACTGGAGGAATGATAGTCTCAATACTTAGACCAAAGAAAAACAGTGATAAAAAAGAAAATTCTGGAAAAAAATAATTGATAAAAAATCATAAATATGCCAAAACTGAAGACACATCAAGGATTAAAAAAAAGAATTAAAAAGACAAAAAGGGGCAAGCTAAAACATATACGCGCTATGGGACGCCATAAACTTTTAATTAAATCAAGCAAGCGGAAAAGAAAATACAAAAGGAAACAAGATATATCACTTGCTGATGAGAAAAAAATCAAGCAGATGCTTCCCTATTAATTATTTCTATGAGAGTTAAAAGAGGTTTCACAAGAAGAAGAAAAGCCAAAAAGATTAAAAAGGAAACTAAAGGTTTTATTAAATCAAGAAGAGCTTCTTATAAAAAAGCCAAAGAGGCGGTAATTAAAGCTGGAACCCGTGCTTATTTTGGTAGAAAGAAAAGAAAAAGAGATCTTCGACGTCTTTGGATTATTCGCTTAAATGCCGCGGCAAGAAATAATGGTATGAAATATTCAGAATTAATAAATGCTTTAAAAAAGAATAAAATTGAGCTTGATAGAAAAATTCTTGCTGATATCGCAGTCAGAGAGCCAGAGGCGTTTAAAAAAATACTGGAGGAAGTTAAAAAATAACTTCTAAAAGTTGATTAAAGAGGTAAAAAATTTAACCTCTTTTTTATTTCATAATAAATTTAAGCAAATATTTTTTGTTCTTTTGGCCGATATGAGAGAGCTTCGGCAGTGTGTTCGCTTTTAATATTTTTAGAATTTTCTAAATCGGAAATGGTGCGGGCTAATTTCAGAGTTCGATGATAGGCCCTGGCAGACATACCCAAATTATCCAAAGCATTTTCTAATAATTTTTCAGTTTCTGTATCAACTTGGCAGAATTTTTTAATTTCCCGAATAGTCATTTCTGCATTTGTCTTGATATCCAGACCTAAAAATCTCATTGTTTGCATTTTTCTTGCCTTCTCTACTCTTCTGCGAATTTCTTTTGATGATTCTCCATCGCCTGCATTTTTTAGTTTTTTGAATTTTACGTTTGGCACTTCAATATGAATATCAATTCTATCAAGAATCGGGCCCGAAATTCTTTTGCGATAATTAATAATCTGGGATGGAGAACAAAGGCATTCTCTTTTTTCATCACCCAAATACCCACAAGGACAAGGATTTTGGGCGGCTACCAAGATAAATCTTGCTGGGAAATTCAATGATCCCTGGGCACGCGAAACCGTGACCTGACCTTCTTCCAGTGGTTGGCGCAAGGCTTCAAGCACTGAACGAGGGAATTCAGGAAATTCATCCATAAAAATTACGCCTCGATGTGCCAATGATATCTCGCCTGGCTTTGGCCAAGTACCTCCGCCAACAATAGAAACGCTTGAAGCTGTGTGATGTGGCGCTCTAAAGGGCCTTTGACAAACCAGAGGTCTATCGTTTGACAACACACCAACAGTAGAGTGGATTTTAGTCACCTCTAAAACTTCTTCGTTTTTCATACGCGGCAAGATAGTGGAAAAGGCTTTAGCTAATAAGGTTTTTCCTGAACCTGGTGTACCAAATAGCAAAATATTGTGTCCTCCAGCAGCAGCAATTTCAAGTGCTCGCTTTGCTTGCTCATGACCAGCGATTAAAGACATATCATTCTCAAATTTACCTTCTCTTTTAAGATAATCCTCTATAGGAGTTCCTTTCTGAGGAGAGATTATCACTTCGTTTTTAAAATGCAAGACTAATTGATCTAAAGTCTCAGCAGGATAAATATCAAAACCAAATATTAAGGAAGCCTCTGTGGAATTCTCTTTAGGCAAATAAAATTCTTTGATGCCTGTTTCTTTAGCTAGAATTGCGGCAGAAATTACACCATCAACCTTACGTACTCCCCCATCAAGAGATAATTCGCCTAAAAACAATTGCTTCTCATCAGGCAATTTTATTTGGCCGGAAGCAGCTAATATTCCAATAGCAATGGGCAGATCAAAGTTTGGCCCTTCTTTTCTTATATCGGCTGGGGCAAGATTAATAGTAATTCTTTTATTGGGAAAAATTGCATTGGAGTTTTTGATTGCTGAACGAACTCTTTCTTTTGATTCTTCGACTGCCTTGTCTGGTAAACCTACGATTGTCATTCCTGGCAAACCACTAGAAATATCAACTTCTACTTCAATGGGCACTGCCTCTAACCCAATTAATGAAACTGAAAGTACTTTGGCTGTCATGATATGCAATTTTGAAAATTTATCTGATATATAACTATATCATCTTTTCAAAAATTTACTAACTAATTTTTCGGCTTCCTCAATTTTTTCACACCAATGAATATTTTTATCTTTTTTGAACCAATTCATTTGGCGTCGAACATATTCATGCTGGCAATAATTTATTCTTTTTTTTAGTTCTGAAATTGATTGTATTTCTCCAGATAAATATTTTGTCGCCTCACGATAACTTAGGCCAAATTCTTTCAAATTATCAAGACTCAGGCCCATCTTAACCAAACCTCTAATCTCTTTAAGAAAACCAATTTCAAACCAAGTTTCTGTACGTTTATCAATTCTTTCATAAATTTCTTCCCTTTTTCTTTTGATGCCAATTTTAAAAAAGGAATAGGGGATAGGGAAGGAAGAAAAATTTCTAATTTCTGATTTTGATTTTTTAGATTTTTCTATGGCTCTAATTAGGCGTCTTTTATTCTGAAAATCTGATTTATTCAGGGAAATATTGTTAGATTTCCTTGCTATCATCTGTAGCTCTTTTATACTCTTCCCCTCTAGCTCCCCTCTTAATTTTTTGTCTCTTCCTCCTGAAAATTCATATCTCTTCAGCAAAGCATAAATATATAAAGGTGAGCCACCAACAACAATAGGGATTTTCCCCTTTTTATAGATATTTTTCATGAGGTTTAAAGCGTCCCTTTGGAAATTAACGACAGTATAATCACTTTGAGGATTAACAAAATCCAAAAGATAATGCCTAGCGCCTTTTACGATTAAACAGCCTTTGCCGTCTTTACATTTAGTGCCTTTGGGCTTCGCAGTACCAATGTTAAGATATCTATAAATTGTACGTGAGTCCGCACTAATTATTTCTCCGTTAAATTTTTTAGCCAAATTAATTCCCCACTCTGTTTTTCCGGTGGCGGTTGGACCTAAAATTACAATGGCTTTCTTCATTTTGCTTTAGAGTTCTTTAGATATAATCTTCTTCTCTTTTTTCCTTGAGTTTTTTTATTTCAAATACACTTTTACCTGAAGTGGGCATATGTTTTTTTCTCTTTCTCTCCCGTTTCTTTTCATGCTCTTCCATTTCTCCCTCTGCTTCAGTTTTTTTATTATTATCATTATTCATCTTTCTCTCCCGATTCTTCTATCTCTTTCTACCTTAAATCCTTCAATTTGTTTGCTTAATTCTTTCCATTGTTCATCTAAATCTTTTTTAGGGTCAAGTTCTGTCATTCTACTTGTCGCTGAAAGCTGAAAAGGTCTTCTTGCAATTTCCACTTTTTCTTCTTTCATCCTCTGACCCAACTCTTCTTCTAGTCTGGCAGCTTCTTCAATTGAACATTTTATGGCCACCATAAATTCGTCTCCTTCATACCACCGCCCTATCATATCAGTTGATTCCCCGTATACTTGCCTCAAAAGTTCTGCGTATCTCATAATCAGCCTATCTCCTCCATCGTGTCCTTCGGGGGTACGGTTGGCTTCTGATAAAAAATCAAGATCCGACATAATAATAACAAGTCTCTGAGATGGATCTTCTCTTGTTAAATCAAAGGCACCACGCAATGATTTTTCAATCATTGGTCTTGTCATTAATTTTGTCTTTGGGTCATAACCCAACTCTTGAATTAAACTCTCGTAAGTTCTCTGATGGTATTCTTTCTGCAAAGCTAATAATTCTAGTAATCTATCAGGATCTTCCTTTTCATCTTCAGCTAGTCGGGTAAAATCATCATCTTCTATTGAACCAAAACCAGTCTCCATTCGTTCTCTTAGATCTTCTAAGCTTTCTGGAGGACCTTCTTTTTCTACAACAACCTGTTCTTCAATTTCTGGACTTTCTTCCGTTGTTTTTTCTGGAGTTGGTTCTGCTTCTTGCATAATTATTTATATTTTAATATTTATTCTACTCTTTTCAAATGCCGAGCGTGGGAGTTGAACATCACTCGCTATCGCTCGCTCTCCATAGGGCTTCCGCCCTCTGGTCTTCCCCTGCCTATGGCGGGGTCAGGTCACTCCGAGCGGGGAGATTCCATCTCCCCGACCCCCTCTTGGTTCAACTCAATTATATAACATGCCGAGGGTGGGAGTTGAACCCACAAGTCCTTGCGGACATCCCGTATAAAATGCTGGGGGCGAGAGTCGAACTCGCAAGCCTTATACAGGCATGAGGTCCTAAACCTCACGTGTCTACCAATTTCACCACCCCAGCATTTATTACGGGACGCTTACCTGCCAATTCCGCCACCTCGGCCAGTGGAGGGCCCGGTGGGGATCGAACCCACGACACGAAGCTTAAGAGGCTCCTGCTCTACCACTGAGCTACGGGCCCCAAATACCCCCTGAAGGAGTCGAAGCCGTCTGCCGACGGAATCTTTAATTTAAGAATAACTTCTTTCAGCTTCCAAACTTCGTAACATATCTGGGTCATCAAGAAAAGAATTCCCATACCCCCGGAGGGATTCGAACCCCCAATACGACGTCCGAAGCGTCGCGTGATATCCATTTCACCACGAGGGCTTAACTCTAACTTCAAAATAGGGCCAATTTAAGATTACCATAAAATAACCTATTTTTCAACCTATAATTTTTTAAAAAAGCCTAGCCAACGACAACTCCTAAGGGTTCTAAACGATATAAAATCTCAACTAAATCATTTTGCTTTTTTATGACTTCATCGATATCTTTATAAGCACCGGGGGCTTCTTCAAGTGCTTGGGCTTTGTGTGTAGCAACAAGTTTTATCCCTTTATTATCCAACTCTTCCCTTAAGCTTTCAATTGTAAATTCCTTTTTGGCTTTCTTGCGGCTCATCCTGCGACCCGCTCCATGAGAACATGATTTAAAGCTTAATTCATTCCCTAATCCTTTTGCGATATAAGAAGGCGTTCCCATTGAACCAGGAATAATACCTTCCTCGCCCTCAAAAGCACGTGTTGCGCCTTTGCGATGGACATAAACTTGTTTTCCAAAATGCTCTTCTAGCGAGGCAAAATTGTGATGAATATCCAAAGGCATGGTATGTTCAAATTTATCCAAATAGGACTCAACGATCTCAACAATAGTCGAAAGCATATGATTTCGGTTTTGGCGAGCAAATTCGACACAAAAATTCATGGCGTCAAAATATTCTCTGCCGATTTTACGATCTGTTTCAATCCAAGCCAAATCTTTATACTCTGGGTGAAAGGCGAGCGCTTTTTTGTGATAATACTGCGCTGTTTTATAGCCAAAATTTCTGCTTCCTGAATGAACCATTAGCCAAATTCTTTCTTCGCTGTCATATAAAATCTCCATAAAATGATTTCCACCACCCAATGTTCCAAGTTGTTTTTTGGCTGCTTCTATCTCTTGTTCAATTATTGGGCTTGCGGGCGGATGATTAAAAATCTCTGACTCTTGTGCTTCTTTGTGGTGATAAAATCCAGTGGGGATAGAACGAGAAATTTGGTGCAAAATTTCATCAATTTTTTCGTTAACTTGTCCTTTTTTGAGGGTTGTTCTTGTCGTTCTCATACCGCAGCCGATATCAACACCAACCGCATTGCAAACCACAGCATTTTTAGTAGCAAGTACTCCACCAATTGGCATTCCATAGCCTTCATGCACATCAGACATTATGGCAATATGATGATATGCCACAGGAAGATTGGCCAAATTTTTAGCTTGTTTTAGTGCACCCTCTTCAATTTCTTTAGCCCAAGAGTAAATAGGCAGTTTTTCTGTCTTAATAGTTTTTTCCATCTTCTTTATTTTACAAAATTATAAATTTAAGAGATAGCAACATCGCGCTTGTTAAACCAAATTACCGCAACAATTGTTGTCACAACCGCCACTCCCAAAAATACCCAAATCGAGACCCAGTCCAGTCTTTGTTCAGAAAGGACTTGAAAACTATCAAAGTAATGAAAAAATGATAAATACTTTAAATCAGATAAACTATCCTTTAGACTTGAAAGAATCTGCAAAACATACATTAAGATTATAATTCCAACTGGGATAAAATATGCTTTACCTTTGGAAGAAAACATAGCTGAAAAAAGAAAGGTCAGGCTCATAATTGCCAATCCAAAAAGAAAACCTAAAACTGATACTAAAAGATAGCTTTTTATTTGATAGTCAACATTATAGGCAAGAGCCAGAGGAACAACCACAAAATTAGAGATTATAGTAAAAACCAAAAGATTGAAAACTCCAGCTAAATATTTACCGAAAAATATTTTGCTTCTTGAAACCGGCTGGCTTAAAATTAGTTCGGCAGTACCTGATTCAACTTCTCCTGCAATTGAAGAGCCAGCAATAGCCACAACCATAGCAATAACCATAATCGGCCAGATAAAACTATATTGCTCGGTGGCTAAAAAATTTTCAATCGAGCCAAAAATATCGGCTTGTTCTGAAATACCGAAAGTGTCCAACAGCTGCTCGGGATAGGCCTGCATTAATTGGTCAAATTCCTCTGCCTTATCAGCAAATGTCGGGAAAAGCGCCACATACATCCAAACAAAAATAGCCGCCGCTAAACAATAAATAATAAGCGATAATTTACGGTCTTTGATTGTTCTCCATGCCAGTGCTAACATACTATTTTTTATAAAATTCTAAAAATACCTCTTCAAGTGTTGCGTGACCAATTTCTATATCCCGCAATTTATACTCTGTTAATTTTTTTAAAACTGGATTGATATCCCCTTTTACTTTTAAAACAACGCCTTCGTGATCCATGTGTTGCATTATCTCAACTCCCTCCATTTTGAGGTCATTTCTATCATAGTCTTCATCAAAATAAACATTAATTGTATGAATCCGTTTTGATTCCAAATTTACGATATCTTCAATGCCAACAATCTTGCCATTTTTTATTATTGCTACTTTTGAACAGACTCTTTCGACCTCAGGAAGATTGTGACTTGACATAAAAATTGTTGTACCAGAAGCTGAAAGCTTATGGAGAATTTTATAAACTGTATTTTGCAAAATTGGATCAAGTCCAACTGTTGGCTCATCCATAATCATTACTTCTGGCTTTGACATCAATGCCAAAACTAAACCTAATTTTTGTTTATTGCCGGAAGATAATTGGCCAGCTCTTTTCTCTAAATCAAGGTCTAATTCTTTAATTAGTTTTTTTGAATCCTTGTCTCCTCTTAAAGCAGCAAAAAAATTAATATGCTCTTTTGTTTTCCAGTTATAAAAATTTTTATCTCCAGAAAGATAGCCAATTTTTTGTTTCAAAACAACTGAATCTTTGTGGGCATCAAGCCCCGATATTGAAATATTGCCCGAATTAGGACGCAAAAAATCCATCATGCAACGAATTGTTGTTGTTTTTCCAGCTCCATTGGGTCCCAAGAAACCAAAAATTTCGCCCCTTTTTACGTCAAAAGATATTCCGTCAACTGCTTTGGTTTTACCAAAATGCTTTTTTAAGTTTTTGACTTTAATTATGTCCATTAAAAATATTTTACCAGAATCTTAAGTTTTATCAACAAAAATATGATAAAATAAACAAGAAATGAATATTTGCAAACCAACTCAAAATTCATTGCGTCAAGGACTTGGTTTTGGATTAACTTCTGGAGTTATTACAACTTTGGGGTTAATCGTGGGCTTGAGTTTTGGGACCGACTCAAAATTAGTGGTTATCGGAGGTGTTTTAACTGTGGCACTCGCTGACGCCTTTTCAGATGCTTTGGGAATACACATCTCTGTTGAATCAGAAAAGAATGTAAAAGAAGAAGATGTTTGGGGGGCAACAATTGCAGCTTTTACTGCAAAGACTATTTTTGCCCTGATTTTCTTAGTACCTTTAATATTTCTCTCCCTAAAAATAGCAACCATCTCCTGTGTAATCTTGGGCTTAATAATTCTCGGTATTTATAGTTTTTTTCTTGCCAAAAATGAAAAAATTAGTCCCTCAAAAGCAATAATTGAACATGTGTCAGTTGCAGTGGTTGTTATTGCTTTAACTGCCGCCATTGGTCACCTTGTAAGGTCAAAATTTAATTAAACTACTTTGACAATAAAACTACTTTAGATTATCCTTTGTTTAACAAATTTAAAAAAGAAAAATGAAAAAAGAAAGCGAGTTACGTTTAGAAAAATTAGAAAAAATTATCAAAATGGGAATAGATCCTTTTCCCTCTGATATAAAGCAAAAGCAAGAAATTGCCCAAATCTTAGAAAAAAAAGAAGGAAGTTTTAATATTGTTGGCAAAATAATGTCAATCCGTGCCCACGGAAAATCAACTTTCATAGATATTATTGATGCATCGGGTAAAATTCAAGTTTATTTTAAGGCAGATGAGATAGGAGAAAATAATTATAATTTACTAAAACTAATAGATAATGGTGATTACATTGAGGTTTCTGGAGAACTATTTACTACCAAAGCTGGGGAATTAACACTTTCGGCTAAAAAATTTAGAATTGTGTGTAAAACCCTTTCGCCCCTGCCAGACAAGTGGTTTGGCTTAAAAGATATGGAGCTAAGATATCGCAAAAGACCCCTTGATTTAATTATGAACCCGAAAGTTAAAAAATCATTAAAGACCCGCTCCAAAATTGTTAGCACATTGAGAGAATTTATGAACAAAAAGGGTTTTCTGGAGGTTGAAACCCCCATTCTTCAACCAATCCCTGGCGGAGCAGCAGCTAAACCCTTTATTACTCATTATAATATTTTAGATCAGGATATGTATCTACGCATAGCACCTGAGTTATATCTGAAGCGACTTATAGTTGGTGGCTTTGAAAAAGTTTTTGAAATCGGCAGAAATTTCCGCAATGAAGGACTATCGCATATGCACAACCCCGAGTTCACCTCAATGGAATTTTATTGGGCTTATCAGGATTATAAATCATTGATGAAATTTACAGAAAATATGATTGAGTATGTTACAAAAAAAATTAAAAAGAAATTAGAGATTGAATTTCAGGGCAAAAAAATTAATCTTAAAACACCCTACAAGGTGACTGCTTTTGACGAATTAATAAAAAGAGATTCAAGTATTGATATCTACAAGCATCTGAATTTTGAGGATTTAAAAAAAGAAGTAGAGAAAAACAAGATTGAACTTGACTTTAGTCAAATTAAAACCTGGCCAAAACTTGTCGATGAGCTTTACAAAAAAGTTTCCAGGCCAAAAATCATTGAACCCATTTTTGTTATTGACCATCCCATTATTTTGACGCCTCTGGCTAAGGCCAAAGAATGTGATGAAAAGAAAGCACAGCGATTTCAATTGGTGCTGGCTGGTGGTATTGAGCTTGTTAATGCTTACACAGAACAAAACAATCCTGTTGAGCAGGAAAAAAGCCTTGAGGTCCAGATTGATTTAAGAAAAAGTGGCTATGAAGAGGGAGAAATGCTTGATAAAAGTTATGTAGAAGCACTAAGCTACGGTCTTCCTCCAACTGCTGGTTGGGGCATGGGTATTGAACGCCTAGCCATGCTTTTAACTGATAATTATTCAATAAAAGAAGTTATTCCTTTTCCAACTCTTAAGAAAAAAGAAGGACGGGCTCTTTAATTTATTATTCTTCTTTTTGGTTTAGCTTTTGTTTTTATAATTTTACCCTCATGCGTGTAAATACTTGGACCATCAAGCTCTCTTGAGGGTTTTTTTGGTTTTTTAAAACTTAATACCAAGTAGACCAACAAACTAATAATTATTAATATTAAAATTACAACCAAATAAGTCATTGCATTCTCACACAATACTTAATCAATAAGATATTCAAAAGAATTTTATCACCACTAATTGAAAAAATCAAAAAGTCCTGTATTATAGATGGTTGTCTGGTATGACTCTTGGTGAAAGGTGGTCAAGCAGTTGCCAGTCCAGTTCCTTTTCCCGCTACCCGAAGTTGAGGTTAGGGCTCATCTTGTTCTGCCCTTTGTCTGGAAGACATATCTCACAGCTCACTGTCTATTTGGGGAAGTGAATGTCGTGCCTTGGGATGGCTCAGTGGAATCCCTTCCGAGACACCCTTCTCTCATCTGGATTCCACCCAATCACCCAGAAAGAAAAAGAGTGCTCAGAGAAGTATGGAAACGGAATCACTTTCCCGTTTTTGCCGACAGAGCCATTGGCGTCATTTCAGAGGGCAGGTGGGTCTGCGACCTGTCCAAGTATGATGTCAGAAGTCTCTTGAGGCGGTGGCACAATCATCTATCAGATAAAACACAGACGTAAGCAAGTCAGCGATAAGTCCTAACCCACATCTTACCCATATCCCATAAGTGGCGTTTTGGCCTGAAACACGGTCAAGGACTAAAACGCCATTTTTTATTTATATAAATAAAAAATTTAATTATTTGCTCTATTTTTTATTTGATTTGGGAGTTATTTTTTCTCTTTTCCCATTATTTCTTTGATTTTTCTTTCCTCCCATTCTCTGCCTAAAAGTTTTCCTTCCAAAACAAATACTCCTAGACCATGGAAAAGAATTCCAATCCCCCAAAATAGAGTAACCCAATAAAACCAAAAAGATTGAGGACTAGAAACAAGATTAATCAAAAAAAGTATAAGGTTTACTGTTAAATAAACAACGAGGTGAGTATAAAAACCCCGCAATTCCTCTACTCTTTGTTTTGCTCTTTTATAATTTTCGCTTTTTTTATCAACTCTCATTTCAAATCTCCTTTTTGAACCCTGCTGTAACAATTAATCTTCTTAAATCAGTGCCAATAGGCACACAAGTGACTAAATAAAGATCCCCCTTATCTTTACCCATAGTGACAAAATCCAAAGCTTGCTCTCCAGAAACCTCTTTAATGTCTGATACTTCATAGAAATATATCTTGCCCTTGCGCATTACAATCACGTCCCCAGCTTGAGCCTCAGTCAATGAGGCAAGTATTGTCTTATAATCCCCTTCAACCCACCAATAGTAAGAACTATGACCTGTTATCAAAATATCGCCATTTATATCTGGAGTTGCCGTACCTAAAACATGAACCAAGCCATGAGGAAGATAATCATCGGCTTGGTCCTGAGGCACTTCCCATTGAATCGGAGCCTCGATACCTAAGCGAGGATAATAGAGCCAATCATTTCTAAAAAGTCTATATAATTCGTCTCGCTCTGCATCTTCATTACGAGCAATTTCCTCTCTTGTGGTATCTCTTGTAGAATCAGGTCTTAGTTTTTGCTTTAAAAGTCTATATATTGCTTCACCATTAATCAAAACAAATACCAAAACAAAGACAATAATTAAGACAACAACAGATTTAAGTATTATTCTAAGGAATCTCTTGGGACTGCTCTTCATTTTCTTCACTTCTCACGATTCTATAAACAACGAATACTCCAATTAATAAAACTATTCCAATAATTATATAGAATGAAGTTCCTGATTTTATTGCCGCAGGCAACACTCTTCCTGGTTCTGAAAAAATATCAGAGATATTGTCAGATTCATCATCATCTATTTCTGAATCGCAACCCGGATCATTTGGATAATCAATGAATCCATCCCCATCATTATCAACTCCGTCCTGGCACTCGCAACCACCCCCGATTTTTGCCACATAATCGTAATAAATATACATTGAGTCAGCACCAGTGGTGGTTGTGGTATAGAATTCTGCCTCTCTTCCGCCTATAGGAATAAAGAATTCATCTTCACTCGCCTTGCCAAGTTCATAAGTGCCATTGTCTTGATTATCAAAAGGACCGACGCTTTCTTCATCGCCAGGCTTAAATGTACCTTTACCGTTCATATAACCAGTAATGGTTGTGCCCTCAAATTCAACATTGCCTGTGGTGATTTCTTTGCCTTCATCTTTTTCATGATTGCCAATGAATCTGACAAAAACCCACCCTTTACCTCTCTGCATGGCAATTGCTGGTGCACTTTCATCTGTGCCTGAATCTATTCTCGCTACGCCATCAGTTACAATATCAATCCACTGACCACTATTATAAGTTTCATCACCCACTTTAACTTTTTCTTCCATATTACCGGTGCCTTGGTTTTCAACTGAGTTAAAGTTGACCCGAACCTTCATATTTTCGAAGCTTCCATCCTGACAAATAATAATTGGATTAGTCTCACTATTATCTTTTGAGGAATAGCAACCCGGATCATCAGGAAAATCAATTAGACCATCTTCATCATTATCAATACCATCGGCACATTCTGGTACAAATTCATCGACTGGTTCGGAATCGTCTCTTTCATCATCATCAATAGGTGCTGAACACCCTGGGTCATCAGGATAGTCAATCTTGCCATCGCCGTCGTTATCTCTTCCGTCCTGACACTGGCAACCTCCGCCCACTTTTGAAGTATAGTCATAGTAGATATAAAAGGAATCAATATCTGTTGTCACTGTCGAATAAAATTCAACCAAATTTGGGGATGATTCTGGGATACTTTCGCCAATATAGAATTCATCTTGACCAGCTTGACCTAATACATATTTTCCATCGCCCTGATTCTCAAATGGGCCATCCCAGTCATCACTTCCGGGGCTGATTATCTTTGTCCCGTTTATAACTTTCTTTACCCCTGCCCCATTTATAGTAACTTTCCCCGAAACTGTTTCTTTACCAGTACCGCCTGGTTTATGTCTCCCATATATTGAAATCATAAACCAACCATTTCCCCGTTGTACTGCAACACCCGGAACATCGCGGTTAAAGGCAGAATCTTTAACAGCTACACCATCTTCAACCAAAGCAAATTCCTGGCCGCTTTTGTAGAATGTTGGCTCAGCATCAACATAAATCCTATTCTTTATGTCGCCTGTTCCTTCATTAGAAATATCTGCAAGCTCAATTGTTGCATTAATATTTTCATGTGTTCCATCCTGACAAATAACCTCTGGTTTTTCTTCGCTATCATCCATAGGTGAAAAGCATCCTGGATCATCGGGATAATCGATTTTGCCGTCTCCGTCATTATCAACTCCATCCTGACATTGTACATCTGATGCGGCAAGCTGCGTCTGGCAAACTCCTCCACCGTAAAGACTGACAGAAGAAAAACCAGGATTAATACTGGAGTCAGTTGACCTTAAATTTACGCGATATCTAACATAACGATAACAAAAAGTATCAGCATAAGCTGTGTCATCAAAAGTAATAAAAGTCCCATTTTTGGCATAATAATTATCTGTCCAGGTAACCCCGTCTTTTGACAAGGCAACTGTCAAACTCATCTTAGTGGTGTCACCATTGACATCTACAGGGTCAACCACAAACCTGGTTAAATTACTTGCCTCTCCCAAATCAATTGTCCCCTGGACATAACCTGTGGCTAAATATGCACTTCTCTGACAATAATTAACATAAAAACCATCAACATCTCTTTCGGTCGTAACCAGGGAAAAAGTGATGGAATTATTCGCTGGATTAACACTCACTTCATCATTGGCGCCTGTAGGTAGGGCAACTCCATCCTTTATGTGTTCTCCAGATTTATTAACCACTGAATTCTGCTTTAATGAAAACTCGCTACTAAAATTAATTCTCCCAGCAATTTCTTTTGTCATTGCTGGTGATTCACCTAGCTCAAAGTAAACCCAGCCTGTGCCTCGCTGCACCCTTAAACCCGCGGCTGTAGTGTCAATGCCTTGGTCAGTTTGAGTTAGTGTAACACTTGTTCCTGTTTTATATTGTTCACTTTCGCCCACATAATAAATATTTCTAACCGGAATAGAAACTTCAGTACCCACTGTTCCAACAGTTATAGTAACTGTCATATCTCCTGATTGGGGAATCAAATCATCTGAAACAGTCGGGGCACTACCACAAACTTCTTGGGTTCCTGGACTCTCAAGCCTAATAGCTGAACCTGAGATTTTTGTACCAGAAAGTGTATCATCGGCAAAATCGCCTTTGGCTACACTTTTACTTTTTAATAATTTTTCACTTGTTACGATGTCAGCTTCTGCTCCAAATTTTTCAAAAAGATAAGTGCGGACAAAGAAAAGTCCCAAAATTACAAGCAATACAATTGCAATTGCTAAAAGCACTTTGGTTTTTTTGTGCATTTTCCTCCTTTGGCTCGCCCCAAACCTTGCAAGAGACGGCCTTAATCAATATTAAATTTAAATAAATATTTCACCCAAATAAAGGCTTTGATATTCAATTTATATTATAGGATATCAAGAAATATTACGCAACAAGGATAAGGGGTGTAATATATTCTTTTTTAATTTTATTCTTTAGACTTAAAGAGCGTCCAGGATTGTGTTGGTCTATCAAAAAGATAACCTTTTAAGTCATCCCATTGGGGATGTTCCTTGAAAAATGCCTCGGCATCAAAAGGCATTCCACTTGAATTACCAAAACGAGCCACAAAACTCAAGTTTTTTGCTAGTTCTGTATCCATAACTTTTCCATCAACTGTACCTCTTGGCTGATATGGTATCGGTCGAGAGGGATCACTCATAAATTGGCGTGAATCAAGCTCATAGTGCCCATCAATTGTTCGAGATGATGGATTATCATTAACATTTAAATAAACATCAAAATGATCAGCAAGAATAACTTTACCAATTTCAATATCAATTTTGCCTTTGTATTTTTCCATTAACTGCTCCAGGCGCACCTGTCTCGCTCCTTGATGACGACGGATATCGCGATATCCCGTATCTTCACTTTCAAGATTTCTGATTCTTGGGTCATGGGGGTAATTAGCACCGACAAAATACCCGTCAGTTTTCTTTTCGATATTTTCAAATTTCAATCCTAGCTCATACTGCATGATTTCATTATTGTTAATATCGCCCACGAGCCGAGTATTGGCATAACCGCCGCTATTATGCTCTCTCATATATTCAGTAAATTCATCCAGGGTGTCAGAATACTGCATTGCCATTCTTATACGAAAAGCTTCTGGGAGTTCACCCGATTTATAGACATCAAAACCTCCCATAGTTGTTTCGGTTACCACAAGTCCCGCGTCAGTAACATAATAATCAGTCATACTATCAATGTAGCCGGCAATACTTTGCATAAACATGTGATGCCCATTTTCAGGTACGATATCTAAAATCAGGTTATCAAATTGACCTGTGGAAAATTCATCCCAACTGTTGTGGGCTACAATAATCTTGCCGTCTTTAGTATGTGTACCGACTGCCATGAAGGCGCTACAATGTGATTTATCAATTTGTGAGGGGATGGTTTGGTATACTTTCTCTTGTTCGGTGGGCCACCAGTAACCGGTAAGTTCTTCATAGGTATTCCAGGCAAAAATTTCTTGCCAGGTTATGTCTGTACCTGCCTCTTTAGCTCCATCAGATATTCCTTTTATTTCCTGCAATATCTCTTGAGTTTTCTCATTCACATTATTATAAAAAACCCTTTGCCCCGCCTCAACAAAATAATCCCAGGTCATTCCAGTATTTTGGTACGTTAGATATTCCAAACTTCTTTTAATCCTTGAGAGTTCGTCGGCTACCAAATATCCGTGCTGTTTGCCTCTTTCATATGGATCACCTTCAATATGCAAATAAATCCAGCCATTTTGGTCAAAACGATAACCATCACCATAAGAAGTGGTTTGGCCTTTTCCACTATCATCAGTAATTGTTTTCTCTTCTTTGACTTTTTCCTCTTCCTCAATCCCGATTCTAATAAAGAGATAACACAATAAAATCACTAAAATTAAAATAAAAAGCAAGGCAACAATAAGTGCCAAGGAATGATTTTTTTTCATTTTCCCCTCCCAATTAATTTCTTATAATTATTATAAATCTTATTTGATGTTTTATAAACAAAAATTTACTCAAAAAAAGACGTTTATTATTCTCTATTAACCAGTAAAAAATTTCAGAACTTCTTTAATTATAAAATCTTATACAAAACAAAATAAATAATTGATTGCTTGCCTAAACCAGTTTCAGGCAAAATCGTGATTGGGGTTGGATTTGGGGTCGGGGTCGGCGTGGGAGGAATATAATTATAGGAATACCAAACTTGAACATCTGTTGGGTCTCCTCTGTTGTCGTTTGCTGCCAAGGCGTAAAGACCATCACCATAAATGCCCATGCCCGTCATCCAATCATTACCACTAACACCAAAACCATCGCTGACAATTTCGCTCCATAAACTGCCATTATAGGTGAAGATTCTTCCATCAGTTGCGTTGTGTAGCGGCGCATATAATTCATCGTTATAAACAACCATATCATAAATTTCATCATTATTGTCACTACCAAAGCCATTGGTATTTACTTGTGCCCAACTAGATCCGTTCCATGCCCATACTTGCGCCCCAATAACATAATTAGTTACACCAACATAAAGCCTGTTGTTATAATCAATCATTGAATGAATAGTCCAACTATCTAGTCCTTCACCAAAACCATCTGATTGAATCTCTGTCCAATTGGTGCCACTAACGTATTCAAAAATCTTCGTGCCAACATTGTAATCAATCGCTGCACAATATAATTTATTATTATAGACAGCCATTGCTGGTGCTTCTTCTGTGTCTACATTACCAAAACCGTTAACATTAACTTGTGTCCAGGCAGTTCCGCTACCGCTCCAACGATATACCTGCGCTGCAGTTGCTGCGATACTTTCCTGTGAGGCATACAATTGATTATTAAATACAACCAACGCTTGGATGGTTATTGAACCCGGGTCACCAAAAGCATCAACATTTATTTGAGTCCAACTGCTTCCGTTATACTCCCAAACTTGTCCGCCAACGTTAGCATTACTAGTTGCCGCATAGAGATTATCATTGAAACTAACAAGGCGAGTAATTTCTACGTTGTTACTGTCGCCGAAACCATCACTATTTATTTGGCTCCAGGAGCTACCATCATACTACCAGACCTCTCCGCCAGTAGTGGTGTTTCTTGTGCCCACATATAAATAACCATCATTTTCAGCGATAGCATAACCAACAATATTGTTGGTGTCCCCAAAATCAGTTGTATTAATCTGTGACCAAGGCTCAAGAGAAAATGCTGGGTCAACCAATAAAAACAACACGAAAAGAATAATTAATAAATTTATTGTCCAAACAAATCCCTTCCTCATGTTTTCATTTTTATTATAATAATTTCTCTTTAATTTCAAGAAAAATTCTTTGGGGTGGCTAGAGGGAATTGAACCCTCTTCTCCAGTGCCACAAACTGGTGCTCTACCATTGAGCTATAGCCACCATGGCCCCGCCTTTGGCGGGGAAATCCTAAACTCTAATTTCTAATTTGTAAATAATCCCCTAAAAGCTATAAGCTAATCCCTGATCCCTATCTCACCATATCCAGAATTATCAGAATCAAAACAATAATACCAATCACAAAAACTACCTGAACAGCCGCACTAGACCAAAAACTTTTTCGTTCTTCAGCTTCAGGGCCCTTCCAGGCAATCTTTTCTCCAAATTCGTGACCACAACTCCAACAACAAGCACTTGATTCAAGATTACCCTTACCACATTCTGGACATCTTTTGTTATAAAGCCTGGCCGGTTTTTTTATGGTCGTAATCATATATTTATCAATTCTTAACTCTTATCTCTTAACTCTAAATTCGTAATTTACCCCAGGCAGGAGTCGAACCTGCAACCTTCACCTTAGAAGGGTGCTGCTCTATCCATTGAGCTACTGGGGCATGATTATTTTTTTTCTATTTCTAAATATCCCAAAGTCCAAAAAGCAGAAATATATCCCTGATAATACCCTCCTAAAAACAAAAGGGCAACGACCGCTAAAAGCAAAGCAAATGCTCCGATAATAATCCCCGTAGTCAAACCTGCCGCTACGCCTATACCTACAGCAATTAAAATAAAGGGTAAAGCAATAATTAAGAAAACAAGAAAGGCAACTAAAGAATAAATAAAACTTGAAAGAATATCAAGTAGAAAAAGGATGATTATCTTTTTAAAGTTTTTATTTACTTTTTTGAAAGCTAATTTAAAAGCAGGAAAAAACTTTTCTTTATTTATTATTAAGGTTCTAAGCCAAATCAAAGAATAAATTTTTACATAAATAGCAAATATTACTGTAACAATCAATGCAGGGAAAAAATAAATAAAGCCAATCAATATTGATGTCATAAACAACAAAAGATTAGGCAGAAATATTACCACTAATACCAAAACAAAGCCACCCCCCACAATTAAGCTAAATGCCACTAATCGCCAGAAATACTTTTTTCCTTCTCTTATGGCATCACTAAAGCTAGAAGTCATCTTTTTTTCAATTTTAGCTACCGCGGAAATTAAACCAGCATTTGCCATAATACCAATTATCATTAAAATAACAAAAGCTAAAATCAGAACAAGAATCAGACCCCCAATCCAATACCAGTTTTGTGATAAAAAATTATCAAAATTGGAAGTAGTTGATGCGCCCAAAACTTGTGGCACAACTTCTTTTATTCTTGAGGTTTTTTCTCCTTCTTGATTTATCAAATTTTGCAGATCAGAAGATGAAAGAGAATAATTTATCTGGTTTCCCCCTCCACCAGATGCAAAAAGGGCCAAAATTCCAAGCCACCATAAATATTTAAACTTCCAGGGAAGAAGAAAGGCTTTCTGAATTAACTCTAAATAATTCATAAATTATTCTGTTTATCTATTGGAGCGGGATACCAGAATTGAACTGGCGCCTTCACCTTGGAAGGGTGACGTACTACCACTATACTAATCCCGCTTTTAAACAAATAAAGAAAGGTGCCATAATACTCTTCATGTTATTAATCGGGAAGTTGAATACCAAAAAAAGGCACAAAAATTTTATCGCTAATCTATCTTACCATAAAAACACTTAAATTAAAATAGGCCAAAATACCTGGCTTATTGCAATATTAAAAATAAAAAAGCCTCCCCTTTTTCAGGCAACTATTCTCCGCCCATTGTTTTTGGCTTGTCTGCTGCGGCAATAATAATAGCTAAAACACCAACAACAATCTTAACAATGGCATGCCACATTGGCTCACTTGCCATCTCAATTGATGGAATAGCTCCTAAAATTCCCATTAAAAGAGCGACAATACCGACAATAATTAAAACGACTCGTGACATCTTTCCTCCTTGATAATATAAATAAAAAGTTCGACCAATATTATTATATCATAGTTAATTTTTAATTTTAATACTATTTTCAATCTTAAAGTCGCCAACGCGAGTTCTTTGTAAAAAAACAAGATAACCGCCTGTATTTAACTTTTTTCCGATATCTCTAGCTAAGCTTCTAATATAGACCCCTTTGCTACACATAATTTTTAGTTCTAAATTCGGCCATTTATAATTAATAAGGGAAATTTTTTTGACAAAAACGATTCTTGGTTTTAAATCTGGCTTTTTTCCCTTGCGGGCAATTTGATAAGCTTTTTCGCCCTTGATCTTAATAGCTGAATGATCCGGGGGTCGTTGTTTGATTTTGCCTTCGAATAATTTTATGATTTTTTCAATCTTACTAAAGGTTGGTTTTTTATCAATTTTATTTTTTTTGATTTCTCCTTCAGTATCATCTGTCGAGCTTGTTGAACCTAATCTAATGGTCGCAAGATATTCTTTTTCCTGCCCTACAATTTGAGACAATTTTTTGGTATTTTCTCTGCCAATTCCAACAACTAAAACCCCAGTCGCCATAGGATCTAGTGTCCCGGCATGGCCGATTTTTTTAATGTTGGTAATTCGGCGCAGTTCATCAATCACATCATGTGAAGTCATCCCTTTTTCTTTGTAAATATTAAAAATACCGGGCGTATTTTTGAATTCCATTGTTTTAATTATTTAGGACAAGCAATAGTTGGTTTGGGATTTTTGGGATTTCCGTTTTTTACCCATTGACCATTTTGACAGACCCAATTATCTGAAGCACTAACAAACTTTAAAACAAAGAGAATCAAAATACAGGCAAGAATAAGACCAATTATGGCCATAGTTCTTTTTTTTGTGCTCATTCTATCAAGTTTGCCCATTTAATTCTTATTTAGTTATAGCGTACAAATACAAATCAATAAATTTGTTTTTATCTTTGGCTGCTTTTCTTAAAGTTCCCTCTTTTTTAAAACTACATTTTTCAAGCACTCTACTTGAGGCAAGATTGTCTTCTCGTACATAGGCAAAAATTCTCACCAAGCCAAAATTCTTAAAAGCATAATCAACTATTGCTTTAATTACTTCGGTCATAATCCCTTTCCCCCAAAAATCTTTTACTACTTTTTCATTTTATTATCTCTTCTGCCTCGCCAGTAGGCAAAAATAATAATGACCAAGACGATAATAACCAAACCAAAACCGATTCCAGTATAAGTAATGGCCTTGGTTGATAATTCCATTTTTTCTTCTTCAGCTTCTTCCTTCTCGCTATCTTGTTTTTTCGCCTCTTCTTGGATTTCTTTTAGCTCCTCTTCTGATAATTTTTCACCGTCTCCTGTTGAAGGGTTTGGGCTGACTAATCCACTAGAAGTGGGTTCCGGAGAGGGTGAGCTTATAGTTACGGTTGCGTTACCGATAAGATTATAAGCAGAAGCTTCGACGGTATCGGTGTAGGTACCACTACTAGAGCCAGCTGTAAATAAGCCAAGAGCTGTAATAATACCTCCGCCGCTTATCACATTCCAAGAAAAGGTGACTCCTGGCACTGGAATTGCCCCTTCTTCATAAAGTAAAGCAGTAAATTGCTGATCTGCTCCAGGGTTAAGCAAGGCTGGATTAGGAGATACCATAATATTAATTAAAAACGTCCAATTATTATTATTTCCTTGATTATTGGAATTTGAAGTGTATATCTCCTGTCCTGCCGAAGCATCCGAATATTCGGCATCAACATAATTAGAATTGACAGTGGCTGCCACATCAACATTCAGGCTCCATTGGGCTGCAGCATCAGACCTTAGTGTTACTAGGTTCCCAGAGGATCCGGCAAAATTAAGAGTTGTACCTGCTGCTGTTGATATTGTATCTGCATCATCAATGGTGTAGGTGCTTCCTCCCGTGAATTCTAATGTACCCTGGGTAAGAGAGATATTGTGGAAGGTGCCTGATCCTGTGATATTAGCGGTGCCTGTTGATTTGGTGATAGTTAAATCTCCAGTTGGAACAACTCCTGGTGAGTTGACAGTATAGTTTTGATTTCCAGAACCATTAAGAGTAATGGCTGCATCACCACCACTGAAAGCTACATATAGGTCAATATTGCCTGGTGAACTGAATGCTCCAGTATAAACCTGTCCATCTGCTAAAACAAGGTCACCAGTCATTGAAACAGTACCAGAGATCGTAAGATCATCATCAACACCACCACTTTTATTAACCTCAACGTCATGATAACCTGAAGCCCCTAATATCCAATTAGTGCTTGATGTGCCTGAGAATTTGATCAATGAACTGTCGGCAACAAAGGTGCCCCCGGACAAATCTGCACTACCTTGGATTTCAATTGTGGAAGCATTAGCAGAAAGTGTCCCATTATCCCACTGGAAATCACCACTAAGAGTAAGATCAAAATCTGAACCCGAGGTTGAGAAGGTAGAGTTATAATTACCAGTATTATAGAATCCATTGACTGTGGGAGCTAGGTCTAAGGTGCAGTTGCCTGTACCATTGGCGTCAAAAATAACATTATTGCCTGAATCCGGTACTGAGGCGCCTGTTGCTCCACCTGATGTTTTAGACCAGTAATTAGAGTTATTCCAGGATTGATTAGTACCTTCTACCCAGAACCTGTTTTCATATGTAAAAGTCCAGTTGGTATTATTGCCTGCATCTGTACCATTGGTACATACTATTTCAGCAGAAGCATTAGAGTATTGTACGTCTACCCAGTTGGCATTAACTGTACCTGTTCTTGTTAAATCCCATTGGGCGGCAGCATCACTGCGCAGGGTTATCATATCATCAGGCCCTGTGCCTGTGTTTAGATTAAGGATAGTGCCTCCCTGCACATTAATCGTATCAGCATCATCAATGGTGTAGGTATAGCCGGAATCAAACTCTAAGGTGCCTTGAGTCAGATTTATGTTGTGGAGATTTCCCGAACCGGTGATAGTGGCAGTGCCTGTTGCTTTGGTGATAGTCAGAATGCCGGTGGGGGTTGTGCCGGCAGACAAAGTATATTTTTGGTTTCCCCCTCCGTTGAGTGTTATCGGGGCAGTTCCTCCCGTGAAACCGGCCGCAACTGTCACATCGCCTGCAACACTGGCAGTGCTCGTGTATAATCCGCCGGTTGTTAGGCTAAGATTGCCGCCAATATTTGCACCACTCAAGAGATTAACATATTTACCTGCACTTTTGTTGACAACAATATTTTGGTATGTTTCTGCGCCGGGAGTCCAAGTGGCAGTATCGCCAAGAAAAGTAATAATGTTTGATCCAACAGTAAAAGTGCCGGCAGTTACTGTAAGAACACCAGAATCAATAGAAATACTATTATTTAAGACAACCGTCCCAGCAGTATTAATCTCTATACCGCAGGATTCACCGCCAGTGGAATAAATGTTCTGGGTGCCGCCGCCGTTTAAAACAACTTTGGCACTATTTCCGTCAGCTCCCGATTGAACAGTATAATCACCAGCTACATTGATTGTGCCGGTATAAAAGCGGCCTTGGGAAAAAGTAAAATCATTAGTTAACGTAGCTGTACCAGAAAGAGTCAGGTTTTGTCCTGGGTTTTTGTTTAC
>Ga0180437_10000998_pt1 | contig 50205 bp, 40 predicted proteins | sample SS_ome_4_FD_132410 | JGI IMG/M metagenome (GOLD analysis project Ga0180437, IMG submission 132410) | Hypersaline lake sediment archaeal communities from the Salton Sea, California, USA - SS_3_D_1 metaG | ecosystem: Environmental > Aquatic > Non-marine Saline and Alkaline > Hypersaline >... | reverse complement strand
TTGCAGCGACGAGAGATTCCGCCAGACGTGCCGCAGCGCTTCGACTAGTGCCTCACTCGCCATCCCCCGGGTACCTCCGGTTGAATTCGTCGCACGCCCGGGCAACCATCCGATCATGCTCTTCCTGCCAGCCGACGTACCATCGCCGGTACGCCGCCTTCAGGTCCCCCTTCGGCCCGATCTCGCGGCGCAGCCCGGCCAGGAGAAACTGCTCGCAGGTATCCATCAGGTCGAGCCAGAGGGCGATACACTGCTCGGGCGTGGCGCCGTCCGGCACACGGGGCTCGTAGCCGGGCGGGGGGAGGAGTTGGCCGGGCATGGACGTGACCTTTCGTGGCGGCGTCTGCACGCTAGTCTAGCCGGTCGGCTGCGTTGGATGAACGGGGTCTACGGGCTCTAATACCTCGGCAGAGGGGAGAAAGGAAACTTTCCGCGGCCCCTCGTCGTCTAAACCGGCGAGGCAGTATCCTGTCGGAAAGCAACCCGGCCGGAACACAACCCGGTCCCGGAGTAGCCCGGTCGGCAGGCAGAACCGTCCCGGTCCCGTTGTGCGAAAGGGGAAAACGATGAACAGGTCATGGACAGTCGGTTTGGGCGCGATTCTGGGGGGCTGTGCGCTGGCGGCCACGGCCTGGGCCCAGGGGGTTTTGGTGGTCATTGACCGGCCGGAGCCGCTGCCGCGCCCGATCATCCATCCGCGGCCCACCCCGCCGCCGGCCTCGTACAAAATCAAGGAGCTTTCGGTCAATGCCCGAATCACCGACCAGGTGGCCCGGGTCCAGGTCGGCCAGTCGTTCGTCAACACGGGCAGCCAACAGATGGAGGTGGCGTTCGTCTTCCCGCTGCCCTACGACGGCGCGGTCGACCGGCTCACGTTCATGGTCGACGGCAAGGAGTACGCGGCCAAGCTGCTTGGGGCCGAGGAAGCCCGCCGGATCTACGAGGACTACATTCGCCGGGCCAAGGACCCGGCCCTGCTGGAGTGGCTGGGCAAGGGCATGTTCAAGACGAGCGTCTTCCCGGTCCCGCCCGGGGCCGAACGCAAGGTAACGCTCCGCTACAGCCAGATCCTCCGCAAGGACGGCAACCTCACGGACTTCCTCTTCCCGCTGGGCACGGCGAAGTACACCTCGGCCCCGGTCGAGAAGGTCGAGATTCGGGCGAACATCGAGAGCACGGTGGAGCTGAAGAACGTTTACAGCCCCACCCACCCGGTCGAAGTGAAGCGGCCCGGCGACAACACGGCGGTGGTGAGCTACGAGGTGAAAAACCAGGTGCCCACGGCCGACTTCCGGCTCTTCTTCGGCGTGGCCAAAGGGAAGCTGGGGGCCAACGTCCTGAGCTACCGGCCCGAGAAGGACGAGCCGGGCTACTTCCTGCTGTTGGCCAGCCCGCAGATCAAGGCCAAGACCGACGAGCGCCCCAAGAAGACGGTGGTCTGCGTGTTCGACCGGTCGGGCAGCATGAGCGGCCAGAAGATCGAGCAGGCCCGGGAGGCATTGAAGTTCGTCTTGAACAATCTACGCGAGGGGGACCTGTTCAACATCCTGGCCTACGACAGCGAGATCGAGGCATTCCGGCCCGAGCTGGAGAAGTTCAACGAACAGACCCGGGCCAAGGCCCTGGGGTTCGTCGAAGGGCTCTACGCCGGCGGGGCCACGAACATCGAGGGGGCGTTGGGCAAGGCCCTCGACATGCTCCAGGACAGCTCGCGACCGAACTTCGTCATCTTCATGACCGACGGGCTCCCCACCGCCGGCGAGACGAACGAGGGGAAGATCGTCGAGTCGACCGAGGAGAAGAACCGCGTTCGGGCGCGGCTGATCAACTTCGGCGTGGGGTACGACGTGAACAGCCGGCTCCTGGACCGGCTCTCGCGGGCCAACCACGGCAAGAGCGAGTACGTTCGCCCCAACGAGGACATCGAGGAGCACGTGGCCCGGCTCTACAACAAGATCAGCTCGCCGGTGATGACCGACGTGGGCGTGAAGTTCGAGTTCGACGCGCTGAAGGTCGAGGAGGGCGACCCCATCCGGCAGGTTTATCCCGATGAGATCACCGACCTGTTCGAGGGGGAGCAGCTCGTGGTGGTCGGCCGCTACAAGAAGCCGGGCCTGGCCAAGGTGAAGATCACCGGGCGCGTGGGCGACGCCGACCAGAAGTTCGACTTCCCCGTCACGCTGGTCGAGTACAGCACGGACCAATCGTACTCCTTCGTCGAGAAGCTTTGGGCCATGCGCCGCATCGGCGAGATCATCGACGAGCTGGACCTGAAGGGGGCCAACGACGAGCTGATCAAGGAGCTGGTCGCGCTGTCGACGAAGCACGGGGTGCTTACGCCCTACACGTCGTTCCTGGCCGACGACCAGGCCCCCGCCGGCGAGCTGGCCAGCACCGAGAACGGCGTGCGCCGGGCCGGCGAGCTGCTCGAACGGCTCGACGAGGCCGAGGGCCGCGCCGCCTTTGCCCAGCGCGAGGCCAAGAAGCAGCTCAAAGAGGCCCATCTGGCCATGCCGCGCCCCTCCACCGCGCCCGCTGACGGCGCCGACGGCGGGGCGCTGTTCGGCGGCGGCGTGGTCCTGCGCGACATCGACCGCGACAAGGACGTGTCGGTCCAGGCCGTCCAGGTCGCCGGCAGCAAGGTGCTCTACCGCCGCGGTAACGTCTGGTACTCGATGGACGTCGCCGTGCAAGACGCCGAAAAGCTGGCCTCCAAGGCGATCGTCATCGAGCGCTACAGCGCCGAGTACTTCAAGCTCGTCGAGAAGGCTTCCGAGGACGACCGCAAGGCCCTGGCCGCCCAGCCGGCCGCCAGCGAGATGATGCTCGAGGTCGACGGCGACGTGTATCACGTGAAGTAGCGGCCGCACCGTCGACGTCTCGCTCCGCGAGACGAAGACCCATCTCGCCGAGCAACGTGGCCATAAGTGTCGAGAAGAGGCATCATCTCGCGGAGCGAGATGACTACGATCGCGCCGGCTGCGGTGTAGAATGAACTCCATGATCCTCCACGTCGACATGGACGCCTTCTATGCCTCGGTTGAGCAGCGGGACCGGCCGGAGTTGGCCGGCAAGGCGGTGATCGTGGGCGGCGACCCCGACCGGCGGGGGGTGGTCTCGGCGGCCAGTTACGAGGCCCGGCGGTTCGGCGTCCACAGCGCGATGCCCTCGGCCATGGCCCGGCGCCTCTGCCCCCATGGCGTCTTCCTCCGCCCGAGGATCGACCACTACGCGGCGGTGTCGCGCGTGATCCGCGAGGTTTTCGGGCGCTACACCCCGCTGGTCGAGCCGCTCTCGCTCGACGAGGCGTTTCTCGACGTGGGCGGGAGCGAGGGCCTCTTCGGGCCGGCCCCCGAGATCGGGCGGCGGATCAAGCGGGAAATCCGCGACGAGCTGCAACTGGTCGCCTCGGTCGGCGTGGCGCCGAACAAGTTCCTGGCCAAGATCGCCAGCGATCTGGAGAAGCCGGACGGGTTCGTGGTGGTCGAGCCCGACGCGGTGCAGGCGTTCCTCGACCCGCTGCCGGTCTCGCGCCTCTGGGGCGTGGGCAAGGTGGGCGGCCGGTCGCTCGAAAGGCTGGGGGTGCGCACGATCGGGCAGCTTCGGAAGCTGCCCGTCGAGGTGCTCGCGTCGAAGTTCGGCAGCATGGGCGAGCACCTCTGGCGCCTGGCCCGGGGCATCGACCAGCGGCCCGTCGTGCCCGACCACCAGGCCAAGTCGATCTCGCACGAGACCACGTTCGCCGTGGACGTGGCCGACCGCGAGGTGCTCCGGGCGTGGCTTCTGGAGCTGGTCGAGCAGGTGGCCCGGCGGCTGCGGCGGCACGCCCTTCGCGCGCGGACCGTGGAGCTGAAAGTCCGCTTCCCCGACTTCCGCACGATCACCCGCAGCCAGACGCTGCCGGAGCCGACCAACGTCACGGCCGAGCTATGGCAGGCGGCCACCGCGATCCTCGACGCCCGGCTGCCGCGCCCCTGTCCGCCGGTTCGTCTGCTCGGTTTTGGCACGAGCGGCTTGGACACTTCCGGCCAGGTGCAGCGCCAGCTCTTCGACGAGCCGGCCCGGCAGCGTCAAGGCCAGCTCGACGCCGCCACCGACGCGATTCAAACCCGGTTCGGGATTGGTGCCATCCGACGAGGAAGTCAGAGGAATTCCCGGTAGTTGTGAGATCGCCGTGTTGAAGACGGCCGAGCACGCAAAGTCCGGCGCGGGGGGTCTCTCCCGGTTGCTTCCCGCCGGCGGGAAGGTATACTGAATCGCATGAGCACGGCACGAAGACTCGTTTCTATCTCCGTTGACGAGTACCTGTCCGGGGAACTGCGCTCGACGATCAAGCACGAGTACGTGGGCGGCGTCGTGTATGCGATGGCGGGAGGCAGCAACGCCCACAACATGGTCAAAGGCAACATCTTCGCGTCGCTGCACCAGCAGCTCCGGGGCCGTCCCTGCCGGCCTTTCGACTCGGACACGAAGATCCGCATCCGGTTGCCGAACCAGGTGCGGTTCTACTACCCGGATGTGTCGGTGGTCTGCCGGCCGAATCCCCAGGACGACTCGTTCCAGGACGAACCGGTGGTGATTGTCGAGGTCCTTTCTCCTGAAACGCGGCGGACGGACGAGGGGGAAAAGAAAGACGCCTACCTGACCATCCCCTCGCTGGCCGCCTATCTGCTGGTCGATCCAAGGTCACCCTCGCTGGTCGCCTTTCGCCGCGCCGAACAGGGTTTCGTCGGGCAAACCTACGAGGGCGCCGACGCGGTCGTCCCGCTCGCGGAAATCGGTGCAGAACTTCGACTGGAAGAGGTCTACGCAGGCATCGAGTTCCCTCCCTGAATGGACGACGCACAAGTGACCTTCGAAGTCGAACAGAAATTCCCCGTCGATGATCTCGCGGCCGTCGAGGCCGGGCTTCGCGCGCGGGGGGCCGAGATCGGGCCGCCGGTGGTCGAAGTCGATCGGTACTTCAACCATCCGGCCCGGGATTTTTCCGAGACGGACGAGGCGGTGCGGATTCGGCGCAAGGGGGAGAAGCACCTCATCACCTACAAGGGACCGAAGATCGACGCCACGACCAAGACCCGCCGCGAGATCGAGCTGCCGCTGGGCGGCGGCCAGGGGACGGTCGAGGCGTGGTCGGAGCTGCTCACGGCGCTCGGGTTCCGCCACGTCGCCGAGGTCCGCAAAATTCGGCGCAGGACCCACGTGGAACACGAGGGCCGCACCGTCGAGGCGACGCTCGATCAGGTCGACGGCCTGGGTGACTTCGTCGAGATCGAACTGGTCGCGAACGAGGACGACCTCGACGCCGCCCGGGCGTGCCTGGCCTCGTTGGCCGAATCGCTCGGGCTTGGGCGCAGCGAGCGCCGAAGCTACCTGGAGCTGCTGCTGGCCAGGTAGTGGGGCAAGCATCCCGCATTCCGGCAGTATTGTCGTGGAGGAGCACGCCATGGTATAATGCAGGTCGAGTGGACGCATCGGTTCGCGAGGAGAGCGTCGCATGAGTCTTCTTCACTCATCCCCTGTGATCGAATACCCGGAATCGGACGGTAAGCCGATGGGCGAGACCGATCTGCACCGTGATTGGATGATCCGCATTCTCGAGCTGCTCAAGCACCGCTACCGCGGCGAGCGGGTGTACGTCAGCAGCGACTTGCTGCTCTATTACCAGGAAGGCCGCCCCCAGAAGTTCGTCGTGCCGGACGTGTTTGTGGTCAGCGATTGCGATCCGCGCCGCCGGACGACCTTCAAGACCTGGGTCGAAGGACGCGGGCCGGACGTGGTGTGGGAAGTGACCTCGCGGAGCACCAGGCGGATCGACGAACAGCTCAAGCCGCAGGTGTATGCCGAGATCGGCGTGAAGGAGTACTTCCTCTACGATCCGACAAGCGAGTACCTGCTGCCGCCGCTTCAAGGCTTCCGGCTGACCGACCGCGGATACGAGGAAATCCAGCCGGAGCCGACTGTGGGTTTGCAGCCGGCGACGCTTTTGTGCCGGGAGCTGGGACTCTTGCACCATTTGGAGGCCGGCGAGCTGGTCATCACCGACCGCCAAACCGGCCAGCGCCTGCTGACCGGCGAGGAAGCTGCCCGGGAGGAACTCCTGCGGCTCCGGGCCTTGCTCGAAGGGCGAGACCCCTCGGACGGAGGCGCTGCCGGTTCGTGAACACGCGGGTCGCCTCTGAAGGCCCTCGCCGCGCTCGGCTCGCGCTACTATACTCGTAGGATGCGCCCTGCCGTCGAAGAGCCCGCCGAAGAGCCCCGCCCCGGAGCCGTCCCGCCGTGGCCCGCCGATCCCCGGATCGAAGCCCGCGAGCCGCGGAATCTGCTGCTGCTGGCCGTTCACCAGATCGTCTTCCGGGTGGGGTGGATCTTCAAGACCGAGAGCGTGATCATGCCCGCGTTCTTGGACGCGGTGGCCGGGCCGAACTCGGGCTGGCTGCGGGGGTTCCTGCCGGTGTTCAACCGCATCGGCCAGAGTGTGCCGCCCGTGTTCCTCGCCGACCGGCTCACGCACGTGCGCGTCAAGCACCGGGCCCTGGCCGCCTTCACAGCGCTGTTGTCCCTGCCCTTCGCCACCCTGGCCGTGCTCTGGTGGACCGGGGCCGGGCAGGGCGATTGGTGGATGCCCTGGGTGTTTCTGGGGGTGTACTGCCTGTTCTTCGTGTTTGCGGGAATGTATCATCTCTCGTCGGGCATGGTGCAGGGCAAGCTGATCCGGCCGACCCGCCGCGGGCTGCTGCTGACCCGCGCCGCGGTGGTGGGCACCGTGCCGGCCACGCTGGCCGCCTGGTGGCTTCTGCCCGGCTGGCTCGAGCGACCCGACGGGGGCTACGCGCAGATTTTCACGGCCACCACGGTCTGCTTCCTGCTCTCCGGTCTGCTGGTGCTGCTGCTCTACGAGACGCCCGACCGCCCCGGCGCCGATCCCCCCGGCCCGCGCCGCAGCAGCCTGGCCGACCTGGGCCACGTGCTGCGCGGCGATCGGAACCTGCGGCGCCTGGTGGTGGTGGCCATGCTCTGGTCGAGCTGCCTGATTGTTTTCCCCCACTACCAGGCGTTCGCGCGCGAAGAGCTGGGCCTCAGCGGCGTACACCTGATGGTTTGGGTGATCACACAGAACGTCTCCGTGGGGGTGTGGAGCCTGTTCGTGGGACCGATGGCCGACGTGTTCGGCAACCGGCTGACGCTACGCACGCTGGTGTTCGGCTCGGCGGCGGCCCCGCTGTTTGCCGCGTCGCTCCCGCTGCTGCCCGGCACCATGGGAGCCCGGGTCTTCTGGACGGTGTTCATCGCCCTGGGGATCACGCCGCTGGTGCTGCGGATCCTGGTCAACTACGCCCTGGAGATCTGCGGCCCGGACCGGCACCCCCGCTACCTAAGCACGCTCAGCCTCTGCGTGGCGGCCCCGTTCTTGCTCTCCCCGCTGGTGGGCTGGCTGGTCGACGCGGTGGGGTTCGAGCGGGTGTTTTTTGCGGCGGCGGGCCTGGTGCTGGTGGCCGGGGCCCTGACCTTCACGCTGGCCGAGCCGCGCCACCACGTCCGCTTCGGCGAGCCGGCAGTCGTCGAGCCGGGCGCCGACGAGTAGGACCGCTTGCGGCGCGGCGGAGGCGGCGGGATAATGGTTGATGGGGGAAGTGAGCAGCCCCTGCCCTGCCCCGCCGACGCAGTCGGCGGGCTTTCCCGCATACTGTTGAGCGTGTTCCTCTCCCTGCTGTCCTCTGTCTACTGCCCTCTGCACTCCCATGAACATCTTCCGCATCCTCCTGGCCGAAATCGGGTACCGCAAGCTGAACTTCGTCCTGAGCCTGCTGGCGGTCACGGTGGCCGCGATGCTCTTCGTGGCCGGGCCAACGCTGGTCGACGGCTATTCGCAAGCCACCGAAACGCAGCTCGCCCAGCTCCAGGACCGGGTGAACGAGTCGGCCGAGAAGCTCAAACAGGCCGAGACCGAGGCCGCCGCCAGCCTGAAGCAGGCCGAAGAAGCGGCCGAGCAGGAGCTGTTCGAGGTCGAGGACGAGACCCGCAAGATCATGGTCGCCCTGGGCTTCAACCTGACGATACTGCACCGCGACGCCGACACGGTCGAGTTCCTGGCCACCGGGCGGACCACCGAGGACATGCCCGAGGAGTGGATCGAACGGCTGGCCGGCGATCCCGGCTTGACGATGGTCACGCACCTGGTTGCCACGCTCAACGGAGAGGTCCAGCTCGACGGGCGCGCGGTCCGGCTCCGCGGCTACCTGCCGGAGGTCCCTCAGCCGCACAAACCGAAGACCGAGTTCGCCCAGAAGATGGCGATGAAGAAGAAGCCCATGGGCTACGACATCGAGCCCGGCACGGTGCAGCTCGGCCATGCCTTGGGCGAGGGCCGGAAGGTGGGCGATACCGTCGAGATCGGCGGCCGGGAGTATACCATCGCCACCATCCTTCCGGAAAAGGGGAGCGTCGAGGACATCACCGCCGCCCTGTATCTCGACGACGCACAGGAGCTGCTCGACAAGCCCGACACGATAAACCAGATCCTGGCCCTGGACTGCAAGTGCGCCGCGGCCGATCTGCCGAAGATCCGCAAGCAGATCGGCGACATCCTGCCCGAGGCCCACGTGATCCGCGACACCACGCGAGCCGAGGCCCGGATTCGCCAGCGGCAAATGGTCAAGGAAAAGCACCAGGCCATCATCGCCCGGCAGAAGGAGGAACACGACCAAATCATCGCCACGCACCAAGAGGCCCTCGAAGAGCGCGAGCAGGCCCTTCAACACACGCGCGAGCGGCGTGAGAAGATCCAGTCGCTGATGGGCACGCTGGCCTGGGTGATCACGCCGCTGGTGGTGCTGGTCTCGGCCGTCTGGGTGGGGCTCTTGGCCCTGGCCAACGTGCGCGAGCGGCGCGTGGAGATCGGCATCCTCCGGGCGATCGGCAAGGGCTCCGGCGTGATCGTCACGCTCTTCTTGGGCAAGGCCGTGCTGATGGGGCTCGTGGGCGCGGCGGTGGGGCTCGGCGTCGGTATGCTCGGGGCCCGGCTGATCGGCACCGCGGCCCTGGGCGTCGGCCCGGAACAGGTGGCCACCCGAGCCGACGTGCTCGTGGCCGCCCTGCTCGGGGCCCCGCTCTTGGCCGCCCTGGCCAGCTACCTGCCTACGCTTTCGGCGGTGACGCAGGACCCGGCGGTGGTGCTGAGGGATCAGTGAAGAAGAGGGGGTGAGGGGGAGAGAGGGCGAGGGGGAGACAGCGAAAAGGAGAGACTGAGAGATAGAGCGAAGGAGAGAAGTGGCGCCGCGACGCATACGGAAGCAGCTTCACACACTCTCCCCCTCTCCCCCTCGCCCCCTCTCTCCTTCTCTCAGTCCCTCTGTCTCTCCTTCTGTCTGTCTGCCCTCCGTCCCCACAAGGGGCGTCTCGCTTCGCCCGAACTCCGCCCAGAGCCGCGCCAGCACGGTGCCGGTGAACATGCAGCCGAAGGTGTACAAGGCCGGGGCGATGGCCGTTTCTGCCTCGCTGGCGAAGATGTCCATGGCGAGCACCGTTCCCAGCCCGGCGTTTTGCATCCCCACTTCGAGGGTCAGGGCGCGACGCATGGCGGAGGCCAGTCGCATGGTCCGCCCTCCCACCGCGCCGGCCGCGTAGCCGCACAAGTTGAGCCCCAACAGCGCCAGTAACAGCCGAGGTTGTAGCCCGGCCAGGTTGCCCCGGTTCTTCGCCACGACCACGGCGATGATCCAGAGGATGGCCAAGTTGGCGATGATCGCGCCGCTGTGCCGGGCGGCGGCCTTCCACGCCCGGGATACCCGCGAGAGCAGATGCCCGGCCACCACCGGCAGGACCACCATCCAGCAGAGCTGCCACATGATCGCGCCGGTGGGGAAGTCCTCGGTCTGGCGGCCGATGGTCACCCACAAGGCGGCGGGGACCAGGATCGGCGAGAGCAGCGTGGCCGACGTGGTCAGGCTGACCGAGTAGCTCACGTTGCCCCGAGCCATCATCGTAAGCACGTTCGAGGCCATGGCCCCGGGCACGCATCCGGCCAGCATCAGACCGGTGAGCATAGGGCCTTCGAGCCCGAGCGCCCGGCCGAAGCAGAACGCCAAGAGCGGCATCGCGGCGTACTGCACGGCCGTTCCGCCCAGCACGGTCGGCCACCGCCGGGCCACCTGGCGAATCTCGTCGCGCGGCAGGAGCGAGCCGATGGCCAGCATGGTCACGGCGAACAGCCAGTTCAGGCCCGGGCGCGTCGCGAGAAAGGGGTCGCTGCCCGCCGAGAACCATTCCGGCCAGACGTAGGCCAGGGCGCTTAAGAGGACCAGCCAGAGTAGCAAGAATCGCTCGATGAGAGAGGTAACGGCCATAGCGAAGCGCGGGTCCTCGCAGTGCAATAGCTCAGAGTGAGACAAAATGGCCTAGGTCCCGGCCGGGGGATGTGCCATACTCTATCTGTGGCGACCCACGATTGTATCGGGAAGGAGCCCGCATGACACACCCCAAAACGCCGACGATCTTCTTCTCGGCCGGGGAGCCGAGCGGGGATCTGCACGCGGCCCACCTGATTCGCCGGCTTGCGGCACGCTGCCCGGGGCTCAATGCGGTGGGCTACGGCGGGCCGGAGATGGCCCGGGCCGGCTGCCGGCTCCATGCCGACCTGACGGCCCTGGCCGTGATGTGGTTTGGCCGGGTGCTGTTGAACCTGCACAAGTTCTGGGACTTAGCGGGCCGGGCCGACCGGTTCTTTCGCCACCACCGGCCCGACGCCGTGGTGCTGGTCGACTACCCGGGCTTCAACTTTTGGATCGCCAAGCGAGCCAAGGCCCACGGCATCCCGGTCTTCTACTACATACCGCCGCAGATCTGGGCCTGGGCGCAGTGGCGCGTGCGCAAGATGCGGCGGTTTGTGGACCACGTGCTGTGCAGCCTGCCGTTTGAAGAGGGATGGTTCCGGGAGCACGGCTGCCGGGCCACGTTCGTGGGGCACCCGTTCTTCGATGAGGAAACGCACCGGCTGCTGGACGAGACGTTCCTGGGCGAAAAACTCCGCAGCGGCGGGCCGCTGGTCACGATCCTGCCGGGCTCGCGCACCCAAGAAGTGGCTGCCAACCTGAAGTGGTTCTTGAAGGCGGCCGAACTCGTGCGGCGCGAGGTGCCGGGCGTGCGGTTCGCCGTGGCCGCGTTCAAGCCCCGCCACGCCGAGATGGCCCGGGCAGCGGCCGAGGCCACGGCCTTTCCCCTGGAAATCCACGCCGGGCGCACGCCCGAGCTGATCCGGGCGGCCGACTGCTGCATGGCGGTCTCGGGCTCGGTGTCGCTCGAGCTGCTCTACTACACGAAGCCGACCGTGATTCTCTACTGGATCAGCCGCACCGGGTATTTCGTCCAGGGGTTCTTTCGCAAGGTGAAATATATCACGCTGGTCAATCTGCTGGAGGCCGACGAGCTGTTCCCCCGCGACCTGACGCCCTACGACCCCTCGCAGCCGGACGCCGAGCGCGTGCCCTTCCCCGAGTATCTCACCTGCGAGGACAAGTCGCCCCAGATCGCCGCCCACGTGATCGAATGGCTTACCGACCCGGCGAAGCGCGCAGCCCGGGTCGAGGATCTCAAGCGGCTCAAGGACCGGGTGGCTCACGGCGGCGCGGCCGGCCGGGCGGCGCAGTACGTCCTCGACGTCTTGGGCCCGGGCCGCGAACCGGTACCGCGCCCGCATTTCCTGCCGGAGCCGCGGCCGGTAGAATACAGCAGCTCGCCGTCTGACGGCTTCTGACCCCCGCCCCTCTTTCCGGAACCGCGATCGTGCTGCTGGGAGAGCCCGAACGAACCCGCGCCGACCTGAACTTCTCGCTGGGTCCCTTCCGCGTCCGCATCCACCCGTTCTTTTGGCTGATCGGCGTGCTGCTGGGGCCGTGGCGTTCCGAACGCCCCGACGTGGTCAAGCTGATGCTCATCTGGATGGCGGCCTTCTCCGTCTCCATCCTGATCCACGAACTGGGACACGCCCTGGTGATGCGGGCGTACGGGTTCCGTCCGTGGATCACGCTCTACGGGCTGGGCGGGCTCACGTCTCGCGGCGATCTCGGAATGTACGCCTCGCGCCAGCTCTCCGCGGGGGGCGAAATCCTCATCTCGGCTGCCGGGCCCGCCGCGGGGTTTTCGCTGGCCGGACTCCTGCTGCTGGTGGTGATGGCGGCCGGCCATGACGTGGTCATCGGCTTTTCCGGCGGACTGCCAAGGGTGGACTGGGCCGGCGACGTAGGTTCACCCTACCTTGACGACCTGCTGTGGTACCTGGTGGCTGTCAATATCTACTGGGGGCTGCTGAACCTGATGCCCGTCTACCCGCTCGACGGCGGCCAGATCACGCGCGAGATCCTCGTGGCCACCAGCCCGCAGGAGGGCATCCGCCAGTCCCTGGTCCTCTCGATCGCCACGGCGGTGGTGCTGGCCTTGATCGGATTGATGCAGGGCAGACACGGGATCTTCCTGGCGTTGCTGTTCGGCTACCTGGCCTGGATCAACTACGCCACGCTTCAGCGCTACAGCGGCCGCGGCGGACCGTGGTAGCAAGGTAATGCCACGGGCTTGCCCCGTGGTGCCTCACGTTCTCCGCTACGGTGCGTCTCTGCCCAAACCCCGGCTTAGCGGCAAACGTAACGATCCACGGGGCAAGCCCGTGGCATTTTCCTCTCCGGGGCTCGGGGCGTCAGCCCCCCAGCACCGGCAGCTCCGGCTTGCTCGGCTCCCGGCGGCGCCGGGCGGCGAGGTTCTCGACCAGCCGGCGGCAGAGCGTCTCGAGGTACGGCCCGAGCGTCTCGTCCTCGAGCGCCGCGGGCGTTTGGCCCTCGTCGCCCAAGGTGCGGATTCGGGTGACCAGGGGGACCTCGCCGAGGAAGGGGACGCCCAGCTCGGCCGCCCGCTGCTGCGCCCCGCCGCTGCCGAAGATCTCGTGCCGGGCGTTGCACTCGCCGCAGACGAAGAAGCTCATGTTTTCGACCATGCCCAAGACGTCGATGTCGACCTTGCGGAACATGGCGATCGCCTTGACGGCGTCCAAGAGCGCCACCTGCTGGGGCGTGCAGACCACCACCGCCCCGGAAAGCGGCACGAGCTGCGCCAGCGAGATCGGCATGTCGCCCGTGCCCGGCGGCAGGTCGACGATCAGGTAGTCGAGGTCCCGCCAGTCGGTGTCGCGGAGCAACTGGGTCAGGGCGGAGTGGAGCATCGGTCCGCGCCAGATCACCGGGCTGTCGCCGGGGATCAAATAGCCCATCGACATCACCTTCACCCCCCGGCATTCCACTGGCCGGAAGCGGTCGCCGACCAGCATCGGGCGCCCGTGGTCGCCGATCAACTGCGGGATGCTGGGGCCGTAGACGTCGGCGTCGAGCAGGCCGACCTTGCACCCGGCACGGCCCAGGCCGAAGGCCAAGAAGGCGGCGATGGAACTCTTGCCCACGCCACCCTTGCCCGAGGCGACCGCCACGACGCTCTTGGCCGGCACGCCGACCTCGCCCAGTTTCTCCGCCGGACGCTCGTGCTCGTCCAGCTCGACGCGGACCTCCGGCCCGGGGAACTGCCGGCGGAGCAGGTCGGCCAATTCGACCCGGGTCGCTTCGCGCAACGGGGCCGACCACGTGGTCAACCCCAAGGTGACCACGATCTTCTCCTCGCTCAACGCGAGCCGGTGTACCTGCTCCAGCTTGACGATGCTGCGCCCGGTTTCCGGGTCCTGGAATCCGGCCAGGACGTCTCGCACTGCCTTTTCATCCGGCGGACTGGCGGACATGGATGGGTCTCCGGGGGTGTCTCATGGGAGTGTTGGAGTAATGGAGTATTGGAGCAACGGAATCCCGAATGGGCGCGACTTCCAGCACTTCAATACTCCATTACTCCATCACTCCACTCTTCCACGGCAACCCCGCCCAAATCTGCTCGCGCAGGGTGCGGCGCGGCCGGGGGCCGCTGACCAAGTGCCGGCGGGCCAGCGCGGCCAGCGGGGCCAGGCGTCTCGGCGAGCACGTGTGCCAAACCGCCCCCGCCTCGCGCATCAGCCAACCGTAGCCGGCGAGCCGCCGGTCGCTGAGCACGGCCAGCCGGGCCAGCGGGAACCAGCGGGCCAGCTCGGCCATGCGCCCCAGCAACGCATCGACGTTCGCCCGGCTCAGCTCCACGATCAGGAAACTCGCCGGGGCCTCGGCCAGCGCCCGGAAGGCACGGGCCAGGCTGCGGGTTTCCTCGACGCGCGGCGGCAACGGGGACACATACGTCTTATCCGAAATGCCCGCAGGCGGCTCCGCACAAGACGCACGTTTCCGCTGCTGCGCCTCCAGCTCGCGTCGCAGGGCGGCCGCCCAACGCCCGGTCCGCTCGCAGAGGATCAGCCGCGCCGCCGCGGCCTCCTCGGGCAGCAGCACCGATTGGCTCGTGGGGTCGGTCTCGTGTGTCATCGTATTGCGGTTCGCGGAGGTGGGCAAGGGGCGGCCTATGCCCCTTCTTCATCCAACAGTCCCAACTGCTCGAGGCGCCGATAGAGCCGCGGTCGGGTCATGCCCAGCAGGCGTGCGGCCCGGGCCTTGTTGCCCTTGGCCCGCTCCAGGGCCCGGCGCACCAGCTCCCGTTCCACGCGCCCGAGAAACTCGTCGAGGATGATCGTCTCCTCCGCGCGCGGCGGCCGGGCCGCGGCCCGGGCCGCCAACTGCAAGCGGCGCGGAAGGTCGTCGGCGTCGATCTGGGGCCCCTCCGCGTGGCGATGGGCCTCGGCCACCACCTGGGCCAGCTCGTCGAGGTTGCCCGGCCAAACGTAGGCATCGAGCCGATCCAGCGCCTCGGGCGTGAACCCGGCCACCTGCCCCGCCGACCGGGCGTTGGCCTCCTCCAAAAAGAGCTGGGCCAAGAGCGGGACGTCCTCGCGCCGCTCGGCCAGCGGGGGCAGCTCGATGGTGATCGTGCTCAGGCCCGCGGCCAGGTCCCCCCGCATCGAGCCCTCGCGAGCCAACGCCGCCAGCGGGCGCTCGGCGGTGGCCATCAGCCGCAACGGGAACGAGCGGCCCAGCAGCACGCCGGCCAGCTCGCCCTGCCCCTCGGCAGGAAGCTGATCGACATGGTTCAACAACAGCGTGCTCCGGGCGGAGCGTTCGCCGAGCGGCTCGCCGGAGGCCAATGCGCGCACGGTCTCGCGCACCAGGTCCGCTTCGAGCACCGAGCAGTCCAGGGGCACAAGGGAGCCGACGCGGTCCGGGTCGCTGGCGTAGTGGACGGCCGACGCGGTGTGCTCCCGCCCGCTGCCCGGCGGACCGACCAACAGCACGCTGGCCCGTGTGCCGGCCGCCAGCTCCACCTGGCGCCGGGCGCGGCGCATGGCCGGGCTGTCGCCCAGGAGCCTGTCGGCGCGAAAACGCCCGGCCGCTTCGCGCCGAAAACGGCAGATCCGCTCGTGCAGCTCGGCGGCCTCGGCTTCGCGTTCGTCGGCGAGCGGCGCCACGTCGGCCGCGGCCGACTCGGGCGCCGCCTGCGCGGGCAGGTCTTCGGCGTCGAGGACCGCCACGATCAACAGCGGTTCGCTGCCCGGGTTGCCCACGGGTACGAAGACGGCCCGGCGCTTAAGCACCCGTCCGTCGGGCGTCACGTGGGTCACCGGGGCGGAGCACGGCTGCCCGTGGAGCGCCTGCGGCGGCGGGCAGAGCGCGGCGGCGACGGCCTTGGGCCCGGCGGGCTCGGGGGCGCTGTGGTAGGCCGCCGTGGTTCCGAGCAACCCCTCGGCATCCCGGCCCAGCCACTCGCGGCACGCCCGGTTGAGAAACACCAGGGCCGCCTCGTCGTCGAGCACGTAGATCGGCTGCGCCTGCGCGTTGAGCGTCTTGGCCAGTTGCGCGACAGTGCTGGGCTTTCGGGCCATGTCTTTTGGAGTGCGGCGATTCATCGCCGCTTTCGAGCGCGAGAGGACGGGTCTCCGGGAGTGCGGCTGCCTTCGAGGAATCGCCACGCCATGGCGCTTTGCGGCGATGGGGGAACCTGATCCGGCGATCCTCGAAAGCGGCGATGAATCGCCGCACTCCAAAAAAACGCTCTCAGCGTCTTGGTGTACGGTCCGTTTCGATCGCCCGGGCCTGCGCGACGTCGCCCGGGGTCGTTGCGGGGCGTTCGAGGGAGACTTCCGCGGGGGCCCGGCGCCCGGCGTGGTCGGAAGCCGTCATCAACGGGCCGGGGTAAAACCCGATCAAGAGCGTCAGGACCGCACAGGCCACGGCGGCCACGCGGCACGCGGCCCCGCCCTCGGCCCGGGGCGTGGCCAACGGCGTGCGGAAGTACATCACGCCGACGATCCGCAGGTAATAGGCCGCGGCCACCGCGGCGTTCAAAACCCCGATCACGGCCAGGATCAGGAACCAGGGGCGCACGGTCACGGCGAGCGGATGGATCGACAGCGCGCCGCCGAAGAGGAACAGCTTCCCCCAGAATCCGGCCAGCGGCGGAATCCCGGCCAGCGAGAACATGAACACGGCGATCAGGGCCGCCGCGCCCGGCCGCGTCCAGCCCAGTCCGGCCAGCTCGTCGACCGAGTCGAGCTGGCGCCGGCTGTGGCCGAGGTACGCCAGCGCGGCGAAGGTGCCGATCGTGGCCACCGCGTAGACGGCCAGGTAGAACAACAGGGCCGCGATCCCGTCCCAGCGCATCGCGGCGCCCGGCAGCGTGGCCAACCCCACGGAAAGCCCGATCAGCATGTAGCCGGCATGCGCGATCGACGAGTAGGCCAACAGCCGGCGCACGTTGTCCTGCCAAAGGGCCAGCACGTTGCCCAGGGTCATCGTCAGCACCGAGAGGACCAGCGTGATTCGCCAGGCGTAGGAGAGCACCTCGCGCTCGGGCAGCGCAATCGCCAGCAGGCGCACGAGCACCAACATGCCGGCCGCCTTGGGCAACACCGAGAGCAGGCCCGCGTTGGCGTGGGTCGTGCCCTGGTACACGTCGGGGGCGTAAAAATGAAACGGCACCGCCGCGATCTTGAACCCCAGCCCGGCCAGGACCAGCACCAAGGCGATGCGCATCAGCATGTCGAACCCGCCGACGACGTAGGCCGGGTCGTTCTGGAGCACGCCGAGCATCCCCCGCAGGTCCGTGGTGCCGCAGACCCCGTAAAGAAACGAGAACCCGTAGAGCAGCATGGCCCCGGCCAGGATGCTCAGGAAGAAGTACTTGGTGGTCGCCTCCTGGTTCTCGGCGTCGCGGCGGCCGAGGTAGAGCAGGATGTACGTGGGGATCGAGACCAGCTCCAGGCTGACGAACAAGAGCACGAGGTCCTCGGCGGCCGCGGCGAGCATCAGCCCGGCGATTGCCAACAAGAGCGAGCCCAGGTACTCCGCCGTGCCGCCGCCCGATAGGGGACGCGCCGCCAAGAGGACGAACAGCCCGCCCACGGCCAGGGCCAGCCACCGGGCGTAGAAGGCCAGGCCGTCGGCGGCCAGCGGTCCTCCGCCGGCGCCGCTGGCCAGGAAGGTCTGGATCCCCAGGGCCACGGCCGCCAGCAAGATCGCCGCCCCGGCCAGCCAGCCCCACGCCCTCTGCCCCTCGACGAACGCCCCGGCAAGGTACACCAGCACCGCCGCTGCGATGAGCACGATTTCGGGCGTCAGGAGCCAGAGGGTTTCGGTGGTCATTGTAGCCAGGGGACAGGGGCTAGGGGTTAGGGGTTAGGGGTTAGGGGAGGTGCGTTTGTAGCCGCGGGCGGGAGCCCGCGGGGCGTTGGCACTCGAACCCGCGCCGGCCAACGGCGGAGCAGCGCCAAACCCCCGCCACGCAACGTCGGGACTCTCATCTCCGGCGGCTTCTTCCTGCTGCCCCCTAACCCCTGCCTCCTGACCCCTTTCTTCTCGGGTAATCGTTCGCTCGGCAGGCTGCGGGGTCTCGCCCGGCAAGGCCGCCGCCTGCATGGCGTCCTTGCTGAGCACTTCCAGGCTGGGGGCCATGCGATCAAGGAAGAACGCCGGCTGCACGCCGATCCAAACGATGAACACCACCAGCGGGGCCAGCGCCATCACCTCCCGGAACGATAGGTCTTCGATCGGGTGGCCGTTGTGGTCGGGCTCTTTGACCGGCCCGAAAAAGACCCGCTGCACCAGGTACAGCATGTACCACGCCCCCAGCACCACGCCGGAGACGGCCAGCACGGCGAAGGCCCAGAAGGACGGGCTTCCGTCGAGCCAGGCCCGCTGGAACATGCCCAACAGCAGCAGGAACTCGCCGGCGAAGCCGTTTAAGCCCGGCAGGCCGATGCTCGAGAGCGTCATCACCAGCATGAAGAAGGCCAGCACGGGGGTCTTTCGGGCCAGGCCGCCGAAATCGGCGATCTGCCGCGTGTGGTAACGTTCGTAAATCATTCCCACCAGGGCGAACAACCCTCCGGTCGAAAGTCCGTGGTTGATCATCTGCAGCACGCCGCCCTGGGTGCCCAGGTGCGTCAGGGCGAAGATCCCCAACATGCAGAACCCCAGGTGGCTCACGCTGGAATAGGCGATCAGGCGCTTAACGTCCTTCTGGGCCAGGGCGACCAGGGCCCCGTAAATGATCCCCGCCACCGAAAGCCCCAACAGCCACGGCATGCAGGCCACCGTGGCGTCGGGCAGCATCGGCAGGCTGAAGCGGACGAAACCGTAGGTGCCGATCTTCAACAGCACGCCGGCCAGGATCACGCTGCCGGCCGCCGGGGCCTGGACGTGGGCCAGCGGCAGCCAGGTGTGCAGCGGGAAGAGCGGCACCTTGATCGCAAACCCGGCGAACAGGGCCACGAAGAGCCATATCTGTAGCGACGTGGGAAACTCCCCCGCGGCCCGCAGCACGGCCAGGTTCTGGGTAAGCTGCGGGATCGAGAACGTCATCACGCCCGAGGACGAGTGGAAGTAGTCCCACAGCACCAGGGTCAAAAGCCCCAGGAACGTCAGCACGCTGCCGGCCAGCGTGAACAGAAAGAACTTGATCGCCGCGTAGCGCCGCTGCTCGCTCCCCCACATGCCGATCAGGAAGAACAGCGGGATCAGCGTGAACTCGAAAAAGACGTAGAACAGGATGACGTCGCGGGCGACGAACACGCCCAACATGCCGGTGTGCAACAGCAGCAGCAGCCGGTAGTAGAGCACCGCCTGCTCCTGGATCGCCCGCCACGAGATCAACACGGAGGTGACCATCAGAAGCGACGTCAGGGCGAAGAGCCACAGGCTCAGGCCGTCCAGCCCGATCGAAAAGCGGATGTCGACCGGCGAGTCCGCGCCCAGCCAGGAGTGCTCGAAGAGCGCGAAGTCGGCCGCGCCGGGGGCATAGCCGGCCACCAGCACCACGGTCAGCCCCAACGTCACCAGCGTGACCGCCAGGGCAAAGGCCCGGGCCACCTCGCGCCCGCCCGTCATAACGACGGCGCCCAAGAGCGGCAGCAGCACGGTGATCAGCAGTAGGATTGCCATGTTCGGTTAGTTAAAGAAGGGCAACAGGGCCCCCATCAATACGAGCAGGCCCAGGATCATGGCCAGGGCGTAGAACTGGATCATCCCGTTTTGCAGCGGGCGGAGCGTGGCCCCGAACGCCTTGGGCACCATGCCGCAGACGTTCACCAGCCCGTCGATCACGAACCGATCGACCGCGTAGCTCAGCCAGGCCAAGACCTTGAGCGGCCCCACCACGAAGCCGTAGTAGATCTCGTCGAAGTAGAACTTGCGGTGCGACACGCGGTAGAGCCCCAGGCGGGTCATCACCGCCGTGAGCCCGCCGACCAGCTTTTCGCGCGGGCCGAGGTACAGCAGGGCGGCCATCAGGATGCCGCCTACGGCCACGGCCGTGCCGGTCAGCGGTATCGTCAGGTCCAAGGCCTCGCCGTGCTCGGCCGCCGGGGCCAATCCCGCGTGGTAGACCGCCGAGGGCGTGTGTCCCAGGAAGCGGGCAAACCCGTGGGTCAATTCAAAGAACGCCCCCACGCCCAAGGCGCACAGCGCGAGGATCATCAGCGGCAGGGTCATCACGCGGGGCGACTCGTGGGCATGGTCGCCGGCCTCCTCGGGGATCATCTCCTTGCCCCAGAACGTGAGGAAGTAGGCCCGGAAGGTGTAAAAGGCCGTCAGTCCCGCGGTGGCCACGGCGGCCCAGTAGAGCGCCTGGTACATCAGGGCGCCCGCGCCCCCGCCGGCCTGTTCGTGTATGGCCTCGAGGATCAGGTCTTTGCTCCAGAACCCGGCGAAGGGGAATATGCCGGCCAGGGCCAGGCAGCCGAAGAGGAACGTCCAATGCGTTGCCGGCATCACCCGGCGCAGCCCGCCGAACCGCCGCACGTCGATCACGCCCGCCATGGCGTGCATCACGCTGCCGGCCCCGAGGAACAGCAGGGCCTTGAAAAAGGCGTGCGTGAACAGGTGGAACATGCCGGCAGTCACGCCCAGCAGCGTGGCCGCACCCAGGCCCAGGAACATGTAGCCGAGCTGGCTGATCGTCGAATAGGCGAGGATCCGCTTCAGGTCGGTTTGTGTCATCGCGATCAGCGCGGCCAGAAGCGCCGTGAACCCGCCGATCACGGCCACGACGAACTGGGCCGTGGTCGACGCCAGGAACAGCGGCATGCAGCGGGCCACCATGTAGACGCCGGCCGTGACCATCGTGGCCGCGTGGATCAGCGCGCTTACGGGCGTGGGGCCCTCCATGGCGTCGGGCAACCAGACGTGCAGCGGGAACTGCGCGCTCTTGCCGCAGGCACCCAGCATCAACAGCAGGCAGATCGCCATGGCCAGCAGCGTCCCGTGGTGATAGGGGCCGCCGGTGGCCTTCGGCCCGTGTTGGGCCAGCCACTCCCCCTGCCGGTCGATCCGTTCGCGCCCCAGCACGCCCGCGCTGACCTGGCCCGGCTGGGCGGCATCGGTCACCAGCTCGGTGTCGTGGAGCACGACGGCCCGGCCGGTGTCGGCGTCGCGGGCGAGCTTCACGTCGTGGAAGTCGAGCGTGCCGAAAGCGGTCCACAACAGGAAAAGCCCCAGGGCGAATCCGAAGTCGCCCACGCGGTTGACCAGGAAGGCTTTCTTGCCCGCCGCGGCCGCCTCGGGCTTGTGGTACCAGAATCCGATCAGAATGTAACTGCAGAACCCCACCGCCTCCCAGAACACGTAGAGCAATACGAAGTTGCTCACCGAGACCAGCATGGTCATCGAGAAGACGAACAGCGGGATGTACGAGAAGAATCGCCAGTAGCCCGGGTCGTGGTGCATGTACCCGATCGAGTAGACGGCGATCAACATCGAAATGAACGTGACCATGCCCAGCATGATCGCCGTCAAGGGATCGGCCCGCAGCGTGACCGAGATGCTGAAGCTGCGCATCTCGCTGGTCCTCGCGTCCACCGCCGCCGAGGGGTCGTCGTTCTCGAGCTCGTAGGCATCGTCGACCACGGCCCAGGTCCAGATCGAGACGACGTGCTCGTAGTCGACCTTCGGCTCGGGCTCGGCGGCCTCGCTTTCCCCTTCCGCACCGTGCTGACGGGCCGGGCCGCCGCTGACCAAGCGGGCCGCTCCGTCGCGCCCTTTCTCACCCGCGGCCGCCCGCTCGTCGATCCCGTGGTGGACCCGGTAGATCAACAACAGGCTGGCCACGCAGCTCAGCGCGATGGCCACGACCGTGGGCCAGTGGCTCCGCTCGCGCAGCACCCGCGCACCGAGCACGGCCGTCAGCAGCGAGGCTGCCAGCGGCAGGGCGGGAATCAGGATCAGCAGGGTTTTCGTGTCGGGCATACGTCGTTTGGGCCGACGTGCCGTCGGCCGCTAAACGGTTTCGTGTTTTCGCTCGTTGTGGCCGGTCTCCCGACCGAGCCACACGGCGTGTTACACGCGTGGGCGGTATTCTGTCTCCTCGCGGGGGATCTCGGGCGTCAGGCCGGCTTGGGTGAGCTGGGGTGAGGGCTCCTGCGGCTCGGCCGGCTCCTCGGGCGGCTCCTCTTCGGCAAACGCGGGCTGGTCGGCCTCCCTGAGCGCGTGCCACACGGCCACGTCCAGCTTGCCGCTGCGGCGCACCAGCATCAGCACCAACGCCAGGGCGATCGCCGCCTCGCACGCGGCCACCGCAATGACGAACACCACCAGCATCTGGCCGCCGTAGTCGTTGTGGAACCGGGCGAAGGCCACCAGCGTCAGCGAAACCCCTTGCAGCATCATCTCGGCCGCCAGGAACATCACGATCATGTTCCTCCGGCTTAAAAAGCCGATCATCCCGATGCCGAAGAGCATCGCCCCGACGATCAGGTAGTTGTTCAACAGGGCGGCCTCGGGGTTCATGGGCTGTCCTCCCCCGACGTTCGGCCGTCTCGCGTTTGGGACACGATCGCCGCCGCCCCGACCAGGGCGGCCAAGAGCAGCGTGCCCGCCACCTCGATGGCGATCAGGTGCCGCCCGAACAGCTCGGCCCCGAACCGGGCCACGTGGTGCTCGGCGAGCACGCCGTCGTCGGCCTGGCGGTCGCCCTTGCCTTCGGCCGCGGCCGCGATGGCCGCCGCTCTCTCGGCCGCCTTGCGCAGCTCGGCGAGCACGCGCTCTGCGGCCAGCACGCGCTCTGCGGCCGGTCGATCGCCCTTGCCTTCGGCCGCGATGGCCGCCGCTCTTTCGGCCGCCGCTCTCTCCGCCGCCACTCTCTTGGCCGCCGCTCTCTCGGCGGCCTTGTCGCCTTTGGCCAGGAGCACGCCGCTGGTGGTGACCGAGAGCAGCCCCACGATCACGATGCCCGCCACGGCCGAGACCAGGGCCTCCCAGGCCGAGCGGTCGTACCACGCCCGGCCCTCGGTCTGGGCCAGCATGAGCACGAACAGGAACGTGACCAGGATGGCCCCGGCGTAGACCACGATCGTGGCCACGGCCAGAAACTCGGCGCCGGCCAGCAGCAAAAGTCCGGCCGTGCCCAAGAGCGTCATCCCGAACCAGATGGCACAATAGACAGGGTTCCGCATCGTGACCGTGGCCACGGCGGCCACGATCGTCACGCCGGCCAGGATGAAAAACAGGCCGCTCTGGACCCAGTCGGCCAGCAAGGGCATGCGCGAGGCCCAGAGCCCCAGGGCCACGGCCAGGCAGGCGGCGCCCAGCAGCTTGCCCCGGGCGCCGGCGCGCGGCAGGAGCTGCCACATCCCCACCGCCCCCAGCGCCGTGGCCAGGATCAAAGTCGCCTGTGGGCCCGTCACGCTTGCTCTCCGGGTCTGGTCGGTTCGGCGAGCCGGCGCGACCGCATCGGCTCCGCGTCCTTGGTCTGGTCGTAAACGCTCAGCAGCTTTTCCTTGTCGAAGACCATCTCTTCACGGCTCTTGCCCGAAAGGTCGTAAAGGCTCGTCAGCTCGATGGCGTCGACCGGGCATGCCTCCTCGCACATGCCGCAGAAAATACACCTCAGCTCGTCGATTGTGAAGGCCTGGGGGTATTTCTCGCGGTCGGGCCACGGGGCCTCGGCCGCCACGATGTCGATGCAATGGGCCGGACAGGCCGTGGCACAGAGGAAACAGGCAACGCACTTCACGCGCCCCTGGGCGTCGCGGTTCAGCCGGTGGACGCCCCGGTAGCGCAAAGGCTCGGGCACCTCGTGCCGCTGCTCGGGCGAATAGACCGTCACCTTGCGGCTCAGCAGGTGGCGCACGGTGGTCGTGATGCCCTGGGCGAACAGCGGCACGTAGCTCTTGTCGGCCGGCCCCAGGTCGGGCTCTTCGATCCAGTGGATGTCCTTGTCGTCCGATTTCATCGCTTTATCGTCTCGTGACAGCCCAGCCATCTGAAGTACGACGGCCTTCCAAGGCCGTCGAGGGCCTGGCTACCGCTGCGACGGCCTTGGAAGGCCGTCGTACAAGGCGTTTCTCCATTTGGCTGACGTGTTACGTTGTCTCGTCCTCCTCCAGGTCGGCGGCGACTTGCGTGGGCCGCGGCCGGTTGTCGCACGTGGCCGGCGCGACCAGGGAGACCACCAGCCAGGAGCCGATCAAGGCGGCCCAGCCCACGGCGGCCATCCCGATCGCGGCCCCAAGCGTCCCCGGGCCGGCGGTCGGCTCGGCGTACTCGAGCCAAGCCGCCACCACCACCAGGTTGACCAGCCCCAGCGGGAGCATCACCTTCCAGGCCAGGTCCATGAGCTGGTCGAAGCGGAACCGCGGCCAGCTCCAGCGGGCGACCATGAAAAACAGGATCACGGCCATCACTTTCGCCAACAACACGATGATCCGCAGGATCGCCACGGGCCAGGTGACCACCTCGTCGCCGCCGGTTATGCCCCAAAGGTGCCAGCCGCCGAAGAACAGGATCACGATCAGGAAGGCGGCCAGGATCATGTGCAAAAACTCGGAAACCAGGTACATCATCAGCTTCATACCGGAGTACTCGGTGTGGTAGCCGCCGACCAGCTCCTGCTCCGACTCGGGCAGGTCGAAGGGCAGACGCCCCGCCTCGGCAAACGCGGCGACCAGGAACACGAGGAACCCCAACGGCTGGAGCACCACGTTCCAGACGCCGCTTTGGGCCTGCTGGGTGATGATCGTGTCCAGCCGGAGCGAGCCGGCCATCAGCACGATGCCCAGGATGCCCAGCCCCAGCGGAATCTCGTAGGAGATCAATTGGGCGGAGCTCCTCAGGCCGCCCAACAGGCTGTACTTGTCGTTGCTGGCCCAGCCCCCCAGCACCACGCCGTAGACCGCGATGCCGCCCACGGCGAAGAGGTAGATCAGGCCCACGTCGAGCCCCGGCGCCACGGCCAGGTGGATCGTGTCCGGCACGCCCCAGCTCGCCGGGAAGACGTTGGGCACCTCGACGCTGCCGAACGGCACCACGGCAAAGGCCAGCACCGCGGCGGTGAACATCACCACCGGGGCCAGGAAATAGAGGAACTTGTCGACCCGGGCCGGGGTGAACTCCTCTTTGAAGATGAACTTCACCCCGTCGGCGATCGGCTGGCCCAGCCCGAAGATGCGGATCTTCGTCAGCGGGATGCCCACGCGGTTCGGCCCGCGCCGGTCCTGGATCCAGGCCGCCATCCACCGCTCGACCAGCACCAGGTACGCGGCCGCGCCCATGGCCCCGCCGATCACGATGCCGATCTTCACCAGCGCTTCGATCGAGATGAGGAAGGTTTCCCAGGTCATGGATATCTCTCACGCGGACTCGGCGCCGCTTCCGGCGCCGGCCAGCAGGTTTACCTTCAAGTCGATTCCCACCTCGGGCAGGTCGTCCGCGGCGGCTTGGAAATAGGCCATCTCCAGCGACATTTCATCGAGCACGGCCCGGGCGTCGTAAAGACCCTCCAGATCCAATAGCTCCCAGAGCAGGCTCCCTTCGACGCGCACGCCCGCCGGGGGGCGAATGGCCCAGGGGGCACTCTGCAGCCGATCGCCGCGGTTTACATAGGAGCCGTCCCGCTCGGCAAAGGCCGCGGCCGGCAGCTCGTACGTGGCCCGCTCCGAGAGCGGCGAGGGGAACAGGTCCTGCACCACGAGCAGGTCGAGCCGGTGGAACTTCGCGGCCGTGTCCTCGTCGATCCAATCGTTTCGGTATCCGCCGGAGACCCAGGCGCAGCGGATTTCACCCTCCTCGAGCTGCCCCAGAAACTGCTCGAAGCCGGTCACCCCGTTCGTGAAGTGTTTCAGGATCTCCTCGACGCCGCGTCGGTTGGGGCACTTCTCGGCCGAGATCGTAAACCCGCCGGGGAAGGTCTCGTGCTGGCCCACCGTGGGCACCGGGCCCAAGGCCAGGACCGCCTTCGGGTCCAGCTCGCGCATGAGCTTGCACAGCAGGTATGCCTCCTCGACGGTCAAGTGCGGCGAAACCACGGCGGCCAGCCGGCCTGCCCCGCGGAGCTTCTCGGTAAGCTCGCCCGGCAGGGCCGACCAGTCGACGTCAACCGCCCGGCCGCCCTCGCGCCGTTTGGGCCCGGCCAGGCGCCGGGGGTCGTGGACGTGCGGGTAGCCGTAGCGCCCGTCGTTGCAGATCCACCACTTGTTCACGTGGAGATTCTCGCGCGGCTTCAGCCGGTAGATCCGGTCCTGGTTCTCGTCGATCCAGATCGAGCAGCCCGTGGCGCAGCCGGTGCAAATCCCCGGGCGCCGGGCGAGGAACCACACGCGCTGCTGGTAAAGGAAGTCCTTGTCGCCCAACGCCCCCACCGGGCAGAGGTCGACCACGTTGCCCGAGAGCTTGTTGCTCAACGGGTAGCCGGGCACCACGTCGATTTCCTCGTGGGACCCCCGGTTGATGACCATCAGCTCGCTGGTGCCGCTGATCTCCCGGGCGAACCGCACGCAGCGGCTGCACATCACGCAGCGGTCGACGAACAGCGTGACGTCGCCGATGTCCCGCCGGCGGCTGGTGAACGGGCGGAGATCGGCCCGCCGCTCCTTCTCGCCGTACTGGAAATGATAGTCCTGCAACAGACACTCGCCCGCCTTGTCGCAGATCGGGCAGTCGATCGGGTGACGCACCAGCAGACGCTCCTCGACCATGGCCCGCGCACGCTGCACCTTCTCGCTCTGGGTGACGATTACCGTGCCGTCGGTGGCCGGCGTGTTGCAGGCCGGCACCAGCTTGGGCATCATGTTGATCTGGCCGGTCTTCGCGTCCCGGGTGCCCACCTCGACCAGGCACATGCGGCAGCTCCCCGCCACCGACAGCCCCGGGTGCCAGCAGTAGCGCGGGATCTCGATGCCCGCGAGCTGCGCCGCCTCGATGACGTTGAGGCGCTTCCCCTCGGGGATCTCGATTTCGTGCTCGTCGATGATGACGGTGGACATGGGGGGAAGGGGTTAGGAGTCAGAGGTCAGGGGAGCAATTGCAAATTTGCAATTGCAGATTTTCAATTTTCAATTTGCAGTACTTGCAGCGTACGGTCGCGTGGTGCCCAGCACGGGCCAGTTGCGGTGGGCTTCGTCCTCCAGCGCATCCACCGGATCGGTCACCGCGTAGCCGACCGGGTTCGTCTGCTTGATCAGCTCCTCCAGCTCGTCGCGGAACTTGACGATTGTGGTCTTGATCGGCCAGGCGGCCCCGTCGGCCAGCCCGCAGATCGTCGTGCCCGGGATGATCCCCATCGACTGGGAGATCTCCATCAGCAGGTCGAGGTCCTTCAGACGCCCGCGCCCGGCCTTGATCCGCTCGATGATCTCAACCGCCCAGTGCGTCCCCTCGCGGCAGGGCGTACACTGCCCGCAGCTCTCGTGCGAGAAGAACCGGCAGCTATTGTGCAACAGCTCGATCATCGGGTAGGTCTCGTCGACGACCATCATGCAGCCGGTCCCCAGGCCCAGGCAACCGACGCTCTGCAGGGCCGAGAAGTCCATCGCCGTGTCGAGCTCCGGCTCGGTCATCACGCCGGTGCTCAGGCCGCCGGGGATCACGGCCTTGGCCTTGCGGTCCTTCCACACGCCGCCGGCGTGCTCGTCGATCAGCTCGCGGGCAGAAACGCCCAGCGGCAGCTCGTAACAGCCGGGGCGGTTGACGTGGCCGCTTACGCCGAAGAGCTTCGGCCCGTAACTGCCCGGGTCGCGGGGGTTGTTCGGGTCGGCCGGCACGCCGATCGACTTGAACCAATCCACGCCGCGGTCGACGATATGGACCACGTTGGCCAGGGTCTCGACGTTGTTGACCACCGTAGGCTTGCGGAACAGCCCTTCGACAGCCGGGAAGGGGGGCTTGATGCGCGGCCATGCCCGCTTGCCCTCGATGCTCTCGATCAGCCCGGTCTCCTCGCCACAGACGTAGGCCGCGGCCCCGCGGTGGATGGTCACGTCGAGCCTGAAGTCGCTGCCCAGCACGCTCTTGCCCAGGTAGCCGGCCTCGTATGCCTCGTCGATGGCCTGCTGCATCCGCTTGTGGCACTGGGGGTACTCGTAGCGGATATAGATGTAGGCGGCCGCGGCCCGGGTGGCGAAGGCGCTTAGGATCGTGCCTTCGAGGACCTGGTGGGGGTCGAACTCCATCTGGATGCGGTTGACGAAGGTGCCCGGCTCGCTCTCGTCGGCATTGACGCACAGGTAGATCGGCCCCGGGTGGCCCTCGGGCAGGAAGGTCCACTTCAGCCCCGTGGGGAACCCCGCCCCGCCGCGGCCCCGCAGGTTGCTCGCCCGGACCATGTCGACCACTTCCTTGGGGGCCATGGTCTTGACGGCCTTCCTCAGCGCGCGGTATCCGCCGCCAGCCTCGTACACCTTCAAGGTGTGGCTGTTATCCTTGTGGATGTTCGCGGTCAGTACGGGTTCAAATGCGGACACGGCGAATTACGGATGTGAGCTAAGTAGGTTGTGACTCGTCCGTCACGCACGTTCCTAGCCGCGGGCGGAAGCCCGCGGGGCGCTGCTGCTGTCGTCACTCCAAACTATCGATCAACTCGTCGATCTTCTCCTTGGTCATGTTCCCGTGCAGCGTGTCGTCGGCCAGGATGGCGGGCGCGAAGTCGCAGGCCCCCAGGCACTCGGCGAACTCGAGCCGGATCCGCCCGTCCTCGGTCGTCTGGCCCGGCCGGATACCCAGCTTTTCGCAAAGGTAGGCCAGCAGCTTCTCGCCCTCCCGGGCGGCGCAGCTCAACGAGCGGCAGACCCAGAGCCGGTGGCGCCCCAGCGGCTTCTCCTGCTCGAAAAAGCCGTAGAACGAGAGCGTGTCCTGCACCTGGGCCGGGTGCAGCTCCAACAGCTCGGCCACTTCGACCACCGCCTCCTGCGGCACGTAGCCCAGGGCGTCGTGTACCGCGTGCAGCGCCGGCAGCGTCACCGCCTGCTTCGTGGGATACCGCGGCAAGAGGCCGCGGATCTTCTCGCGCACAGCGTCGGTCAGGATGCGTTCTTGCGTGGTCGACATGGGCGGTCAGCGGCGGTCAGCTCGCGAGGTTCTCCAGCTTGGTAAGCCACTGGTTGAAATGGGCACATTCGCGGCGAATGGTCGGGACTCCGATCACTTCGGCAATAGCCGGCCCGACGGTCCGCTTCGCCGCGAGGTATTCCGGGATGACCTTTCCGATCCGTTTCGAGGGCGCTGAATCTTCTCCGTCATCGATCAGTTCCGGGCTTCCAAACTCGTTGCACATCGCGACGAGCGACGCAATCGGTCTTTCGCGGTGGTCGTAATACTCGCCGAACTTCTCGGGGCGCGCAAGCAGTAGGGCCTCGAACTCATGGAGCTGAATATACGCGATGAAGCGCCGGTCGCCAATGTCCTCCGCGAAAGCTCTCTCCAAAAGGGCCACGCGCTCGTAAGGATCGGGGTATGCGCTCGCCTCCGCGGATTTCGGGAAATCGCCGGGAAACCCATAGAGGTCGATCATCGTCGTGAAAAACGTATCCGGGTCGCCGTCCTGCTTGATCCACTCCAAGAGATCGTTCTTCAGGGGTTCGTAGCGCCGTATCCCGCCGCGATGGACCGTTCCTTTCTTCTTGGTCAGTGCGGTTAGGCGCGGCTTTGCCGCGTAGACGCCGAAATCCGCCAGATGCGGCACCAACAAGCGACTCACAAACTCTTGCTCAGTTCGGCCCTCTACGGTCAGGTTGAGCCGCGTCATCAGACGGGCCCCCCGCCGATGACGTTCTTCTCCCACAGCTCACCAAGCGAATACCTTTCGAGCCAGTCTTTCAGCTTTACCTCGTCCTCTCGCACAAAGGTGGATTCTTCCCCCTCGCGCTCGACCACCACAACGTCCTCCGGCTCGCAGAGGTCGACTAAACGCGGGGACTGGGTCGCGAGCACGACTTGACAGTGGACCGAAGCCGCCTGCAACAGTCCGGCGATCGCGTCCAGCGCGAAAGGATGAAGCCCCAGCTCCGGCTCGTCGATAGCCATCAGGGAGGGCAACTCCGCTTCCGGCTGCAGGAGCAGCGCTACCAGCGCTATCGCCCGTAAAGTGCCGTCCGACAGCGTGTGCGGACCGAACACGAGGTCCGAATCCCGTTCCTGCCATCTCAGCAGCATCTTGTTTTCGTTCAATTCTGCCGGCTCGAGCACGAAATCGCCGAACCACGGGGCGATTTGCTGGACCGTCTTCACGATCCGCCAGTACGCCCGCACTTGCGGTTGCTGAAGCTTGTACTTGTATAGCACGGCGGCCAGATTGCCCGCGTCAGCATGAAGCCGGCTTCGGTCGTGGACCTCGGAGTGTTGCCGTACTCTTGCCGAGGGCGAGGTGTCAAGGAAATGGAACATCCCCCAGTCCCAAGAGTGCAGGAGGGCTGCTGCGGCGGCTCCATATTCCCTTTCCGTCGGTGCGTTCAGCCTCGACTCGCGGTGGCCCGATCCGAAGTCCCAGACTTGAGGACCGTCTTCCTTCGGGCCATGCTCGATCTGCAGGACTTCGCGATCGAACACAAGGGTGTCCTCGGGCGCGCGTGCCAAAGTGAACTCGTAACTACACCCGGGATCGGGTCCGAACTCGAGCACCGCTCTCATCGGCGCTTTGCTATAGTGCAAAAGCGAACTCGCCCCGCCGGACTTGCCGATGTAGGACTGGAGCCGGATCTTGGAGATCTCGCGCACCATCTGCAAAAACGACACGAAATTCGACTTGCCGGCGCCGTTGGCGCCAATCAGCACGTTGAACGGGCGCAGCTCCAACGTCGCCGAACGGAACGACTTGAACCCTTCGACTGTGATTCTCGTCAGTTGCAGCGTGTTTGCTGCCATCCTTCTGCTTCCCTACTACCTATCCAGCTCCGCCGCAATGATGTTCAAGCTCCCCAGCACGGCCACCACGTCGCTTAGGGTATGGCCCCGGATCAGGTGCGGAAACAGGGAGAAGTTGATGAACGAGGGGGGCCGGCAGCGGGCACGGTAGGCCGTGTTGCTCCCGTCGCCGACGATATAAAAGCCCAGCTCGCCGTTGGGGGCCTCGGTGGCCGCGTAGATCTCTTCGTTCGGAACCGTAAAGCCCCGGTTCCACATGACCAGCTCGAAGTGCGAGATCAGCCCTTCGATCGTGGTGTAGACCGTTCCCTTATCCGGCAGGGCCGCGCGCACGCCCACGTCGACGCTGACCGGCCCGGAGGGCAGGTTCTCGATCGCCTGCTCGACGATCTTCACGCTCTCGCGCACTTCGGCCATGCGCACCCGGTACCGGTCGTAGCAGTCCCCGCCCGTGGCGCAGCAGACCTTGAAGTCGAAGTCCTCGTAGGCCAGGTAGGGCTCGTCCTTGCGCAGGTCGCGGGTCACGCCGGCCGAGCGGGCCAGGGGGCCGCTGATGCTGCGGTTGATCGCCTCCTCCTTGCTGAGCACGCCCACGCCCTTGGTCCGGTCGATGAAGATGCGGTTCTTGGTCAACAGCCGCTCCACGTCGTCGGCCGCCTTGACGAGCAGCGGGCAGACGTCGCGGATCATCTGGATCCCTTTGGGCGTGATGTCGTGCGACAGCCCGCCCACGCGCGTGTAGCTGTTCGTGAACCGGGCCCCGCACAGGGCCTCGAAGATGTCGTAGATCGGCTCGCGGGGATTGAAGGCGTAGACAAACGCGGTGAAGGCCCCCGTGTCGAGCCCCACCGCCGCGTTGCACACGAAGTGGTCGGCGATCCGCGACAGCTCGGCCGCGATCACCCGCAGGTACTGGCCGCGCGGCGGCACCTCGATGTCCAGCAGCTTCTCGACCGCGTGGTGCCAGGCCACGTTGTTGGCGATCGGCGAGCAGTAGTTCATCCGGTCGGTGACCGTGACGTACTGGTTGTAGTCCAGGTGCTCGCCGAGCTTCTCGAAGCCCGAGTGGAGGTAGCCGATGTCGGGCATGGCGTCGATCACCCGCTCGCCGTCGAGCTTCAACACCAGCCTCAGCGTGGTGTGCGTGGCCGGGTGCTGCGGACCGAAGTTCATCGTCCACAGATACGGCTGCGGCTCGTCGTGGGCAAGATTGCCAGCGGAGGGTGCTTGCACCAGGGGCATGTCAGCGTTCCGCTCGGGTGATGACCGGTAAGTTGTGCCGCTCGCCGCGGCCCTGCAAAGGGTAGTCCTTACGAAGCGGGTGGGCCTCGAACCCGTCGGGGAGCACGACCCGACGCAGATCGGGGTGCCCCTCGAATCGGATTCCGAACAGGTCCCAGACCTCCCGCTCCAGCCAGTTCGCCCCTTTCCACAGGTCGTAGACCGTGGGCACTGTGGGCTCCGGGTCATTGAGGAACGCCCGGATGATGATCCGCTCGTTGGTTTCCGTATTCAACAGCGAGTAGACCATGCCGAAGCGGTCCTTGGCCCCGCGGTAGTTCAGGTAGTCGACGCAGGTGACGTCCACCAGGAAATCGAAGCCGTGCTCCTCCTTCAGCGCGGCCAGCACGTCGTGCAACTGCGTAAGCGACACGACCACGCGGACCTGCCCGCGGAACTCGCTCGTGGCGAGGTCGCCGAACTTGGCCTTCAGGGAGTCGAGGACTTCCGCTCGGAGCATGACGGGTATTCTCGGGCGAAGCCGCAAGCGGCCGTTGTTCTTCTACTCTTCTTGCAGGGCGCGTTTGGGACGTTGGCGCGAGGGAGCGTCGAACTCCTTCCCTTTCCACGTCCCCTCCCGCTGGATCTTCTCTTGCAGGTCGACGATCGCTTGGATCAACTGTTCGGGGCGCGGGGGGCAGCCGGGCATGTACATGTCGACCGGGATGAAGCGGTCGATCCCCTGCACCACGCTGTACGTATCGAACACGCCGCCCGTCGATGCACAGGCGCCCATCGAGATGCACCACTTCGGCTCGTGCATCTGGAGCCACAGCCGCTGCAGCACCGGCATCATCTTCATCACCACCCGGCCGGCCACGATCATCAGGTCGCACTGGCGCGGGCTGAAGCGGAACACCTCGGCCCCGAACCGGGCCATGTCGTGCCGGCTGGCACCGGTGGCCATCAACTCGATGCCGCAACAGGCCGTGGCAAACGGCATCGGCCAGAGGCTGTTCTTCCGGCACCAGCTCACCAGCTTGTCGAGCTGGGTGACTCTCACGTTGTCGGGCAACTCGACGATGGCCACCGCAAACTCCCGTTGGAAAAGGTGACAGTCACCTTCTTACTCTTTGAGTACGACGGCCTTCCAAGGCCGTCGCCGCCGCGTTCAAGCGATCGACGGCCTTGGAAGGCCGTCGTACATGGCGTCTTGCCACGTGTCCGGACCGTTACTCCTTGCTTCACCTCAGCGCCAGCGGAAGATCCCCTTGCGCCAATCGTACACGAAACCCACCGCCAACAGCGCCACGAAGACCATCACGCCCCAGAAGACCAGGTGGCGGCTGGCCACGTAGCCCTCGCGCTTCACCACGGCGTCGATCCCCAGCGGCGCCGCCTCGGCCGTTGCTTCCGCGCCCGTCGTCGCCGCGGTCACGGCCGCTTGTGCCCGGGGCGCCCCGCCGGGGCGCGAGGCCACGGCCCACGGGTAGAGGAACAGCAGCTCCACGTCGAACACCAGGAAGGCGATCGCCATCAGGTGGAACCGGACATCGAACCGCCGCCGCGTGTCGTGAATCGGGTCCATGCCGCTTTCGTACGGCATCCGCTTCACGGGCTGCACGCGTCCGGGATTGAACAGGTTGCCCAGCACGATCAGCACGGCCGACAGGCCGAGCACGCAGGCAGCGAACAGAAAGATGGGAATTGCGACCTGCTCCATCCGGTGCCACCCCTTGCCGGGCCCTCTCGTGTCGCGAAAGCTCGTATTCTAGGAACGCCCGAAAACACCGTCAACCCGCCGGACAGGCGAACCGGGAAAACTTCGTCCCGCCCCGTCTTTTCCCGGGATTTCGGCGGTTTTCGGCCCCCGCGGCGTCCCCGACCGGCCCAAAGAACGCTAGAATGTGGCCTTCCGTCCACACGCCAACCACAGCAGGAGGCCCCGCAGTGGCCCTCGACGTGACCGAAATCCTGGCCCGGCTCGTGGCCATCCCCAGCGTCAACCCCATGGGACGAGAAGTCTCCGGCCCCCCCTTCTTCGAGGGCCGGCTGACCGACCACCTCGAGGCCCTGCTGGGCGAAATGGGGCTGACCGTCGAGCGCCAGCCGGTCCACCCCGGCCGGGAGAACCTCATCGCGCGGCTCGACGGCACCCTCTCCCCGGAAGACGGCGGCGAGCTGCTCCTGCTCGACTCGCACCAGGACACCGTCCCGGTCGACGGCATGACGATCGAGCCGTTTGCGCCCGAGATCCGCGACGGGCGGCTCTACGGGAGGGGATCATGTGACACCAAAGGTGGCATGGCCGCCGCCCTTGCCGCCGTCTCCCGGCTCGCCGAACAGCGGCCGCGGGGTATGCCCACCGTGCTGATAGTCTTCTCAGTCAACGAGGAATACGGCTTCACCGGGGCCCTGGCCGCGGCCGAGCTGTGCCTGGGCGCCGCGCCGGGCCGGATCGTCCCCCGGCGGCCCGACGCCGCCGTGGTGGTCGAGCCCACCGGCCTCGAGGTGGTCGTGGCCCACAAGGGGATGGTCCGCTGGCGGTGCAGCACGCGCGGCCGGGCGGCCCACAGCTCCCAGCCCGAGGCGGGCGAGAACGCCATCTATCGGATGGCCCCGGTGCTCAGCGCGATCGAGGGGTACGCCCGCGACGTGGTCGGCTCGTTGGCCACGCACCCGATCTGCGGGCCGGCCACGCTCAGCGTGGGCACGATTCGGGGTGGGGTCAGTGTCAACACGGTGCCCGACCGCTGCACCATCGAGTTCGACCGGCGCGTGCCGCCCGGTGAAGACCCAGACGAAGCTTGGCAACAATTGATCGACCACCTGGCCGAAGCCGGGGGGCCGGATCTTCCGGTCGAGCACGAGCCGCCCTACCTGGTCGGCCCGCCGCTCTCCGACGAGCACAACGCGGCAGCGGCCGAACGCCTGGGCAAGGCCGTTCGTGAAGTAACCGGGGAGTGTCGGCAGGTGGGCGTGCCTTACGGGACCGACGCGCCCCACTTCGCCGCGGTCGGGATTCCCACGGTCGTCTTCGGCCCCGGCCGCCTGGCCCAGGCCCACACCGAGGACGAGTGGATCGAGCTTGGCGAGGTCGAGCAGGCCGCGGAGATCTTCTACCGCTTTTGCGCAGGCGGGGGATCGTAGCCCCCCGCACGCGGTGCGGGGGCTTTCAAGGGTGGCTTGAGTGGCTCAAGGGGCGGGCAAGCCCGCCCGCTAAACTCGCCGCTCTTCTTCCCACTCCCCACTCCCAACTTCCCACTCGATCAAAACACGTCGAGCATGAAGTGGTGGCCCTTGTGGTAGCGTCGGGCCTGGGGGTAGTAGTTCTGCCACTGGCGATTGTAGACCGGGATCCGCATCTCGGGCGGATAGCGGTAGTAGAGGTCTTCGGCGCTGCGGTAGTAGTCGCTGCTCCAGAAGTTCTGCGGGTAGAAGACGTACGGGTAGTGGTACAGCCGGTCCCAGTCCTGGGTGCTGTAGCTTCGGCCCCACTGCCGGCCGAATGCCTGCTGGGCCTGGGCCTCGCTGGCAAGCGCGACGCCAAACAACACGGCTGCACAGAGCAGCACCATCATCCACTGGCGGATCATGAGGTCCCCCCTTGGGCACGTTGAGAAGAGGAGCAAAAAGTTGACGGGGCTAATTTGTGCGAAGCACCCTCCGGGCCGTTGAAGGCAAATTAGCCCCGTCCCCTTCTTGCCGGTAAACTGGGTCGATCACTAAAGGCATCGGCAACCGCTATCGCCCGCATTGAGCGAAAAGTTCGCCTAGCTTATCACGCCTTGCCCTAACCGCATAACCCGCAAGCACTTAGGGCGCCCCGCGGCTTCGGCCCCAACCCCTCGAAAACCCGTGAAAACCGGCGAAAAACAGGGGCCGCGGGTGTCATGACACCCGGTCCGGCCACGCCCCTCGCTGGACCGCGCCGGCGCCGCCGGGGCCTCGGCCAGACTCGCCCCCACGTCCCCCAGGGCGTCGCCCCGCGCGTCCCCTCGCCGCCGACGTGTCTCTGCCCCCTGCCCATGCCTCGCGACAGGGGAGCGTCTGGGGGCGAGGATAGGGACCCGGCGCCCGAGGGCAAGGGCAACGCCGGCGAGGCGTACAATGCCCCCGAGCAACCGGGCTATGCGGCGGGCTGGGACAACTCGGGCGGCACGTCGTCGGGATCTTCGGCAGCCCCAACAAACCACAGGCTGTGGTCGACGTCCGGCTCGACAGGCTGCGCATACTGCGACCACACCACCACGGGCCGCTCCCGTGCTGGGTCCGGTGCGACCACCCAGGCGGGCGGCCGGGTTCAAATTGTGAGTAGGTTTCCAGGCCATGGCCGAACGTCACTCCTTCGACTCCGCCTCCGTCCCTGCCGGCTCCCGACGCTTTCGAGTCCGATAGTTCGGCGGCAGATCACTCTCGTAGGGCACGAGCCCGCCGATCATGTTGCTGTTCTCCGCCAGGTGCTCCTCGGCCCACACGTAGACCTTCTGGAGGAAAGCCAGGTCCGGCCGGATGGGCGGCTTCTTCCCGATGTGCCTCACTCGCCGTCCGTCCGCGCCCTTGCGGGGCTTCTTCCACCTGCCGGTGTACGGCGCCCAGGAGCGGCCGTCCGGCCGTTTGTACCCGGCCTGCTCGAACGCCGTGTGGATTTCTAGGTAGGTCTGCCCCCGCCGCCGGCGATCGACCAGCTCGGCGATGATCCGGCACTGCTGCGGGTCCCACTCGACCAGCCGGTCCCTTCCTTTGCCGACGAACCGCTTGCCGATCTCCAGATGGCCTCCGGGGTGTCCACCACGCGCCCGCGCCTCCCGTTTTGCCACCTGGAGTTCTGCGAAATGGTTGTGGATCATCCGGTTGAACTCTTGTGCCACGACCGAGAGTCCGTGGGCGACGCCGGGCAGAGTCCCGAGTTTCAGTTCGACCCCGGGGCCAGAGCCGTAGTCGGTGAGGAACAGGTCGATCCCGTGCTCGGCGAGGTGCTGCATAGCCTCGATGAACCGTTGCGGGTCCCGGTCGAGGTACTCCGGACGGCAGACGAGGAGCAAGTCGCCCGGTTGCATCAGGTCGAGCAGCCGCTTGAACTCGGGCCGTTCCGAGTAGGGGACCTCTTCGGTCGATCTCCACTCGATTGCGACCTGGACCTCGGGCTCGGGCAGCATGCCCCGGCCGGCCTCGGCGAGGACCCTGGCTTCCCGCATGATCGACTCGTACTGGCGCTCCCACGACTGTGCCTCTTCGTCTGGCGGAACTCGGCCGTAGCCGAACAGGAGCGGGGTGCCCTTTTCTCGGGCTTGAACGAGTGCCGGTGGTAGTTGCATGATAGGAGTCCTTTCTTGCGTGGGGTCAGCCTGCGGAAGAAGAAACTGGGGGGCCATGACCACCGAGAGATCTGCCCAAAACCCACACCGGTCAGTCCCGCCCCCCCAGGCGCGTGTACCGGCGGGCACGCTGAACGATCTCTTACGCGCGACGGTCCGCCCCACCGACTGCGCTGAGCGTGGTTTAATAGACACTTGGGCCCCAAAACCCGTGTCCACCCACTTCGGGTCCTGCCTTCGCAGGTCGCCCGCAAACGCTTAAACGGTCGCAATCTGGTGGCGGGCTACCGGCGCCGGGTACTCAGTTCCGCTCTCACGTGTTGCCCCGATGCTGAGCGCTGATCAACGTGCGTTCGCCTTGTTCTGGGGCGCCGCGTACCATTTCGACGAGGAGGGTCCGAGATCTCGAGAACTCCGCTTTCTGGGCAGGGGCGGCCAGCTACCGTGGGGCCCCAAGGGACTGGAGGGATGTGCTGATGGAAAACGAGTTCGCGATCGGCCGGTTGGGCTTCACTCCGGTACATCCGCCGGGGGACGGAGACACGTACAGCCTCCGAGACGGCCATAAGGCTATGGCAGAGGAACCGCTTACGCTGGACAGTATAGCGGTGCACAACGAGCGGATTGTGCTTCATGTTACTGTAGTCGCTCGGTCCGAGCGACCGACACCAGACGACGCTGGTTGAGACCATTAAGCGTTCTGGATCGCGAGTGCGCCGCGCGCTGAGGCATCGTCAGCCTGAGTGCCGCGTACAGCGCCCGCCGCAGACCCCGTCGGGACCCGCCCGGCCGAGGCCATTGAACCGTGCGGCGCTCAACCGGAGCAGACGGCTATGGCTTCGATCGGCGCTCCATCGCGTCGAGCAACCGCAGGTCCGTCGCCCTGCTGCAAAAGCCGTGCGTGCGCGGCAGCCCGCGTGAGCAAGCTGGGTCGCGCGGTGGCGGGCGAGTGACTCGTCGTTTCTTACATCGGGCCGGGTCCGGCATCCCGCATCGGCTAGAAGCCAGCCACTACAGCAGTTCCACTTCCTCGCTTAACCCCAGGTCCTTCAGCGCCCCTCTCGCTTCGTCGGCCTTCGCTTGTGCTTGGGCGTCGTCTGTCGGAACCTCGAAACGGACGGTCAGCTTCAGGTCGGGCGACGACGCGAAACGGCTGAGCACTTTCGTGTAGAAGTTCATCCACTTCTGCGGCGGCACGTCGCCGCTCCAGGAAATCAGCTTCTTGCCCGGGACTTCGGGCTTTTCCTCGGCCTTCTTCTCTTCGGTCGAGACACGGACCTCGGCGATGGCCTCGATGCCGTCGGCCTTGGCTTGAACCGTGAACTGGCCCGTGCTCTCGCCGGCGGTGAACAGGCCCTCGGGCGTTACGGTCCCGCCCAGGGCCGACCATTCGAGCGGCGGAAGGTCGAACGGCTGGCCGTACTGGTCGTGGGCGGAGCAAGTGAACGACGCCTGCTCGCCGGGCTTCAGCCGGGCCTGGTCCGGTCGGATGTTGAGCCGGGCGAGCCGCGGGGGCTCCAGCAGCTTCTTGGCGTCCTCGGCCTTGAGCAGGAACACCTCGTCGCCGATGTCGACCTCGGCCTCGGTGAGGCTGTCCTTGAACCGGTCGAGCACGAGTTGACCCCGGTCGTCCTTGTGCGCGTAGCCGAACGTGCCCGCGGTCACCCCGTCGGCGATCGTCCGCTTGATGGCGTCGGGCTTTAGCAGCCGGGGCAACTGCGGAGACGAGTAGAAGGCATCGCGGGCCCCCTTGGTGGACCACTCCGCCAGCGCCGGCGGCCAATAGTTGATCAGCTTGCTCGGGCCCACGCCCGCCGTGATCTCGTCGGTCCGGGTCAGCTCGTGAAGAAACAGCTCTACGATGTTACTGGCCATGCTGGACGTGATCTGCCCGAGGTCGATCTCCCGGAGCGTGTTGTCTTTTCCGAGCAGATAGAGCCGCCGGTATGCCCGCCACAGCGATTCCTTCAGATCGGCCTTGGCCCGGCCGAGATTCCGCGCCAGGAGTCGTTTCTGGGCCTCGTCGAGCTGCCCCACCGTGTCCGCGTCATCGTCGATGTCTTCCCACGCCAGGCAGCTCCTGGCGGCCTCAGCGACGGACTCCGCGGACTCCGGCGCCGTGAAGATCAGCGCCGACTTGAACGTCCGCCCCGACGTGCCACAGTCCCGAACGATCGACTCCATCAGCTTCATCGTGGCCGGGGCGCCGGCGGGCGTGTCGAGGCCCAGCACCACCAGCGTCAGGACCGGTCGGTTGGGCACGTCGTTGCTCCGCTTCGGCCAGAAGCGGCGGTCGATGTCCTTGGAGCCCTCGCCGAATAGCTTCTCGGTATCCTTTTTGATCCGCTCCTCGATCGCCTTGTCCTGGACCGCCCCGCGGCGGACGACCAGCATTTGGTTCAGATTGGGCGTCAGCCCAAACCGGTAGCGGTTGCGGTCCCAGTTCAGGTAGAAGCAGGACCCGACCAGCCCCTCCAGCACGTTGTCCACGTCGACCAGATTTAGTTCCGGGTCGCCCACCCCGGTCTTGATCTCCGGCAGCGTCGCCTCGGCCTTCGCCCGGCACATGCCGCCGTTCGACTCGAAGAAGATGGTCGCGGCCACCTTGCGGTGCAGATTCGCCTTGCGGATCGCCTCGGTGGCCTCCTTGTCCAGTCGCACCGCGTGGGCGTCCTTCTTGCCGGCGATATCGGTCGTGACCGGCGTCTCCAAGTCGTCGGACCCGAGCTGCTCGAACATGGCCGCCCGGAACGTGGGGTTTTCCAGCGGAGCCGAACCGAGCGTGATCAGCGGTTCCCGGGCGGCCTTGCGGTGCTCCTCCTGGTAAGCATGGCCCACCCACAGGGCCAGCAGGCGCAGCACGCCCCGGGTCCGCTGGAATCGCGGCACGCTTTGCCACTTCCGCTCGAACACCGAGAGCACCGAGGGATGGAACGGGTAGCACGCCTGGAACTTGTCGTAGGCCGTGTCCGCGTCGATGCCGGCCAGCTCGGCGGCGTGTTCGATCGCCCACTCGGCGTAGGCATTGGCCGTCTTCCGCCCCTCGTCGGGCATCCCGGCCCACTCGAACAGCCGCCGGCGGATGATCTCGTGGATCTCCGTCTCGGCCGACATGAGGATCGCCTTGCCCAGCCGGTCGAGCATCTTCTTGAACCGCTGCTCGTCGGCCACGTCGTCGGTCGTGTACTCCAGCTCCGAGGCGGGAATCGACACCACCAGCACGACGTTCTTTTCGCCCCGGGCCGTCTCGCCCAGGGCGTCGATGAAGTTGTACAGCCGGGCGCCGTACCCGCGCTTCCGGTAGGTGCTCACGTAGCTCAGGATCTCGTCCATCAGGATCAGGCACGGCCGGTCCTTGGGCAGCATGGCCCGGATGGCGTCCCCCTTGGGCTCGACGAACTCCTCCTCGTGCTCGCGCACGGCGGCGAACGACTCGGCCCCGCCGAGCTGCCAGGCGATCTCGCCCCAAGGGGTGCGGCGCTTCGGCTCGTCGCCCCCGCCCCGGCCGGTGAGCGAGTCGAACGCCTTGCCCATGAACACGGCGACGGCTGCCTCCGGTACGGTGGCCATGCCCGACTTCGTGAGGATGCGTTCGACGCCCTTCCAAGCCTTGGCCTTGTCGCCGCCGCGCCCCAGGTGGTTCAGCGCCGCCAGCGAGTGCGACTTCCCGCCCCCGAACTGCGTGGCCATGTTGAACACGGCCGAGGTCTCCACCTGGACGCCCGACAGCCGCCGGACCGTCTGCGCGCAGAGGTCCAGCAGGCTGCCCGTCAGGTAGGTGCGGTCGAAGAACCGCTCGGGCTTGACGTAGTCCTCCGGCGCGCGGCCCAAGCGGACGTCGTCCAGGTGGATCGCGAACTCCGAGGCGTCCAGCGGCCGGTTCTCGCGAAGGTCCTCGCGGGGGACGACGATGTTGTACCAGGGCTTGAGCTTGGCCATAGCAGACTCCTTCAGTCTTCACCCCACTCGAATCGGTCTTTCAAGTCGTTCAAATGGCTGTACGGAAGAATCTCTTCGCGCTGCAAGCGACCGACCACAATGCCGGGGTGGATGCGAAGCTTCCGGGCGAACGCGATCACCGCAGCTCGACTCGTGAGCGCCGGAAGCTCAGGATCGTATTGGGGAGGAATCAAGAGGCGGGCAGCGAACTCGTTCGCCGCCCGCTCGCGCGGATTGTCACCGTCGTCCACGTCGACGAACACCTCTTTCTTGCTGTCGTTGAGGATATGCCCCGCCTCGTGGAAGAAGGTAAACCACAATCGGTCGTTCTGTTTCCCCCGAAGACTCAAGCAGATCATGGCCTTTCCTGGCGTTAGCCACTTGGTGGCGCCGCTCACCGGTGCGCCCTTGATCTCGCGGACGAAGACCAGCGCTACTCCCGATTCTGCGCAAAGCTTCGTCATCTTGGGGACGAATTCCTCCGGATCGCAGACCGTCAGCGAACGGACTTTGTTGAGATTGGCCCGAAAGCGCTTGGCCGAGTAGGACGCACATTCCTGCTTCCTTGCCGCAATCTCCCCCAGCCGGAGCCATGCTGCCATGGCTTCGTCCTGCTGCGCGACGGCCTGCGACCTGCGAAATGCGAATTGGGGCTCAGACCAGCCCTCCTTCCAGGCGGCAACCGAGGCGACGCCGAAGAATTGCAGCACGTGCTCCAACAGTTCGGTCGGCTCCTTGCTCGCAGGAATGGCCCCGCGGTTCGTCAACTCTTTGATGGGCACGTTCTTCAGCCAAGCGAGATCGGCCTGAAGTTGCTCGGTCGCCGCCAGCCGCGCCATTTGTTCCTGATACTGGCTCTCGAGATTGTTCCAGAACTGTGCCGGAACTCCGGTAACTCGCTCAAAACGGATCGCCGCATCGGCCGAGATGGGGGCCTTGCCCTTGATGACCTGATTAACGTGCTTCTCGGTGAATCGGGTCCGCCGGGCGAACTCCTTCTGGTCGATCCCGTGCGCCTCGATCGTCTCCCGCAAAGTCGCTCCGGGGGGGACGGCGTAGTCGGGCTCGTACGGATACCGACAAGTTCTTCTTACCTTGCGTGCCATCGCAATACCTTCCTTTTCAGCGTGAATCAGTGGTAATCGACGATCGCGACGATCAAAATCTGCGTGACCGCGCTCCAATCGAGACCGCTGTCCTCTTTAGTGGGCACCGGGTCGTGATCGGGCTCGAAGATCAGGCGCTTGGGATGGACCAGATCGACGGCAAGCTGGCCCTTCCGGTCAGCGGTCAATTCGTGGCACCGCGCATTAGGCAAGTGCCGCATGTCTTCCAGGGTGTCCGCCGCCGCCAATTCGGCCAACCGCTGGGCCAGCTTCTCCGCTCCGCGGGCACCCAGCTTCCCACGCATTTCCTTCTGTGAATTGCACAGCTTGGCGAGCTTCTTCGATGCGAAGCTTATGTCCATCATCGGCCTCGCCACAATATCAGTTTACCTGATGGGTAAATCAAAACAAGGTTGCCGCCCCAGCCGGCGCGCTTCCAGAAGGCCGCTGCGGTCCGTAACCTCTTTGCCATAAAGCACTTATGGAAATCATTCGGCCGGTCGCGTATTTCTGCGATCCGGCGGATTACAGCCCCAGCCCCTTCTTCCTGGCGAGCACCCCGTCCACCCAGCGTTTTTCGTCGGTGCCGGGGGGGTAGAGGGCGGATAGGGATTGGGCGAGCTTCCAGAAGCGGGCGTCGGCGCCGATGCCGTCGTCGACGAGAAAGCGCTTCATCGCCTCGCCGCGGCCTGCGCCGAAGAGGATCATCGTCTGGTGGACGCGGTCGAGCACCGTCGCGCCGGCCGCCGGGCCGCCCAGCTCGCCGGTTGTAGCCCCCTCGGCCGCTTCGATCTCGTCCAGCTCGGCGAACAGCGACTTCTGCTGCGGTTTCTTCTTCCGCCGCCCGGCGGCCGGCGCCGCCGAGTCTTTGCCAAAGAGGTACTTCGTCCGCTCGGCCACGGGCAACAGCCGGGCCTTGTCCCCCTTGACCTCGACGAACGACTCGCTCTTTTCCAGGTGGACGCCCAATCCCTGGGCGATCTTCCGCGCAGCGTCGAACTCCAACGTGAACCCTGTGCTCGCTCCCGCCTTTTCCGCCGGTTCGTCCGCCTCGTCTTCGTCCTCATCCGACGCCATTCCGGGGATCACCGCCTTGCCGTTCCCGTTCCCGGCCGCCTTGCCCGTGCCGGCCCCCAACGTCCAGAGCCACATGGCCGTCAGTCGGGCATCCGGCTCCAGCCCGGCCGCGTCGGCTTCTTCGAAGATCATCCGAAGGGCCTCGGTCGATACGGCTGCCCAGACCTGCTCAAGGTACTCCCGCAGCAACACCGCTTCGCCGCTCGCCTTCTCAACGCGGCTGTATCGGCTGAAGATCTCCAGTGCAGGCCCAAGACAGGAGAAGATCGCGTCGGCGCCAACAACTCCCTCGGATGCGAGCCTTGGCATCCAATCATGGATTCGACTCGGAAGCTCAGAAAGGATGTCCCGCCATTCGCCGACTTCTTCCCGAAGAGTGCCATCAGGATTCTCTCGCGGACGACACACGATATGAACAGAGGAACCGAGGGCGGCCGACCTGTTAGCTCTGGTTCGTTCTGCACGTTCGGTGTAAATCGGCCATGAGCCTGTCACCATCCAGCCAGATGCAACAAGAGCATGTAAAAGGGACTCCCACGCCGCTGTCGACTTGCTCGCGAACACGACGACCGCGATCCCCGATGGTTTTGTGATGATTCGCGATCGGGTGAGTGCTTCCTGCATGTCTGAAAGGTACGATTCGGTATCTTTCCTCCCACGGCCGTCTTTCAATAGCTTGCCTATCGCCACGGCCTCCGCGCCCTTTGGAATGTGAACACCTGCGTAGAGCTGCCCGAAGTCGTGCGGCGCACATCGTCTCAGCCAGATCCAGAAGAACTCCGACAGATCGCTGTATCCAAACGCATCGTAGTATGGCGGGTCCGTGATGAGTGCGTCTACCGAATCATCTGGAAGTGACAGCGTTTGGGCGGCCCCTTGCATGGAGACCGAAGCGCCAGATGATTCAATCCGACTATCGCTTATGTGCTCAATGACCCTCCTTATCCATTCGATTTGTGATAACCAAAGGCTCTTGTCGCCCCCGAGAGTATTCGACTCGACGAAGTCAAGTCTCATGGGCATCTTGTTCTCTGCACCGTTCGCAGCAACGATTTGAACGTAGCCCGGGTCCCAACGACACAAGGAACAACACCGGTCATTCATTCGGCCCACCGCGAACGCAAGCAGGATACGGACTGCTTGCTCATACCGGGGATCAGTTTCACTCGTCAGGGCGCGTCTTAGCTCGTCGCCAGATACTAGCGATGTGTACGTCACCATTGCCAAGAGCTGCCGCGGCGTGTAGACATCCTTCCATCGCCGCAAGCCGTATCGCTGGAAACGGAAGCCGAGAGCACCGGGTGGCGGGCAATCTTCGTTCGGGATGAGATGGGCGAAATCGTGCAGGCAAATATCCAGCATCTCCTCCGCCCGCTTCAAACACCGAGTGTCGCGCTCGTCGGGAAGGCGAAACGACTTATGGCTGGCCTGTTTGTCAGTCAGAACGACCGCCAGCAGCTTCGCATCGCCACTGCCTCCGTGCCTCGCTTCAAGCTGACGACAGACCGCGGTCACGGGGTGCGTGAAGTTGCACCTTGGGCAAGTTGCCGTATTGTTCGGAGTCACACCGGAGCCAACTGCCTGAGCTGTGGGATTCAGGACCAACTCACATGCGATGTCAGCGGCACCTTGTGGGCGAAACCGCAAAGCAGCTCTGTTTGCAGCCTTCTTCGAAAGCCACATCGAGCCAATCAATGGAATAGTGGCCCCGCAACCTGGACCCTCGCATTGGATTGTGCGAGCCCAGAGGTAGCCAAAACCAGATTGTCCCGCATCTTCAGCCGGGTAGATGTCCTCCAGAATTGCCCTCGCTCGCACATCAACCCATCGCCCCCACTTCTCCAGTTCCTCAATAAGACCAGAATCCAATGTTGGCACGATTTCAATCAGCACACGATTGATCATGGCGGCGATCGGGTTCAGGTCGTTTGCAGCTACTTGGCCGCCACATCGGAGAGTCTCCAATGGTATTGCACCGCCTCCCGCGAACGGATCAACCACAAGCGGCCCGGTGTCACCTTCGCTGCCAAGAGTGTGGTGTGCAGCTCGCATAAGAGCCCGACTCGTCTCCAGGTAGGCTAGCGCGGTCGAGTTATCCCAGTTGGCGAAGTCGGCGATGAAGTCCAGCAGGGCAAACCGCAAGACGTTCTGATGGGTTTCGTCGGTCGGGTCCAGTTCGACGCCCGAGCCCAACAGCGACTCCCACCGGGCCAGGCCCTCGGGCGAGGCCGACGCCTGCAACTCTTTGCTCTCGGCCGTGATCTTCTTCGGAAACACGCGGCGGGCGAACGCCAGCAGCTTCTCCGCCGCCGCATCTCGAAACGCCTGCGGGCAAAGCGGATCGGCCGGGTCCGGCCACAGCGCCGCACAGATCACCGCCCGACAGGCCGCCAGCGGCCTACGCGCCCACCAGATATGCAGGGTCGAAATATGGCCGTGCCGAATCGACTTTTCCCGGCGTGCGTGAGCTGAGATTCGGGCAATCGGCAGGTCAACTTCGATCAGCCGCTTCGGCGCATTCATCACTCATCCAGATCCTGAGGGTTCGGAATTGCATGATTCGGCAGTGGTGTGTTGGAGCGTCCTCAGTGTGCCTTTACGTGTTTCTTCTTTGATCGCATGAACCCGAGTGTCTCGAGCGTGGCAACGCCGGTTGAAGAAAGGGGGATATACGTGGACGAGGGCCAAAAGTCAAACTGTTCCGTGAGAAGGACCCGAGAGATCGGTTTTGTTGCAGGCTCGATGTCGGCGATGTGAAAGACGAGCACTTCGGCGTAGTCTTTGGCATATTCTCTCAAAGCGTCTTCCGTCAATCGAGCAGCGTCACAGTAGGCTACGGCCTCGTCAATGGGCATGAAAACCGAGGACTCAACTCTCATCTTGGCCGTAATCGCGCTAACCGGCGCAGCGATGTAGGCGAACATCTGGTCAGGCACAAACGCTGAAGGACCGGATTTCCGGAAGACAACAGAGACCTCCTGTGACCGTAGCGGCACATCCCATTCGCCAGCAAACGATAGTATGATTGCATTACTCGGGTCTTCTGGGGTCCGTTTTAGAGCGAAGTGCATCTTTCGCGATCCGTACATCTTGGGCTCCCTGTCGTCTTTCACTGGATGTGGAGCTTCTTGCCGCCGCTGTGCGGTCTCTACGCCGGTCTCTTGATTAGGCGGCCAAGGCCAAAAAGCGCGTTTTCCTGTTTCGTGTTCATTCTATCCCGGCCCTTCGCCTGGACACATCCGTTCGTATTAGTTCCCATTCCTATCTGCTTGCAGGATGCCCTGGGGACTGAGCTGATAGTGTTCCACCTTCACGACCGGTTGCCAACCCAGTCGGGCCGGATTCTGGACGGTATGCAACTCAGGCGTGCCAGCACAGTTGAAGACCGCGTACAGCCAATAGTCATTCTTCAGCCGTTCGGCCGTGCGGTACTCGTTCTCGCTGAGTGCCACGACGCCCACGCCCGCGCGGCCCTTGACCTCGATGAACCGGACCTCGACGAACGTCTTGGGGTCTTCGGGATGGGGCCGGCGGGAGATGAGGTCGAAGCCGCGGTTCTCGGATTCGACGCTCTCGACCTCCCAGCCGCGGTCGCGCTCGTGGCCGATGGCCAGCTCGACGGCGATGCGCTCGACTTCGTCGTCACGAACCATCGGGGCCAGTTGGGGATTGTTGCGGTCGGGGTGCGGGACGATCCACGCCCGGCCCAGGTGCTTGATGTCGGCCACGGCGCAGTGCCGTTCCAGCTCGACCTCGCGGCGCCGGGTTTCCAGCCGGTTGTTCAGGTCGTCGAGGTGCTGCTCGGCCTGGGCAATGAGCCCTTCGAGACCAGCGACCGTCTCCCCCTCGACACGCCGATTGCAGAGGTCCGCAAGCTGGAGGTTGCCGCGATGAATCAGGGCGTTGAGGCTGATCTCGACGTGCTGCTTGACGCGGTCGACTTCATCGAGCCGATCGGCCGACGCGGTGGTCACCCAGGGCTGGAGCGTCCGCCCGTAGAGGAACTGCTCGACGGCTTGGCGATGGGGCACCGTGAACTCGTCGCCCGGGGCCGCCGAGCCGTCCGGGGCGGGAGTGATGTCGTGGAGGACGGTGGACTCGCGGACGGTCATTTCCCCGGTCGAGTTGGTCTCGACCACGAACAGCCGGCGGTGCAGCGTGTTGCCGCGGCCGTCCTTGATCGAGGCGCCGAAGATGTCGAGCAACGCCGGCTGGTTGCGGTGCAGGTCGTAGAAGACGGCTCCCCGGCGGAGATGGTCCTCAGTGTGGCCGAGCACGTCGGCGCGGACCGCCTCGAACAGCGGGTGGCCCGGGGTGACCCATTCCAGAGTCGGATCGTCGGTCAGGAGCTTCTTGTCGAACACGATCTGGCCGTAGTCGCGGCCGATGCGCCCGTAACGGCTCTCCTGCTGATTGCCGACCTCAACCAGCTTCCGCGGCACTTTGCCGACGCGGTAGACGTGGCTGCCCTTGCTCACCGGCTTGGGGCGCAGGCCGGCTTCCGGCGCCGCCTCGGCAAAGAACTGCTCGATTACCTCCGGCACGAGCCGCCGCTCCTTGGCCTCGGCCGACTTGCCCACGATCGCCGAGAGGTTCAGCTCCCGCTTGGCCAGCCCTTCCAGCGCCGATTCGGTGATCGCCCGGAACCGCTCGGGGCTCATGTCCTCGACGATCTGCTCCTGGATGCGGTGCTCGTCGGTCTGTCGGGCGTACATCTGGCGCAGTAGTTGCTCCAGGCGGTTCGACGGGAAGACCTCGCCCACGACGTCGAAGACCTGGTCGGTGCCCAGGTCGTTGCGGATTTCCTTGAGCCGATCGAGGAGCTTCGTCAGGACGCGGCCTTCGCGGGTGTTCTGGGCCACGAAGTTGATGATCAGGCAGTCCTTCTCCTGGCCGTAGCGGTGGATGCGGCCGACCCGCTGCTCCAGGCGGACCGGGTTCCACGGGATGTCGAAGTTGATCATCAGCCAGCAGAATTGCAGGTTGATGCCCTCGCCGGCCGCCTCGGTGGCGACGAGCACCTGGGCGCTCTCGCGGAACTCCCGCTCGGCGTAGATGCGGCTGCCCTTGGTATCGCGGTCGCCGATCTTCATGCCGCCGTGGATCTGCGTGATCGTCAGGCCCCACTCGCGGAGCTTGCCCAGCGGGCGACCGTCCTCGCCGTCGCCGGCCAGATAGTCGAGCGTGTCCTTGTGCTCGGTGAAGACAATGAGCTTCATCTTCGGGTCGGTGAAGACGTGCTCGGTGTTAAGCACCTCGCGGAGCTTATTGAGCTTCGACTCGATCTCTCGCTTCTCCAGGGCCATGGCCTGGTCGACGAGCTTGGTGAGCTGCGCGATCTCCTCGCGGAGGATGGCCGGATCGACCGAAATGACCGCGTCTTCAAGCTGCGCGATGATCTCCTGCTGCTCTTCCTCGGTCAGGTCGTCGAAGTCGTCGGGCATGCGCCGCTGGATCTGCTCCTGGCGATAGCCCTCGGGGTCGGCGAGGATCTTTTCGCGACGGTCACGCATCCGCTGAAGGGTCCGGCGCACGGCATAGATCGACGACGCCATGCGGCGCTGGAGCAGGGCCATGGTGAAGCCGATGGCCTGGCCCTGCACCGAGCCTGATTGCGCCGCCATGATCGACTGGTCCTCGACGAACCGGGTCAGCTCGTCGTAGAAGTCGAGTTCCTCGCCGTCGAGGTCGAAGGCGGCCGAGCGGACCTCGCGGTTGGTGAACAGCTTGCGGACCTTGCCGTCGTCGGGGTCCGGGAATGTGACCAGTGCCTCCTTGGTCCGCCGCAGGTAGAAGGGGGCCTCCTGGTCCTTCATGGCCTGCTGGAGGCTCTCGATGGCGCCGTACACATCGGTGTCGAGCAGGGCGAGGAAGCGGCGGAAGTGCTCAGGATCGCCCTTGTGCGGCGTGGCCGTCATCAGGAGGAAGTGGTCGGTCCGCTTCGACAACTCCTGGCCCAGCCGGTAGGCATACGTCGTGCGGTCCAGCGAGCGGGCGCTCATCTTGTGGGCTTCGTCGACGATCACCAGGTCCCAGTTGGACCGCAGCAGGCTCTCTCGGGCGTCTTCGATGAGCGAGACCCAGGAGACGGACGTAACGACCTGATCGTGTTCCTGCCAGGGGTTCTGGCCGTAGTTCGCCCGGAGCACGGCCCCGCGGATGACGTTGAACTTCTCGCGGAACTTGTCGGCCATCTCCCGCTGCCACTGGAAGGTGAGGTTGGCCGGCGTGACGATCAGCACCCGCCGGACCAGGCCGCGGGCCTTCAGCTCCTTGAGCAGCAGCCCGGCCATGATCGTCTTGCCGGACCCGGGGTCGTCGGCCAGCAGGAAGCGGATTCGGGGCAGCCGCAGGAAGTAGGCGTAGACGGCCTCCAACTGGTGGGGCAAGGGATCGACCCGGGCGATCGACAATGAGAAGTATGGGTCGTACTCGTAGGCCAGCCCGAGCCGGTGGGCCTCGACACCAAGCCGGAACAGGCGGGCATCGCCGTCGAAGGGTTCACGCTCCGCTGACACGATGAGGTCGGCGAGCTGCGCGGGCGTCAGCACTGGGTCGTGGGTCATGCCGGACTGCGTGCCACGGCCGATCAGCTTCAGCGATTCGCCCATCGGGACCGTGGCCAGGACCTCGATCGGCTCGGGCACGGTCGGGCCGCGGACGATGCTGCCGGGTTGGATGTTGTTCACGGTCGCCATCGGAGCCCCTTTCCCCCGCTATCTCGGCCACCTCGGCCGCTGCCACCCGCTCGGATACGTGCCCGTCTGCTCGATCTCGTCGCGGACCTTCTCCAGGTCGGCAACGGCGAAGAGGCGGTAGTTGTTCCTCGGGTCCCGGCGGACGGGAATCACACCGGCACGGCCCCGGCTTCGCATCGTGTTGGCGGCCACGCCCAAGAATCGGGCGGCGGCCTTCACCGTCAGA